>NPID01000025.1_pt3 | contig 62890 bp, 60 predicted proteins | sample 8637491 | NCBI WGS metagenome assembly NPID01 (sample SAMN07420843, study PRJNA396082) | bioreactor metagenome | isolation source: sample BA6 brine-fed electro-methanogenic bioreactor BA | place: Japan: Kochi | collected 2016-06-14 | reverse complement strand
TCAAAAAATAATCAATCCAAAACATCTTCTAGATATTCTTTTAGTTGGGAAGATAGTGGGGCTAAAACTTCAATTGTTTCAAGACCAGTTTTTAATCCTGTACCTGGTTCTTTTAATTTTTCTGAATTTCCTCTGTCTGTTTCTTTAAATTCTAATGAGTCTGGTTCTTTAATTTATTATACTTTAGATGGTAGTGATCCTGATTCATCATCTTATTTATATAGTTCTCCTGTTTCAATTAATTCAAATACTACTATAAAAGCAGTTTCTTTAAAAGGTTCTATTTATTCTAATATTGCTTCTGGAACTTATACAGTTTCTTATGATACAGTATCTTCAGTAACTGCAACTCCTGATAGTTCTATTAATTTAGAAGATTCAATTAATGTTGTGCTTTCAAGTGCAACTCCTTCTTCAACTATTTATTATACTTTAGATTCTTCCACCCCTGATTGTTCAGGTATTTTTTCAGAATATACTTCTCCAATAACTGTTTCTGCAGACACTACTATAAAAGCAATTGCTTGTAGAGAAAATTATAATGATAGTTCAGTTTCAACTTTTACTTATAGTTTCTTTGTGCCTTTAGATCCTATTATTTTTACTCCTCCTGCAGGAGATTATTCTACAATACAAAATATTACTTTAAGTAATTCAAATCCTGGTGCAACTATTCATTATACCACAAGTGGTTTTGATCCTACTCTTTTAAGTCCAGTTTATTCAAGCCCAATTAACATATCATCTCCTGTAACTATTAAGGCAATGGCAGCTGTAGGTTCAAATACTGGTCCAATATCTCAAGCAGATTATAATGTTACTCTTCCTGCTAATATTGCAACCTTTTCTATTCCTTCAGGAACATATAATAATAATATTTTTGTTGACCTATCAACCACAACTCCTCTTCCTTATAGTATTTATTACACAACAGATGGTTCAACTCCAACTTCAAATTCAACTCAATATCTAGGAACTTCAATTCCTGTAACCAGAAATCAAACCTTAAAAGCAATTGTTTACAAGCCTGGTTATCTTGCAAGTTCTGTATCTCAAGCAGATTATTTATTCAAACTTAATGCACCAACCTTTAGTCCTTCTCCTGGTGCTTATTCAGATTCTCAATCTATAGCAATAACTTCTGTTGCTGGTGCCCAAATCAGATACACTATAAATGGAGCAACTCCAACACAAACAACTGGCACACAAATCAATAGTGGAGAGTCAACTGTTCCAATCACTTCAACCTCTACTCTACGTGCAATCACTTACAAAACAGGTTGGACTTCAAGTGATGTTTCAACAGGTGTTTACACTATAAATGCTCCTGCTGCAACTCCTACCTTTAGTCCAAACGGTGGTACACACACAAATAGTGTTAATGTAACTTTAAGTTGTACAACCCCTTCAAGCACCATAAGATACACAACTGATGGATCTGATCCAAGTAGAACAGACGGATTAGTTTATTCTTCTCCAATTAATTTTACATCCACTACAACTTTAAAAGCAGTTTGTTATGCTTCTGGTTATTCAACCAGTCCTGTTGCTACACAAACTTTCACTGTTCAATTAATTGCAAGTCCTGCGACTTTCTCAAGTCCTTCAGGAACATATAATAATAATATTTTTGTTGACCTATCAACCACAACTCCTCTTCCTTATAGTATTTATTACACAACAGATGGTTCAACTCCAACTTCAAATTCAACTCAATATCTAGGAACTTCAATTCCTGTAACCAGAAATCAAACCTTAAAAGCAATTGTTTACAAGCCTGGTTATCTTGCAAGTTCTGTATCTCAAGCAGATTATTTATTCAAACTTAATGCACCAACCTTTAGTCCTTTGCCTGGTGTTTATTCAACTGCACAGAATGTTGTAATTTCTTCTGTTCCTGGTGCCCAAATCAGGTATACTATAAATGGAGCAACTCCAACACAGACAACTGGCACACAAATCAATAGTGGAGAGTCTACTTCTGAATTAAATAGTTATTCTATATTAAAAGCAATTACTTATAAGACAGGTTGGAGTTCAAGTGATGTTGTTGAAGGAATATATGATATCTCTATTCCAACATTAACTATAAATATTGATTCTCCTAATAATTCTCAACAATTTATGGAAAATCAAGAAGTTTCATTTAATTCAACAATCACTTATAATGATGGAACATATAATTGTAAATGGACTTCTTCAATTGATGGAATATTATCTAATGCTTGTGATTTTTCAACAACTACTTTATCTACTGGTGATCACACTATTACTTTAGAAGTTAGTGATTTAAGTAATACAGAAACTAAAACAATTAATATAAGTATAAAAGAACCTTTAAAATTAACCTATAATGTTCCTATTAGTGGAACTATATATGGAGGATTAACTCCAATTTCAACAAATGTTGTTGTTGAAAATTTAGTGGGTTCATTATCTGCTAATTGGCAATATAGAAAAGATGGTGGTTCTTGGATTAATTATTCTACAACAAGTGTTCCTTCAACAACTTTTACTCCTCCACAAAGTGGTTTCTATGATCTAAGAGTAATTGTTACTGATAGTGGAAGGCCTGCTGGTGCAAATACTGTAACTTCAAATGAAATTGTTGGTCTTGAAGTTATAGATTATACTTATATTATTTATAATGGTTCAAGATTACAATTAGAACGTTCAGGAACAAAAACTACTAGATATTATCCATCAAGTGCAACAAGTTATTGTAGTAATTTAGTTGCAGAAGGTTATTCTGATTGGAAAGAAGCAGGATCTTATATATTAGATGCAGTAAATAATATTTGGATTGCAGGTGGAAAAACAGTTAATTCTTTCTTAGGAGCACCTTTAATTAAAAACTATGCTGCTGGAATTTATTTAGGTGATGAATATTGTAAAGAAGATGGTATGACATTTTCAGGAGTGTTAAGTCCTAGATTAGGAACTCCTGGTTTTGAGTGTATTGTTAGAGATACCTGGGCTAAAAATTATGTTATGTGTTATAGAAATATGTTAACTGTTTCCAAACCAACTTCTTCTATTGATAGTGGTTTATATTTAGTTGGAACAAATGTTTCTTTATCAACTTCAACATCAGGTGCTCAAATAAGATATACTATTAATGATTCTCCACCAACAATTTCATCAGGTATTTTATATTCTTCACCAATAACTTTTTCAAGTCCAGGAACTTATGTTGTAAGAGCTTATGGTTTTAGAGATGGTTATGCAAAGAGTGAACTTTTTGAAAAAACTTATAATATTGTAAATTCTTTTGATTTATTTGATGTTACTATTAATCAACCTTCAAACAATAGTACTTTTGCTTTAAATGAAATAATTAATTTTACTGCAATTGTTGAAGATATTCAAGGTTCTTTAAATCTTAATTGGGAATATAGTTTAGATAATGGTTCATGGACAAACTTTTCAACAACAAGTTCTTTAAGCACTTCCTTTTCTTTTAGTGAAGCTGGTATATATAGATTTAGAGTAACTGTTACTGATAGTGGAAAACCTATTGGTCAAAATATTAGTGTTTCAAGTTTAGTTACAAATGTTGAGGTTGTAGATTATACTTTTATTTATTTCAATTCAGATAAACTTCAAGTTCAAAATTTAATTAGAAGTAATTCTCAACTTTGGAATTATTGGGCAAGCAGTTATTGTAGTGGTTTAGATGAAGAAGGCTATAGTGATTGGAGAACTCCAAATCAATATGAATTAACTGAAATTTATAATGTTTGGAACTCAAATGGAAGAAGTGTAAGTTCTTTGGAAGGAATTAATTTAGGTGCAAATTTTAGAACTGCTGGTTATTGGGCAACTACAAGTGGATCTCCTTCTTGTTATTCAGGATATAATCCTGGAATTCCTTTTGTTAATTTTTCTTCAGGTTCAGTAGGCTGTGGAAATTATTCTTCTTCTAAATATAATGTATTTTGTGTTCGTGATAGATGATTTTTAAATTATCTTTTTTTCTTTTTTCAATTACTTTATAAATATTTTGTATCTATAAAATATTTATGACTTACAATAATACTTTAAGTTTTTATAAAGATAACTTAATTTCTATAATTATAAGTATTATTATATATTGATAGGCAAAGATTAACCTTCATTCTAATTTTAATCTTTTGCCAAAATTTTAAGCTTTAAAGGTAGGTGGGCAAAAATTATGTTTTCAAATCAAAATGAAAAAGAAATAAAAGAGTTTTGGGAAAAAAATAATATTCCTAAAAAAGTAAGAGAAAAAGAGTCTGATAAACATTATTATTTTATAGACGGACCTCCATATGCAACAGGTTCTATCCATTTAGGAACTGCAATGAACAGGATCTTAAAAGATATTCTTTATAGGTTTAAAAGACAAGAAGGCTATAAAGTTCTAGATATTCCTGGTTTTGATACTCATGGTGTGCCAATAGAACGTAAGGTGCAAAAAAAATATGATTTAAAATCAAAAGAAGATATTGAAGCTTTTGGTATTGAAAAATTTTCAAAAGAATGTCATGCATTTGCAACTAAACACATCTCTGAAATGTCAAAAGATATTTATGATTTAGGACAATGGATGGATTGGGAAAATCCATATAGAACTTTAGATCAAACCTACATGCAATCTGCTTGGTGGACTTTTAAAAAAGCTTTTGATAAAGGTCTTTTATTTCATGACAAATATCCTATCCATGTCTGTCCTGATTGTGAAACTTCAGTTTCTTTTAATGAAATTGAATATCAAGATTTAACAGATGTTTCTATATTTGTACCACTACAATCAAAAGATGATGAAAACCTTTTCTTTGTTATTTGGACAACAACTCCTTGGACTCTACCTGCAAACATGGGGATTATGGTTCATCCAAAATATACATATGTTGAGATAATTTCAAATAATAAAAAATATATTGTTGCAAAAGATTTATCTGAAAAATTAATTAAAGAATTTAATTTTGAAAATTATTCTTTAGGAAAAGAATATTTAGGAGAAGAACTTGTAGGTAAAGAATATCTTCCTGTTCTAGGAGAATGGTTAAATCTTCCTGAAGATTATATCAAAAATGCATATAAAATAATCTCTTCAGCAAGACATGTAAACCTAGAAGACGGTTCTGGTTTAGTTCATTGTGCTCCAGGACATGGTAAAGAAGATTATCAAGTTGGAAGAGAGTTTAATATTCCTATATTTTCTCCGGTTACAATGTCAGGTGAGTATGATAATTCTGTTTCTTTTGGAAAAGGAAAAAAAGTTAAAGAACTTGATATTGATATTTTAAAATATCTTCATGAAAAAGGATGTATCTTAGCTAAAAGAAAAGTAAAACATAGTTACCCTACATGTTGGAGATGTCATAATCCTTTAATAATGGTATCTTTACCTCAGTGGTTTTTAAGAATTGAAAATTTAAAACCAAGACTTGTAGAACTTAATGAAAGTGAAGTTTCTTGGCATCCTTCTTGGGGAAAAGATAGATTTTCAAACTGGCTTAAAAATTTATCTGATTGGCCAATTTCAAGAGCTAGATATTGGGGAACTCCTGTTCCTATTTGGAAATGTGATAACTGTGAAAAAATACATGTCTTTGAGTCTTTAGAAGATTTAAAAAAGAAAGCTCCTGAAGTAGATTTAAACATGGATATTCATAAACCATTTATTGACAAAATAGAGATTACTTGTGATTGTGGAACAAAGGTAAAAAGAATTCCAGAAGTATTTGATGTTTGGTTTGATTCTGGGGTTGCTTCATGGGCATCTTTAGGTTATCCTTTCAAAAAAGAATTATTTGATAAATATTGGCCAGCAGATGCTAATTTAGAAGGTCCTGATCAAATAAGAGGTTGGTGGAATTCTCAAATAATAGCATCTGTAATTGCTTTTGATAAAGTTCCATTTAAACAAATTTCTATGCATGGTATGGTTCTTGCTGGCGATAAAAGAAAATTATCTAAATCTGAAGGAAATGATATTCCTTTAATTGAAAGATTTTCACAAACTTCAATTGATTACTATAGATATTATTTTGCAAAAGAATTTTCAGGAGAAGACATTGTTTTAGATCCTAAGAAATTTGATGAAGTTAGAAGAACTTTAAATCTTTTAGAAAATCTTTATAATTTCATTTCTCTTTATGATGAAAAACAAACATTTGTAACTTCTTTAGATGTTTCAAAAGAAACTTTACTTGTTGAAGATAAATGGATTCTTTCAAGATTTAATAATCTTTTAAAAAATAGTTATGCCAACTTTTCAACAACTAACTATTCAAAAGTTGTAAATGACTTTGAAAAGTTTTTACTTGAAGACTTTAGTAGAGTGTATGTTAAACTTTTAAGAAAAAGAAAAGATCAAAATCATGTTCTTTCATATATCTTTTCCTCAAGTTTAATATTAATCTCACCAATAGTACCTCACTTTACAGAATTCATGTATCAAAAGTTTTCTGTAAAAGAAAAAGAGTCTGTTCATTTATACTATAATCCTTTAGTTGATGAAACATTAATTGATTTAGATCTTGAAAAGAATTTTGATCTTTCTCAAGAGGTTGTAAAAACAGCTCTTTCTTTAAGAGAGGATATAAAGAAAAGATTAAGATGGATCTTACCTGAAATGCATGTTGTCTTAAAAGACTTTGAGAAAGTTTCTATCTTTAAGGAAATTATAGAAGATATGGCAAATATTGAAAATGTAATTTTTTCAAATAATGCTCCTGATAACATGCCTTCAAAAGAAGTTTTAAAAGATGTTTTTGTATACATTGATGAAAACATTGATTCTTCTTATAAAGAAGTTTGGGAAGTATCAGAGCTTACAAGGCTTATACAGTCTGAGAGAAAGAAACAAAAGTTAAATCCAAATGATAAAGTTTCTTTGAAGATATCTTGTAGTGAAAAAGATTTCCTTGAAAAAAATAAACAAAAAATTGAAGATGCAACTAACACAGTTCTGGATATCTTGGACGATTTAAGTGAAGACAATAAACAAAAGTTAATAGAGAGAGAAGTTTCTTTCTCTTTTTAATTTTTCTTTTTTTCAATTCCTTTATAAATATTTTGCTTCTTATTAATATTTATGTATTTCAAAATACTTTTATCAAAATCAAAATTTTTACAAATCTACTTATTTTCTGTAGTTAACTTTAATCTCCTTTAGAAGGGAGAGAATTTAATATCTATCGGTTTATTAAATATTTATAGTACTTTATTAAAATAAAGTCTAAACATATTTATAGTAATTTTTAAAAAAATATATTTATAAAAAAGGAGTTAATAATTTATGGAAAAAAAATATTTATCAATAAAAGAAGTTTTAGAAAAGAAAGAAGGAGAGGTATCTTTAAGAGGATGGGTACACAGGTTTAGAGATCAAAAGACAACAATCTTTATAACTTTAAGAGATGTTACAGGAGTAATACAACTTGTGTGTGATCAAGATAAAGTATCTCCAGAGCTTTTTGAAAAAATAAAACAAACAACCATAGAATCATCAATAGTTGTTTCTGGAACTGTAAGAAAAGAAGAGAGATCTCCTCAAGGTTATGAGATTGATATAAAAGCTTATGAGATAGCAGGTCTTGCTGAAAACTATCCAATATCAAAAGATTTTTCTGAAGAATTTCTTTTAGATGTAAGACACCTATGGTTAAGATCAAGAAAAATGCAAGCAATCTTAAAAATAAGATCAACTGTTTTTAGAGCTATTCATGATTATTTTAGAAGTCAAGATTATTATGAATACCAGTCACCAGTTCTTCAATCAGTTCAATGTGAAGGAGGATCAAGTTTATTTAAGGTTGATTACTTTGAAAAGAAAGGTGTTTTCTTAGCACAGACATGGCAATTGTATGCAGAGCCAGCTATCTTTTCTTTAGAAAGAATATATACAATCTCTCCTTCTTTTAGAGCTGAAAAGTCAAAGACAACAAGACATTTGGCTGAATATTGGCATGCAGAGATGGAAGGAGCTTGGGTTTCTTTTGAAGAGTTACAAGAGCATGCAGAAGGTTTAATAAAAAAAGTAATCTCTGATGTTTTAAAACACAACAGAGATGATCTTGAAACTTTAAAAAGAGATGTTAAAGTTTTAGAAACAGCAATTTCAAAACCTTTTGTAAAAATGACATACACTGAAGCTCTTGAAATTTTAAAGAAAGAACATGATCTAGATGTTGAATGGGGAAAAGACCTAAGAACTATTGAAGAGGATCTTTTATCTAAAATGTATGATACTTTTATTATTATTACAAGATATCCAAAAGAAGTAAAAGCTTTTTACATGAAAGAAGATCCACAAGACCCTAGAGTAGTTTTAGGTTTTGACTGTATCGGTCCTGAAGGTTATGGTGAGATTATAGGTGCAAGTGAAAGAGAGGATGATATTAAAAAAATAGTTGAAAGACTTGAAAAAGATGGAGAAGATGTCTCACAATATGATTTCTATCTTGACACTAGAAAATATGGTTCTGTCCCTCATTCTGGTTTTGGAATGGGTGTTGAAAGAATAATCTCATACATCATAAAAGCAGATACAATAAAGGATGCTATTGCTTTCCCTAGAACAATGGTAAGGTATAGACCTTAGAAATATTTATTTTGGTTTTTCTTTTTTTTAAAAAAATGAAAAACCATTATAAAACAAATTATAAAAAAAACAAAAAAACGGAGTTGAACAACTTATGACAAAAAAGTATTTAGCCAATTTTTCCAGAGGGCTATAAAACAAAACTGGATTATAAACAAACACAGGAAGCTATTTATCTTCTTAGAAGATATTTTGAAAAAAAGCTTTCAAAAAAACTATTTCTACAAAGAGTATCATCACCTAAATTTTTAGTTTCAAAAACTGGTCTTTTAGATGACTTAGCACAAACACAAGTTCCTGTTTCTTTTAAAGTTAAATTTTTAAAAGATCCAATAGAGATTATTCATTCTCTTGCTAAATGGAAAAGATTAGTTTTAGGAGAACATGGTTTTTTTAAAGGATATGGTCTTTACACAGATATGGATGCTATTAGAAAGGATGAAATTCCAGACTCAACACATTCTTTATATGTTGATCAATGGGATTGGGAAAGAGTAATTTCTAAAGAAGAAAGATCTTTAATGTTTTTAAAAAAAATTGTAAGGCATATTTATTCTTGCATATATGATACAAAAACATATCTTAAGAAAAAATATCCTTCTTTAAAACACTCTCTTGAAAAACATGTTTTTTTCATACACTCAGAGGATTTACAAAAACTATATCCTTCACTTTCTCCAAAAGAAAGAGAAGATAAAATATGTAAAGAGCATGGAACTGTTTTCATAATCGGTATAGGGTATACTTTAGGAGATGGAAAAGCACATGACCTAAGAGCTACAGATTATGATGATTGGTCAACTGAAGTTAAGGTGAAACATAAAGTCTATCATGGTTTAAACGGTGACCTTTTAGTTTATGATCAAGTCTCTAAAAAAGCCTTAGAACTTTCTTCTATGGGTATAAGAGTTTCTAAAGATTCTTTACTTTTTCAATTAAAAGAGAAAAAAGAAATGTATAAACTAAAGTTTGATTATCACAAAAGGATAATTGATTCTTCTCTTCCTTTAAGTATAGGTGGAGGAATTGGTCAATCTAGGCTTTGTATGTTCCTTTTAGAAAAAGCTCATATTGCAGAGGTTCAGTCAAGTGTGTGGCCTGAAGAGGTTTATAAGAAAGCAAAGAGAAGAGGAATTCCTCTTCTTTAGTTTTTTATTTTGTAATACAAATAGATTACTTTTTAAACATTTTGTATTACATAAATATATATGTTAAATAATAAAGTTAATGCTGTAATTGACTCTTCATTTTGGATAAACTTGAGTAGAGTTGATCTTACAAAATTTTTATTAGATTATTTTGCAATTTATTCTACCATAAAAGTAAAAGAAGAACTTTTTGATTTTTACGAAAGAAAAGGTTATTTTTCAAAAGATTCTTATCTTTTTAAGTTATATTTAGAAGCAGATTTTATTATTTTAAAAGATCCTAAAGAAATTACTTTAAAAATAAAGCAAGAATTGTCAAAAGATTCTGGAGAGTTATATTGTGCTGCTCTTTTAAAGGAAATTGGAGGTGTTTTTTTAACAGATGATAAGGGAGCACTTAATTTTTGTAAAAATAATAATCTTTTTGCAATTACTTCTGTTTATTTTATAGTTAGACTTTATAAGGATAATTTGATATCAAAAGAAAAAGCTAAATTTTCAATTATGCAATTAAAAGGAAAAATAAGTAATATACATATACAATCTGCTTTAAAGGATTTATAGTATAAAAGGAGGTTTTTAACATGGTTAAAAAAGATTATAAATTAAAATCTTATAGATTATCTGATAGTTCCTTAAAATTAATATATAATGTTTCTAAAGAAAAAGATTTGAGTGAATCTGAAGCTTTAAGAATGTTAGTTGACAAAGGGCTTTATGAATATAAGTTAGAGTCAGCAATAAAAACATATTATGATAAAAACTTAGATTTAACAGCTGGAGCAAAACTTGCTGGCATTTCCAAAAGAGAGTTTATGGAAGAACTTTCAAGAAAAGGGGAAGGTATTAATCTTTCAGAAGAGGATTATGATTATTCTAAAAAATCTTTTGAAAAATTATTTGGAAAAACAAAAAAGAAAACTACTCAAAAGCCCAAGTAGTTTTTTCTTTAGAATCAAAAAGAATAACTCCTTTTTTCTTAAGGTTTATTCTTATGATGTCTGCTTCTTCCCATTTCTTAGAATCTCTTAGTTCTTGTCTTTTTAAAATCAATTTTTCAATTTCTTCAACAGGCATTTTATTTTTTACTTTATTTTCACTATTACTTTCAAAATTTAAAACTTTAAAAACAAGATTTGCTTTTTTTAAAAATTCTAAAATCTTTGAGGCTTCTTCTCTGGTTAACTTTTCTTGATCCATTAGTTTGTTTGTTTCTTTTACAAGGAAAAAGATTTGTGCCCAAGCGTTTGGTGTATTAAGATCATCATCCATGGCTTTTTCAAAATTAAAGATTGATGTTTCAATAATCTCTTTTGCATAAAACATTTCTTTTTCTTGTTTAATTTCTTGAAGTCTTCTTATATAGTTGTTTAGGTTTTGTAAAGTTTTTTTAGCATCAATAATTGATTGTTCAGTATAATTTTGTGGTTTTCTATAATGTCCTGTTGAGAAAACATATCTAAGTTCTTCAGCTGTATTTTTCTTTAAAAACTCTTCAATTGTTATAAAGTTTCCTAAGGATTTTCCCATTTTTTTACCATCTATAGATAGCATTGCTGTATGTACCCAGTAGTTTACCATCTTGTGATTTAAACAACCAAAGTTTTGAGCAATTTCATTTTCATGATGAGGGAAAACATGTTCTATTCCTCCACCATGTATATCAAAAACATCACCTAGGTATTTGTTTCCCATAACTGAACATTCCATGTGCCAACCAGGATATCCAAGTCCCCATGGAGAATTCCATTTCAAGATATGCTCTGGTTTTGCTTTTATCCAAACTGCAAAGTCTGCTGGATTTTTCTTTTCTTCATCATTTTTAAATCTTGTATCTTTTAAAAGATCTTCAATCTTTCTGTTTGAAAAAGAACCATATTCAGAATATTTTGAAACATCGTAATAGATTCCATTTTTAGTTTCATATGCAAAACCATTTTCAAGAAGTTTTTTTACCCACTCTATGATTTCTGGAACATGTGCTGAGGCTTGTGGTTCTATGTTTGGTCTTGATATTTTTAATTTATCAAAAGATTCCCACATTCTATGTGAATATTTATAAGCAAGTTCCATTGGGTGTATTTTTCTCTCTCTTGCTCTTTTTGTCATTTTGTCTTCTCCAGAATCTCCTAGGCCATCATCTGTTAAATGTCCAACATCTGTAATATTTCTTACATAGAAAATCTGGTAGTTATGAAAAATTTTAAAATAATTGATTAAAAGATCATAGTAGATATATGACATTGCATGCCCTAAGTGAACATCATCATAAACAGTTACTCCACACACATATATCTTAAGTAAACCTTTTTCAACTGGTTTAAAGGCTTCTTTTTTTCTTGTAAGTGTGTTGTAGAGTTTTATTGTCATATATTTTTCACCTTTTTATAATATATTTATAACTAATATTATAGTATAAAAAGTTTATAAAATGCTTCTTTTGTTCCATTTTTGTAATTTTAAAGATTTTAAGAATGTATATAAATATATTGTTTCTTATATAATATATAGTTTAGATAGTTATTGTTAACTTAAAAACTATATTTAATTAATTTATATTTAAGAAATAATAATTATGGAACATTTATAAAAGAGGTTTTATTAATATGCAAAAGAGATTAGGTATTTTAGGTATTTTTTTAATAGTTATAATGTTTGTTTTTTCATCAGGCTTTGTTTTTGCTGATGATGATTCTATTATTTTTACTAATGATTTTGAATCAAATAATGTAGGATGGATAATTCAAGATCCTATAATTGATGAAAAATTTATGACTATTTCTGTCTTAAATAATTGGGAAGATAGGATGGATTGTCAAACAAATGATCCTTGGTATAGTTCAACTCAATACGAAGGTGTTTTTATTTTTGCTTTCTTTACTAATGAACCTTTTGATCAAAGAATAGTTGTAGATCATTTTGTAGTAGATAAATTATTTGAAAGAGGAGAAAAAGATACTGAGCAATTTTTAAAAGAATATAATCAAATTAAAAATGATTTAAAAGATGAATTAGATTATTTTATTAAACCAGCTTATCCTGATAATGTTAATGATTTTTATGTAAAGAAATTTCAAGGCGATTTTTTAAAAGGTTCTAAAATTGATTTAAACATTGATTTAGAAAATATTAAAAATTATAGTAAGGCATATGTTTATTTTTTAGATCATTGTGGTTATTGGTCTGAATTTAATTCTATTAAACAGTTTAATAAAGAGTCAATTTTTGATTCTTCTAAATCGAGTGTTGCAAAAATAGAATATAAATTTAATTTAAAAAATGTTTTTAAAGATAAACTCACATCTTCAAAAGAATTATCAAGTATAAAATTAACTTCTAAAACTGAAGATAATAAAATAAAATTAGATTCAAATGTTACTGATAATGTTAATATTTATTATACTTTAGATGATTTTAATTTAGAAAAACATTTTAAATCAAAATTTGTTGAATTTAATTATAATAAAGAAAAAATAAATACTTATCTTAAAAGTAATTCTTGGAATATTAATCAATTTGGGGTAAATTTTATAGTAACTAAATATACTGCACCTGTATCTTTATCTTCTGGACAAAAATTAAATGCAATTGCAGTTAATTATGATAATTTTACTTTAAGTAATTATCTTGAAGGAATTACTCTTTCATCTTCTCCTTCCAATTCTCAATCATCTTCTTTAAATAATTTTTCAATTAATTTTAAAGAAGATAAAAAAACAAATGATGTGATTTGTGAAAAGGAAACAAAAATTTGTTATGCAAAAATAAATCAAAATATTAATTTAGATTTAATTGCAAATAAAGTAAATGATGGAAATGTTTATTTTGCAATTAATTATTTAACTAAAGATTTCACAGAAATTAATTTTAATAACCCTAAATCTACTCTTTTAAGCTCTAATGAAATAAAATTAGGCAATAAACTTAGATTTTATAATTCCAATAATAAAGAGTTTAAAATGAATTTATCACAGAATAATGAGGGTAGTTTTGTTTTAGCTGCAGGTCAAACATATACTAATGTTGATTATTTATTTTTTATATTTTTACATGATGAAAACTTTGAAGATTTAGTAAAATATAAAATTTTACAAAAGATTGTAAATGATGCTTACTGTACAACTTTTAATTGTAAGATACCAGATTGGATGCCTTACAATATACTTACACCTGTTTATCAAGATCCAGTTTGTGAGCAAATAATAAAAGATGATGGAAAAGTAGAAAAAGAATCATGTAAACCTAGAGATGATCCAAAACTTGAATTTAGTTGTGATGTTTATGTTTCTAATCTTAGAAAAAATTTAAATATCTTTGATTTAAATCAAAAACATACAGAGGGTAAAATTTATGGTGATATATTAACTTCTCAAATGAATAATATAACTATAAATCCTAATAATCAAAGCAAATTTAATAATGTTGTTTTAGATGTTTCAAAAGGTTATAAATTTACAGATGAAGAAACAGTTCAGTTTATATCAATATTAGCACAAGAATCTACTTTTGGTACTAACGTTGAAGGGGGATTAAATGAATTTGGTTTTGCACAAATACATTATGATGCTTGGTTTTGGGATAGTACAAAAATTAGTAATGGTAAAAATCAATTAAAAAGTTATTTTGAAATTATTTTAGATAATAAAGATAATTTGTCTGATGAAAATATAAAAAATATTAATACTACAGATGCTCTTTATGATTATGTAAACCAAACTATTGTTGGTTATAGGAATTATAAATCTCCTGATAATTTAAATAAAATGAACTATGCAACAACTGTTTTTGGAGGAGCAATTTATTTATATAATAGAGATCAAATATTAAATAATGGAAATAATTTTCCTAGAGCTTCTTTTTCAACATATGATGATAAAGACTCTATAGATGCTTTATTTGCTTCAGCTTCAAAATATGTTACTCCAAAAACTGGATTTAATATTAAAGCTACAATGATTGCTGATGGTCTGATAACTCACGATAATGCTTTAAAAACAATATATAAAATGGCTTACTACTTAAGTTATAAAAAATATATTTGTGAAAATGAAAATAATTTTTTTAACATTACTTTAAATAAATCTGTTTCAAATACAACATCTACAAGTACAAATGTTGATTTAAGTGGAGTACTTCCTGTTAAAAAGAATATTACTGATGAACAGATAAAAAATGAGTTGCTTGGAAAAACAGAATATCAAAATTATTGTGCAACATTTGCAAGAGAAGCAGGGAATTATATTTTTAATTATAGTCCTCCATTACAATCAAATGATGCCTGGTATTTTGGAAATAGTAATCAAGTTATTTTAAAAGTAAATAATGAAACTGAAATTAATCCTAATAATCTTGTACCAGGATCTATTTTAGGTATAAAGATTGGAAATAAAGATTTTTACGACACAAAAGAAGACGGTAGATTAGAAGATTTACCCTACACACATGTAGCCTTGTATGTTGGTGATTTCAATGGACAAAGAAATGTAGTTTTTGATGGTGGTTGGACAAATAATAATGTTAAAAGTTTTTATAAAACATTTGACCAATATTTTAATGATCACCCAACTTATGATTTAAAAGAAGTAATCTTACCAAAAGGCTCTGTAACTGATGAGCAAAAAGCTTATCTTTCAGAGTGTATTAAAAGTAAAAATAAATTTTGCAATTATTACACTTAATTGTTTTTAATTCTTTTTTTAAAAACAATTCTCTTTTTATTTCTTTATTTTATATATATTATATATGAGTAAAAGATATTTTACAATAATTTTCTTTATATTTCTAATAATAGGTTTATCTGTTCCTATTTTTTCAGCAGAAATTAACCTAAATCCTTCTAAAACTTATTATTACAACCAAGAAATTGATCTAGGAACAACTTCTCTTCCAGAAGATACTTTCTATGTAAACCTAAAAATAACTTCTGAAAACAGAACTTTATTTGAAAGAGATTTTTTAAAAGAAGAAGCTTTTAACATCCCTTTTATCTTTCAAGACTTCTATCCTTCTTCTTTAACTTTAACTTATAATTATTTTTCAGTTTCTAAAGATTTACTTGAAACAAAAGAAGCTTCTTTACTTTTAACAAAACTAAACCAAGAAATTGAATATTTTTTCTGTAATGAAATTGAGTGTGAAAAAGAAATTTTTGATGTTATTGAAGAAAATAAAGATTTCTATCTTTCTTCTTCTCTAAAAAACATGTCTTTTACAGTAAAGATAACTTCACAAGATTATTTAAAAGATTATAAAGATGTATCTTTACCTTTAAAACTTAATTTAAAAGAAGGAGTTTATTCTTTAGAGATTTCAACAATTCTTGATGATTCAATATTTTCAAAGACTTTAGATGTTATTGTAGTCTCACAAGATCAGATTTCTTCTCCTGAAAACAATCCTTCAGATCTTGAAGGTTTAGGTTCTGGTGTTCAAGGTGTTCCTTCTCAAAATATTTTTCAAAAAATAAAAAGCAATTCTTTAATTGATAATTTAAAGGAATATTGGTATTTTATTTTAATAATAATAATTTTATTATTTTTAATATTTAAAAAAAGAAAAAAAGAACCTATGCAAGATAATCTAAAAAAAGAAAGTTCTCTTTCAAGAAGAGAAGCAAGAAAAATACATTTATTTATATTATTAATAATTATTTCTTTATTTTCACAAATTACTTTTGCAAACTTTGTTGATAAAGAATACGAGTTTAGTTACTTTACTGATGATTATAAACTGTTAGAAAAAAACTTTCCTCAAGAAAACGAAATTTCTTTATATCTTACAAATTTAAAGCAAAGTAATTCTTATTTTTTACCTTTAATAAACCATACAAACCAATCTTTAATTAATCCTCAAAAAAAAGAACTTTATCAAGGTACACTAGAATATATTCCAATATCTTCTTTATTTGCAATTGATATAAATAAATCAAAAGGAAATTATGCTCCTTTCTTGCCAAATGAACAATATTCTCAATATTGTAAACCAGTTTTAGATTATTTTAAAGCTCATCCTGTTAGTACAAAAGTAGATTTAATAAACAGAAATGAATTTTATTTAACAAATTATATTGGTTTTTCAAAAGAATGTATAGATGAGCTTATCTCTAAAAGATGGCTTCAAGAAAAATATGTTTTAGCAGAAATTAAATATTCTCCTAAAGATTTTGATAACCAATCAAAAATTATTCAAGAAGAATTATTTTTTGAAAGTGATTTATTTTCAGATTCATTAACTCTTCCAATAAACATTATTAAAACAGATTCTGCAGTTGTCTACACTTATCCAGATCCAAAAAACTATAACAGCATAAGACTTGAAGTTGAGGAAAATGGTTGGATCTTAAGTAATAGAGTTAATTATCCTTATAGTTTTACAGAAATGGAAAAAGTTTTTACTTTTAATTTAACTGAAGGTGCTTTTGGTTCCTTTAGATATACTCTTAATAATTATAATGAAAATTATGCAGATGTTACTGTTAATTATTTAGATAAAGAAGAATCTTTATCTTTTAGTAATTTTTTATCTTCAAGTTATTTTTCTATAAATGATGGTAATTTTAATACTGATGTTATAAGTAAATTAAATAGAAATAATGGTCATTTAATATTTAACAATTATCAATTATATAATGTTGTGGAAAACAGAAGAAAAAGAAAGTTATCAATAAATGATAATTTTCAAGATTCTTTAAATGTTTTATCAAGAAAAGAATATTCTTTAGTATATACTCCTTCTTTTTATAATGAAAATAATTTTTATCTTCATTTAAATTCAGGAAAATACTTAAATCCAATAATTAAAGGAAACATGCATTTATTTTATGATGTTGATCCTTTACTTTTTAAAACCATTGATTTGTTTATGATAAATAATGATAATGGTAGATATTATTTTTCAGAAAACATGGCAAACTATAATTATAGTACAACAAGTTTCCTTCTAGAAAACGATACTGTTAAAATCAATGAAATCTATTCTTCAAAAGACTATACTTCTTTCCATATTCTTTTTAAAGATGAAAATGTACCTATAGTAATTTCAACAGATAGAAAAAATATTCTTTCAACAAAAGATCCTTATTTCTATATTTATAAAGATTATTTTATAATGACTTTAAATGGTACTTTAAGAGTTTATAAAAATAAAAATATAAATATTACAGAAAAAGTAAACACTTATAGTAATTATGATGATAAATTTTTAACATTAACAGGCAGAAATCCTAATTTTGATAAAAATCAAAACATTTATTTTACAAATAATCTAAAATTATTTAATGACTATATATATGATGTTTCAACAGCACAAGACCTATCTTTAATTGAACAAAAAGTCTTTTGGGCAAATTCTTTTAAAAAAGCAGACTTAGAAGTTGATGATTGGTTCTCTGAAAATAGTTTTTGTGATTCTAATCTTTCAATGGAAGATTTTAATAAAGTTTCTGAAAATCTAAAAAGACTAAATTTTACAATTCTTAAATACCCTAATCTTAATTTAACTCCTTTTAGTGTTGTTCTAGAAAATACTAAAAACTATATTATTCCAAGAAACACTTTTACAAAAGAAAATTATGATTTTTTATGTAATTATACAAAAGAAGATTCTTTTAGAAACTATTCTAATATTATTTTAAATTCTTCAGAATATTTAAATGATCAAAATAGTTTTATTGAACAACTTTCTTTTTTCCAAACCCCAATCTCTCAAATATATGGTCATCCTGATAATTATAAAGCTAAATATTTATCTGATTATTTTACTTCTTATAAAGAAGGTATTATTTTTATAGATGAAAATAATAATATTAAAGGAGCTTCTTCTCTAAATTTTAAGGATGATTATTCTTCAGTAATTGATTTCTTTTCAAATTATTTAGTGTTTGACAGATTATCTATCTTTTATCCTGATAATTTAGTTTTTAGTTTTGAAACTTCTGAAAATTTAGCAACTAGAAATTATATTAGAAATAATTTTTTAAAAGATAAAGAAAAATTATCTCTAAAGTTTAAACTTCCAAAAAGAAGTGATGAGTTAGATGAAGATTATATTTATGAAAGATTTATTTTCCAAGATAGAGTAAATAACTATGTTGGTAATTGTACAAGATTAAGTTTAGATGTTGCAAGAAAATATATTTATAACAATGTACGTAATTTTTCAGAAAATAACTCTTGGTGGGGTTCAGATTATAGAAGAGAAGATGCTTGGTTTCTTGCAAAAGAAAATCAAGTTATCTGGAATCATGAAAATGATCTTCCTTTAAATCCAAAAAGAGTTTTTGAAGGAGTTATCTTAGGTGTTTATATTGGTTCAACAGAATACACTTATAGTCCTGATTCAACAGTTCTTTTTAGAGCTGGAAAAACTTTTAAAGATCTAGAATACACACATACAATGCCATATCTTGATAATTATAAAAATAAAACAGGAATTACTCTTAATGCAGGTTCAAGAAGTGTTAGTGTTGAAAACGCTTTTGAGTATACTTCTTCTTATGGAAGAGAATTAAGAGAGATAATCGTTCCTAGAAATTTTTATGATAATAAAATAAAAGATAAGTATGGTAAAACAGAACTTGATTATGTTAAAGAATACTTAACTTCTTTTGACTAAATATGTGATTTATAATGAAAAAAATAATATCTTTAGGAATTGAATCAACTGCACATACTTTTGGTGTAGGAATAATTGATAATTCTGGAAAGATTTATGCAAATGTTAAAAAACAGTATACTGCTGAGACAAAAGGAGAAGGTATTAGACCTTATGATGCGTCTATTTTTCACTTTCAAAACGCAATGGATGTTCTAAAACAAGCCTTAAGTGAATCAAATTTAACTATTGATGATATTACTGTAATTTCTTTTGCAAGAAGCCCAGGTCTAGGACCTTGTTTGTCTGTAGGAGCGACTTTTGCAAGAAGTTTATCCTTAAAATACAATAAACCAATAGTTGGAGTTAATCACTGTGTTGCTCATTTAGAGATTGGAAAGACTTTAATGAAAGCAAAAGATCCTCTCTTTATTTATACTTCTGGTGCAAACACACAAATAATTGCAAAAGACAATAAAAGATATAAGATATTAGGTGAAACTTTAGATATTGGTCTTGGAAATCTTTTTGATTCTTTTGCAAGAGATTTAGGTTTTGGTTTTCCAGGAGGCCCTATTTTAGATAAAATGTATTTTCAGTCAAATAATTATATTCCTCTTCCATATTCTGTTAAAGGTATGGATATTGTTTTTTCTGGTCTTTTAACTTCTTCAAGAAAATTAATTGGAAAAGTAAAAACAGAAGATTTAGTTTATTCATTTATGCATACAGCTTATGCTATGGTTTTAGAAGTTTGTGAAAGAGCATTATCTTATACAAAGAAAAAAGAGATAATGGTTATTGGTGGTGTGGCTGCATCAAAGGCTTTAAAAGAAATGCTTGAAAGTTTTTCAAAACAAAGAAATATTAAATTATTTATTCCTCCTGTTTCAGTTTGTCTTGATAATGGAGTTATGATTGCAGACTTAGGTTTAAAGCATTTTATTTATGATAAAAAACAAAAAATGAAAGATACAGTTATAAATCCAGAAGAAAGAACTGATCAAATAATTATTAATTGGTGAATATTAAATATGTTTAAAAGAATTAAATTTAAAACAAAAGATTTTTTTAATAACACTTCTTTAGGAATTTCTTTAAGAGAGAGAAAACTTAAAAAAATTAGAGAAGAAAGATTAAAGGAAGAAAAATTAAAAAGAGATTTAAAGAAATAAATCTTTTTTATTCTTTATAAGTCTCTTTATATCTTTTTAATGCTCTTAAAATTTCTTTTTGAGCCTCTTTTCTACCCTTTATTCCCATAATTGTGGATTTTTTACCTTGAAGTTCTTTATAAGTTTCAAAGAAATGTCTAATCTCTAAGATAACATGATCACTAAAGTCTTTAATATCCATTCTCTTATCCATTCTAGGATCTGTTGAATGAACTGCAATTATTTTTTCATCTTTTTCATTATTGTCAACCATAAACATTACACCTATAGGTTTTGCTTTAACAATAACTCCTGGTGCTACAGGATAATTTGAAATAATAATAATATCAAGTGGGTCATTATCTTCAGATAAAGTTTGTGGAATAAACCCATAATCTCCAGGATAGTGAACTGCAGAGTAAAGTACTCTATCAAGTTTTATATGTCCAGAATCTTTATCAAGTTCGTATTTTAAGATACTACTTTTTGGAACTTCAATAAAAGCTGTTACTTCTTCAGGTATATTTTTTCCAGGGCTTAGTTCATGCCATGGGTGTTGTACATGTTTTATTTTCTTATTCATTTTTTCTCGCATTTTTTATTTATTTTAGTAATATATAATATATATCTATAATTTTATAAACAAATAGTTTTTTTAAAGAAAAAATCTGTTTTTAAACTTATTTGTCTTTACATATTATATTTAAGAATATTTATTTTAATTATAAAAGGGAGAGATATAATATGGAATATGTCTTTAAGATTGAAAAAAAAGTAACACATATGGAAAGTCCTTCTAGAAATACTTTAGAAGAAAACACAATTGCTGTAGAATTAAATGATTCTTTTGAAGATGATGGTAATGATGGTCATGTTTTTAAATTATTGTCTGCAAATGGAAAAGAAGCATGCTTAGAGTATGATAGACATTATTTAGTTAAAAATGAACATAAAGGTTATGAGTTTAATACAGACTTAATAATTAACCAACCAAAACAAATAACTTCAATGTGGGGTCCTAAACAAATAACTTATACTTTAACTTATTTAGGAATCTATGGTGAACATTTTAAAGAATAAATATGTATAAACAAATAATTCTTGTAAGAAATGACTTAAAGCTTGGAAAAGGCAAGATTGCTGCCCAAGCTTCTCATGCATCTTTAGAAAGTTATCTTTTAACTTCAAGAAAAACTCCTTCTATTGCAGAAAATTGGCTTTCTGAAGGTCAAAAGAAAGTTGTTTTAAAAGTTGAAAGTAGAGAAGAACTTTTAAAAGTCTTTCAAGAAGTAAAATCTTATTTTCCTGCAGTCTTAATTAAAGATGCAGCTCATACACAATTAAAAGAACCTGATTTTACATGTGTTGGTGTTGGGCCTATTAAGGAATTTGAAATTGATAAGTTTACAAAAAGATATAAGTTATTATGAGTGAAATAAAATATAAACTAATTGATTATAATAATTTTTCAGAACTTACAAAAGAAACTTTAATACAAGTACATGATATTTTAAAAAAAGAAGCTTCCTGGAATGATACTTTTTCTGAATTTAAAAAAAGATATACAAAAAGTAATTTTAAGAATACTAAGTTATTTTTAGTTTTTGAAAGTACAAAACTTGCAGGCTTTATTGAAGGTTATTCTATAGGGAATAAAGAGTTTTATGCAAAATCTTTTTATGTTTCTTCAGAGTTTAGAAATAAAAATATTGGAACTAAACTTAAGGGTAGAGTTTTAGCTCATTTAAAAAAATTAGGTTATAAAAAATATTCAGATGGTTTAGTTGTAAATCCTTTAGTTTCAAAAATAAGTGATAATCTTATTAAGAGAAGAAAAAAAGAATCTTTAAAAAAACAACCTAAATTAACTTTTCCTTATGGTTTTAAAGATAAGGGAAGTATCTTGTTTAAAAATATTAAAAAAAGAAAGCCTGGTAAAAAATAAACTTATTGTGCATCTTTTCTATTCTTAAGTTCTGATAAGGCTTTTATTGCATTTTCATAAAGAATTCTATTTTTTAATCCTTTTTCTTTTAACATATCTCTTTTAAGGCTTGCAATTACTTCTTCAAGTTCTAAAAACATAGTTTATCTATCCTCTTTTTTTTGTTTAATAAAATCATTAAAAATTAATCCTTTTTGAATAATTTCTTCTTTTTTAATAGAAAATGCTTTTTTTGTTTTATTAAGTTTACTATAATGTATAAAATACCATTTTTTTCCAGTTAGTCTCCAGGCAACATATGCTTTATGTCCTGAAATTTTTTCCCAAGTCTCAAGCTCTTTTATCTGTTCTTCTCTAATATTTAGATATTCTCCTGATTTTGTCTTACATTCAATTGCAAAACCAATATTTTCTTTAATAACAATAATATCAGGTGTAGGAAGTGTTGAAGATCCTGAGCCTGCAACTCTTGCAGCCATAAAACCGTTGTCAAAGAACATAAAAAGAAGCTCTCTTTCTGCGTTTGACCCTTTTTTCTTATGCTGCATGTATGTTTTTCACATTTAATCTATTATATAAATATAATATAGAACAATAATGTTTATATATAGTTTGATACTATATATTTTATAGTAGAGAATATATTTGTTTTTAGATATAAGATGTTCTACAGTTTATTATTAAATTATAAATTAAACATAAATTATTAAAAAGAAGAAAAGTACTTTTAAAAAAATAAAAGAACTTTTTTATAAAGAAAACTTTAAACAATTAAATTAATCTTTTAAAAGTTATTAAAAATAAATAGTATGACTAAAAATTTACAGTTAAAATCAGGCGAGATTATTGAAGTTACTGTGGTATGTAATTCAAAGTTTCAAGAGATTCAGAAATTATCAGAAATTTACAAAATAAGGCTTAAATCACAAGCTATTAAAGGAAAAGCCAATAAAGAGTTAAAGGAATATTTTAAGTCTTTAGGGTATTTAGTAGAAATAGTTAAAGGAGAAAAGTCAAACCATAAATATATTAAGATTTTATAGTTTGGTTTTTTATTTAAGTATTTTGTAGTTTTTTTTATAAAAAATATTTATTTTTTTAAAATCATTTGTTTTCTTTAAAAGATTTTTATTTCTTTTAACAAAAATCTTCTTTTTTTTAGTTTATAGAGAAAATACATTACAGGTGATTTTAAAATGGGTAAAACTTACTTAGAAACAATTAAATATTTAATTGTTGCAGATTTTCAAGTTGATGGTTTAGTTGAAAAACCAGATGTTATTGGTGCTATTTTTGGACAATCAGAAGGTCTTTTAGGTTCACAACTTGATATTAAAGAACTTCAACAGAATGGAAAAATTGGAAGAATAGAAATTACAACTAGTCATAATAACAATAAAACTTTTGGAACCTTAAAACTTCCATGCTCTCTTTCAATGGTTGAAACTGTAATCATAGGTGCATCTATTGAATCTATTGATAAAGTTGGTCCATGTGATACTAGATTTACTATTAAGAAAATAGAAGATACAAGAGGACTTAAAAGAAAACAAATTAAAGATAGAGCAATTGATCTTTTAGGAAAATTAATGCAGGAAGAAATTCCTGACACAAAAGAGCTTATGGAAGAAATCGTTGATACCTTTAAAACAAAAGAAATTGTTTTTTATGGTCCAGATAAACTTCCAGCAGGCCCAACAATTGATGCAAATAAAGAAATTATAATTGTTGAAGGAAGAGCAGATGTTATAACAATGCTTAAATATGGTTTTACAAATGTAATTTCAACAGGTGGTGCTAGAGTTCCAGCTTCTCTTGCAAATATTTGTAAAGATAAAATGGTAACTTTATTTTTAGATGGAGATAGAGGTGCTGATATTCAACAAAATCAACTTTTAAGAGCAATTAAAGTTGATTATATTGCAAGAGCTCCAGATGGAAAAGAAGTTGAAGAATTAACACAAAAAGAAATTAATCAAGCACTTAGAAGAAGAATTAAATCAACTTTTGTTTTAGATTTAAAAGATAAAAGTAAAGATGATAGAAATTCTAAAAATTATTCTTCTCAACCAAATATTGTAAAACAAACTAAGTTTTCAGCAACAAATGATCATAAAGTAATTTCTTCAAGACCAAGTTTTGATTCAAGATCAAAGTTTGATGGAAGTAGAAGAGATGATAGGTTTAAAGAAAAACCTGCAAATGACTTTTCAAGTATGCTTTCAAATATTCCTGATGTTGAAAGAATTGATGTTTCAAATGAAAGACCTAGCTTTAGAGATAATAATAGACCTAAACATAATTCTTTTCAAAAAGATAGACCAAACTTTGATAGAAACTCTAAATTTGATTCTTCTAAAAAGACTTTTGATTCAAGAAAACCTTTTGATTCAAAAAATAATTTAGAAGCTGATAAAGCATTAAATAAACCTTCTCAAACTAAAATAACTCTAAAAGATAGGCTTGAGAGTGCTTTAAAAGAATTTGATAGTAAATCACAAGGAGATAAGTCTTTAAAAGAAAGTGTTTCTGAATCTATTGATAAAAAAATAAATAATTCTCTAAAAACTGAAGCTTCTTATCCTGTAAAAGCAGCTGAAGCTTTAAATAAACCAAAAGAAGAAGTTAAAGTAGAGGTTAAAAAGAAAAAACCTCTTGCAAAGATTACAGAAAAAAGTAAAAAGAATTTTTTAAAGATTCTAGAAGAAGTTGATGGTAAAGGACAATCTAGAATTTTAAATGAAAAATTAAGAAGGATAGGAAGTTCAAAGAGTAGTGAGCTTTTATCTAAAATAAAATCTTTTAAAACTGGTAAGATTTTTGCAGTTGTAACTGATCTTGAAGTTGATGTTGAGATTTTAAAACTTTTAAAAGAAAAAGAAGCTTCTTTTATTGTTTCCCCAAAATCTAAAATTAAAGAAGATCAAGAGATAAACATTGTAACTTACAATGAATTAAAGAAATAGTTTTTTTTTTTAAAAATAAAAAAAAAAGAAAGAAATTATTTCTTTTTCTTTCTTACTACTTTTTTCTTTTTAGTAGTTGGTTTTACAATTGCTTTAACTTTTGTTTCTTTTGTTTCTGTTTTTTTTCTTTTACTTGAGATATATAAAAAGTCTCCAAGTATTATTAAAAGAACAGCAAGTAAAACATTAATTATTTGTCTAATATAGATTTTAAGGTATTGTCCTGTTGTAAACTCTACTTGGTTTGTTCTAATTGCAATTCCAAGTCCTTCAGATACATTTTCTTTACAGATATCTAATATTTCTGGTTGATATTTTGAAACTTCTATACAGTTGTTATATTGGTCCATAAAGTCTATATCGTTAAAAATATTAGTAATTGATAAAAGTAAGAAAAATATACCAAAAACAAATATAAAAGCTCCAATTACTTTTAAAATATTATTTTTTTCCATTCTTAAATCACCTTTTAATTATAAACTATAATAATACATAAGATTATAGTTTATTTAAATCTTTTGTTTTTATATAAATCCTTTGTGTATAATAAAAAGAAATACCTTTTTATATCTTTTCTATATTAAATATATTACTTGAAATCTTTTTTTAAAAAGTAAAAGATTAAAGCAAAAATGGTTCTGTGGTCTAGTGGTTATGATATCGCCCTTACAAGGCGAGGATCGGCGGTTCGAATCCGCCCAGAACCACTTTTTTGTAATCTCTTTTTCTTAGAAATATATTAATTTATTTTATAAATATTATGGTATACTATTTTTCTTATGAAATTAAAAATTATTTTACTTATATTTTTATTATTAATTACTCCTTTAGGATATCTTGAAGAAACAGATAGTCAATCTTTAGATTTTGATGTAATTAAAACAAAATTTATGGATGTTAATGTTTCAATTGAAATTCCAATATATCTTGATCAATATTCTAAAGAATCTTCTTTTGTTTTAACAACTCCTGTCTTTGTAACAACTAATTCTCAATCAGTAGACTTAGAGGCTTATTACTTTGAAAATGGACAAAAAGTTTATGCAGATTACAGTGAAGATGAATATGGTAATAAATTTGCAATTTTTGATGTTAAAAAAATAACTAAAGATCAATATTCTTTTTTTATAGATGCAAGAATAATTTCTGAAAATAAAATTATTTTTGCAGAAGATGTTTTTTCTCTTGAAAATGAAATTACTGATTTTAAGGAATATAAGGCTTCAACAAGATATATTAATTCAGATAGTAGTGAAATTATTTCAATGGCAAATTATTTAAAAAAATCAGATAATGCTTTAAAAGAACTTACAAACATTATTGATTGGACTTATAATTTTGTAGAATATGATTTAAGTTATTCAAATAAAACTGTTGAAGCAGTAAATGTTTTATCAGAAAGAAAAGGAGTTTGTTCAGAGTTTGCAATTCTTGCAGCTGCTATTTTAAGAGAGAGAGGCTTTCCTACAAGATATGTAACTGGGTATGCAAACAGTACTCTTGATTGGCAAGCCCATGCATGGCTTGAAGTATACATCCCTGGACAAGGTTGGGTTCTTGCAGATCCTACTTTTGGAGAAGTTGGTCTTGTTGATGCAAGTCATCTTTTAATTTCAAGATCTTTTGATCCTTCAGAAATTAAAGATAGAATAACTTCTTTTGGAAATGTATCTTTAAGATTTGGAGAAAAAAAAGCAACCTTTAAGATTAATGATCATAAAAGTTTTTCAGATCTTGGATATTCAAATGCAATTTCTGTAGATTTTGATTTTCCTGAAAAAATAAAAGAAAATTCTGCTTTTTTTATAAAAGCAAATATTACAAATACAACCTCAAGAGCAATGTCTGTGTTTTTTATGTTAAATACACATCAGGATTTTGAATTAATCTATCCTGAAAATACAGATAAAATATTATATCTTGAACCATTTAAAGAAGAAGTTTTAACTTTTTATTTAAAATCAAATGTTGATGTTCCAAATAATTATTATAAAACATATAGTTTTAATTTAAAGTCACAAGTAACAGATTATAGTGATTCTTTAAATGTTTATAATGATGAAGGTTATTTTCAAGAAGCTTTTTTTGTAACTGAACCTTTATTGTATGTTGATAAAGAGGTTTTAAAATATAGTTTAGAAGTTATTAATTTTACTGATGAAAAAAAAGTTTTAAATTTTGATTTTAATAATAATAATGTTTTAAGTTCTGAAATTATAGAGGTTCCAATTAATTCAACATATTTTTTTGAAAAAGAATTTGGTGTTTTAAAAAATACTTCTTTTAGTTATTTAATTTCACAAGATTATGATCTTTCAAATAACTTTTTTATTTTTGATGATTCTATTGAAGAAAAAGAAGTTATTGTAATTGATGGTAATGTTCAAGATCAAGTTAAGCCTTCTGAAAAAGATAATAATTTAGTTGTTTGGGATGATGAAAAATTTACTAAAGAAGAAAGTTCTTCAAATAACTTAATTGGTATAATTATTGTAATTGTTTTTATTATTTTTACAATAGTTATTTTTGTTTCAAATAAGAAAAAGAAAGATGATTTATAGGTATTTATAAAAAAAGGCATCAAATCTATTTATAAATATTTATCTTCTTAATTATATTATAGGCACTCGTAGTATAGTGGTTAGTATGGGAGCTTGCCAAGCTTTCGGCCCGGGTTCGACCCCCGGCGAGTGCATCAACTGGTTATGCTCAGTTGACACGCAAAAGTATCCAAGCTTGCAGGCGTTGTTGTCATGCAAAATTTGCTAAGCTTTAAGGCGTTTTTTATATATGGTTAAAGATAAAAAAAAAGTTATTGAAAAAATAAATTTTTTAATTGATTTTGCAATTTCTCAAAAACAAGAAAGTAATCCTTATATTTATGATTATATTAATATTTCTTTTAATTTAGCAAAAAAAATAAACTACAGGATGCCAAAAGAGATTCATAGAAAAGTTTGTAAAAATTGTTTTTCTATAAGATCTTTAGAAAACACAAAGATTAGAACTTTAAGAGAGAAGAAAAATGGTGTTATTGTAAAATCTATAAAGCTTCACTGTCTTTCTTGTAATCATATTAAAAAAATTAGAGTTTAAGGCTATTTTTAACCATAAAGAAACATATTTAAATAGAACTCTACCTATATTATATATTATTAGACTTTTTTATATTAGTTGTTTAAACAATAACTTTTTAAAAAAAAAGAATCTATAAAGATGAGAATATATTCTAATAAAAGATATATTTGATATAAACATGAGGTGAGAACTCTTGACAAGTGTTAAAGATGTAAATCCACACGCCCTTATCAATATGGTCGCAAAGGACCTTAAAGAAACAAAGGGTGTCAAGATGCCAGAGTTTGCCGCATTTGTAAAAACCGGCTCTCATAGAGAAAGAACCCCAGATAATCCAGACTGGTGGTTTGTAAGAATGGCATCTATTTTAAGAAAAGTATACATTTCTGGAAGCGTTGACGTAAATTCTTTAAGAAATTATTATGGTGGACGTAAGAATAGAGGTGTTAGACCAGAGATTTTTAGAAAAGCTGGTGGAAAAATAATTAGAGTTTGTCTACAAGATTTAGAAAAATTAGGTTTTGTTAAAATTTCAGATAATAAGACTGGAAGAATTTTAACATCTAAAGGACAAAAATATCTTGATTTAATGGCAAGTAATTTATCTAAAGTTTCTCCTAAAGAAATCAAAAAAGAACCTCTTGAAAAGAAAGTTAAACAAGAAAAGCCAAAAGTAGAGGTTGAAGAAAAACAATAAAATGTTTTTAGGAGTTGAATATTTATGGCAAGAAATAAAGATAAAGAATTTAAAGAGTTTTTAATAGCTCAAAGGAAAAAAGTTGGTCCAGGTTATATGAATACTCCTGTTTGGATTATTCAAAAAGCAGGAAAAAGAATCTGGAATAGAAGACAAAAAAGAAATTGGAAAGAAACAGAATTTGGATCCCAATATAAACAATTAAAAGAAGATCAAGAAAAAGCTAAAGCAAAAACTTATTTTAAGAGTGGAAAAAAAGTAAAATCTTCTAAGTCTTCTACAAGAAAGGTAAGAAATAGGAATACTACTATTGTACCTAAAAAAATAAAAGGTAAAAAAAGGTGAATAGATTATGCCTGCAGAAAGTTATATAGTACCATTACAAAGAGCTTATGATAAGCCTAGAACTAGAAGATCAAATGTTGCTGTTAAAGAAGTTTTTGATTTTTTATTTAAACATACAAGAAAGAAAAAAGAAAACATTATTATTTCAAAGGAAGTTAATGAATATATCTGGAGTAGAGGTATTCAAAAACCACCTAGAAAAGTTGCAATTTCTATTAAAGAAAAAGACAATAATGTTTATGTTTTTTTAAAAGATTCAAAAGAAATTGAAAAATTCTTAAACAAAGATAAAGAAGTTAAAGAAAAAAAATCAATTAAACAAACAGTAACTGAAATTAAGGAAAACATACAAAATCCTACAGCAACAAAAAAGACTTCTGTTAAAAAAGAAGAAAAAGCTTCTGCTCAAAAAGAAGTTGCTTCTTCTCCAAAAACAGAAAAAAAATCTTCAATTAAAAAAGAAACTAAAGATGATTCTTTAGATAAAAAGGAAGAATAGTTTTATGAGACTTTCAAGAACAAAAATAAATAATACACCTTATTTAGGTGTATATTCTGTGTGTACAGATGATTTTTGTATTGTTCCAAACAATATCTTAAAAAAAGAAGAAGCTGTTTTAGAAAAGTTTCTTCAAACAAAAATCATTAAGACATCTATAAATGATTCTCCATTGATAGGTGTTTATCTTTTAGCACACGGAAATAAAGTTGTTGCTTGTAAGAATTCTATTAAAAAATATGAAATTGATTTACTTGAAAAGAATGGTATTGAAGTTAAATTAGTTAAAGAAGAACATAATGCTTTAGGAAATTTAGTTTCACTTAATTCAAATTATGGTTTTGCAAGTCCAATTCTTTCAGATAAAACAGTTTCAGAGATTTCTTCTTTTTTTAATATAAAAATTGAAAAAAAAGAATTATTATCTTTAGATATTCTAGGTAGTATTCTTTATGCTAATGATTATCTTTTTATTGTAAATCCAACTATTGATGAAAAAGATTTTTTAGCAATTAAGAAAAAACTAAAAGTTGAAGGTATTGCAACAACTCTTAATTATGGTGGTTTATTTGTTGGTAATGATGTTATTGCAAATAAAAATGCTGTTTTAGTTGGTGCTAATACAAGTAACATTGAAATAATGAAAGTTGATGATGTTGTTTTAATGCATGATAAATTATAAAGGAGTGAAATAAAATGCCAGGAAATGAAAAAAAGACTATTAAACTTAATAAAGATCAAACAATTTCACTTTATAAAGCTAAAGAAAATGAAATTAATGGTATTTCTAAAAGACTTCAAGAAATTAATAATCTTTTTACAGAAATATCAAAAGCAGAAAATACATTAAATGAAATTAAAAATGTAAAATCTTCTGAAAGTATCTTAATGAATATTGGTGCTGGAGTATTAGTTGAATGTAAAGTTGATAATACAAAAGAAGTTAAAATTTCTCTTCCAGGAACAATAATTGTTTCAAAAGATATTGATGCTGTTATTAAAGATATTGAAAACAGAAAACAAGAGTTATTAGATATTAGAAAAAAATTATCTGATGCTTATAATAATAATGTTAAGACATTACAACAAATTTCAAAAGCAATTCAAGTAATGCAAAAACAAAACAATAAAGAAGCTGACTCAAATAACGTGAGTTAGATTTTCTTTTATCTTTTTTTAATTAATAGAGGTTTTTTAAAATATGTTTGGTCTTTTAAAAAAGAAATTTAAAGATTTGTCAGATAAAATATTAGGTAAATCTAAAGAAAAAATTGATTCTGAAGATCAAAGTGAAGAAGAAACTTCTTCTGATACTTCTAATACTTTAAATGTTCCTGAAGAAAAATCTCCTGTTTTTAAAGAGTCAATATCTACTTCTGAAGAACTTTCTGTTCCTAAAGTTGATGATGTTAAAGAAGATATCTCAACTCCTAAAGTTGATGATGCTAAAGAAGAAATCCCTACTCCTAAGGTTGAAGATGTTAAAGAAGATATCTCTATTCCTAAAATAGAAGACTCTAAGAAAGAAAAAACATTTTCTAAAGTAGAAATTCCTTTTCCTGAAGTAGAAAAATCTACTCCTAAAGTAGAAGATGTTAAAGAAGAAATCCCTACTCCTAAAGTAGAAGATGTTAAAGAAGAAATCTCTACTCCTAAGACAGAAGAAACTAAAGAAGAAAAACCTATTTTAAAAGAAGAAATAAAAGAAGATAAACAACCTTCTAAAGCTTATACTGATTTAGAGTCTAAAAAAGTTGAAGACGTAAAAAAAACAACTTTTACAAAAATAAAAAGCTTATTTTCATCAAAAATAAAATTATCTGAAAAAGAAATATCTGAATTTTTAGATGATTTTGAAATTTCTTTACTTGAAGCAGATGTTTCTATTGATTCTTCAACAGCAATTATTGAAGATTTAAAAAAAAGATTAGTTAATGCTTCTTTTTCAAAAACAAATATCTTAGAAGATATTAAATTAAATATTAAAGAAACTTTAAAAGAACAATTAAACATTGATTGTGATATTAATAATTATATTTCTCAAAAACAAAATGAACCTTTAATAATTTTAATAATTGGACCTAATGGTGCTGGAAAAACAACAACTATTTCTAAATTTGCAAATCTTTATAAAAATCAAGGTAAATCTGTGGTTCTAGCTTCTTCAGATACTTTCAGAGCAGGAAGTATTGATCAATTAGAAGTGCATGCAAAGAGGTTAGGTGTAAGAGTTGTAAAACAAAATTATGGTTCAGATCCTGCTGCAGTTGCTTTTGATGCAGTTGCTTCTGCTAAAGCAAATAAAAATGATGTTGTTTTAATTGATACTGCTGGTAGACAAGATACAAATATTAATCTAATGCAGGAACTTTCAAAAATAAAAAGAGTTGTAAAACCAGATCTTACAATCTATATTGGGGAATCTCAATCTGGGCAAACAATTGTTGAGCAAATACAAAAGTTTGATAAAGAAATAGGTGTTACTGGAGTAATTTTAACAAAAATTGATACTGACCCAAAAGGTGGAGTTGCAATTTCAATTCTTAATGAGCTTAAAAAGCCTATTTTCTATATTGGTACAGGGCAAGAGTATAATGATATAGAAAAATTTTCTCCAGAATATATAATTGAAAGAATTGTTTAGAAAATTTTATTTTCTAAAAGCTTTTTTAACATTTTCTTTAAATCTTTTTAAAGCTTCTTCATTTGATTTTGGTAAATTTTTTGGTTTTTTTTGTTTTATTAATAATTTTTTTGGTCCTGGCATATTTTTTCTTTCTCCTTTATTTTCTTTTTTTCATTTCTGTTAAATATGTTTTTTTAACACTTTCAAGTTGTTTTTCTAAAATATTTAAAAAAAGCTCTTTTTGTTTTGGGTCTATTGTTTTATCAAGTCTTATTTTTTTAATATTTTCTTTAATTTTTGAATATCTTTCTTTACTAATTTCTAAAACATTTTTTTTAACTATTAAAGATTTTTTTGCAGCTTCTTTATTAATTTTAGTTTCAACAGCTTTTTTACTCACACCTGTTTTTGAAGCAATTAATTTTAAGGCTTTATTTCTTTTTTCAGCATTTTCTTTTTCAGAAATAAATCTATTTTGAGTTGGGCTTGTTGTTTTTGTAATCTCTCTTCTTGTACTTTTTATATTTCTTTTATTTTTAATTATAGGCATATTTTCTTACTCCTTAAATTATTAACTAATTAACTATTATTTATAAATATATTACTTTTAAATCAATTTATATTTATATCTTTTGATATATTATATATAATATACACTTAAAAAACCACACAAATGTTTTAAAATATGGGCTTTGGAGAAAAATTAAAAAGTGCAATTGATAAAATTAAAAATTCAATGCATGTTGATAAAGACTTAATTAAAGAAGTTATTAAAGATATTCAAAGAGCATTAATCTCTTCAGATGTAAATGTACAACTAGTTTTAAAAATTTCAAAAGAAATAGAAACTGAAGCTTTTGAAAAAATACCTGAAGGTCTTTCAAGAAAAGAACATTTAGTTAAAACTTGTTATGATGTTATTTTAAAATATATTGGTGGAAGAGAACAAAAAAAACTTCCTGAAAATCCAGAAACAATTCTTCTTTGTGGTCTTTTTGGTTCTGGAAAAACAACAACTACTGCAAAACTTGCAAAATTCTATAAAAAAAGAGGTTTTAAAGTTGGAGTTATTGCTGCAGATGTTTACAGACCAGCAGCTTATGAACAACTTGAACAATTATCAAAGCAAGTAGATTGTTTATTTTATGGTGAAAAAGAAAATAAAGTTGCAGGAGAAGTTGTTAAAAATGGTCTTTCTGTTTTAAAGAAAAAAGGAGCTAATCTTGTAATTGTTGATTCTGCTGGTAGATCTGCTTTAGACCAAGAGCTTACCAAAGAGCTTAAAGAAATACACTTACAATTAAATCCAAAATTTTCATTTTTAGTTCTTTCTGCAGATATTGGACAGGCTGCAAAAGATCAAGCTGAAAACTTTAATCAAGCAGTTGGAGTCAATGGTGTAATAATAACTAAGCTTGATGGTTCTGCAAAAGGTGGTGGAGCTTTAACTGCTTGTTATATTACAGATTCTCCAATATATTTTATTGGTACTGGAGAAAAAGTTGATGACTTAGAAATTTTTGATGCAAATAGATATCTTTCAAGAATCTTAGGTTTTGGAGATTTAGAAGGTCTTTTAGAAAAAGTAAAAGAACTTCAAGAAACTGAAGATCTTCAAGATATTAATCCAGATGATATTTTAAAAGGAGATTTTTCATTTTATCTTTTTAAAAAACAAATTTCAGCTGCTAAAAAATTAGGTCCTTTTAATAAGATTATTAGTATGCTTGGTATTGGTGGTAACATTTCAAAAGATCAAATGAATTTAGGTCAAGAAAAAATGAAAAAATATAAAGTTATGCTTGATTCTTTTACAAAAAAAGAACTTTATTTTGAACCTCAAGAAATAAATAAAAGCAGAATTAAAAGAATTTCAAATGGTTCTGGAACAAAAGAAGAAGAAGTAAAAGAACTTGTTTCTCATGTTAAAAAAATGAAAAAAATGTTTAAACAATTTTCATCAAGAGGCGGAGGTTCTGCTGGAATGATGAAAAAGATGTTTGGTGGAAAAATGCCTGACATGTCAAAATTTAATGACATGGATCCTAAACAAATGGAAGATATGGCAAAGCAGTTTAAACTAAAATAAAAAGGATTTGTGTATTTTAATGATTGAAATAATTTTATTTATTAAACTTTTTATAATATTAATTGCCACAAGTATAGGTGCTTGGACAGACTATAAAACAGGGTATATCTATAACTGGATAACTTTTCCTTTAATTATTTTAGGTTTATTATTATTAATTTTAGAATCTTTTGTTTTATTTAATCTTGGTTGGTTTTATTTTTTAAAAATTTTTATAATTGGTTTATTAATATATGGTATTGGTTATTTATTTTATTATTTTGGAAAATTAGGAGGAGGAGATGTAAAATTATTTTTAGGAATTCATCTTTTAGTTCCTTATATTAATGGACAACTTTTAATTTTATGGGTTTTAATTTTATCTTCTCTATTATCTGTTTTAATTGTTTCAATTAAATATTTATTTATTCTTTTTAGAAAAATTACATTTACTGAATTTAAAAAAATTATAAAAACAAGAACCTCTAAAATGATTATTTATTTATTAATGTTTATTTTCTTTGTTTTTCTCTTATATTCTGCAATCTATAATGTTGGTTTTTCAAAATATTATTTCTTTTTATTAATTCCTATATTTATTGGTCTTTTAACAGTTTTATTTGAAGAAGAAATTAAGAAATATATTTATCTTAAAAGAAAAGCTTTAAGGAAAATAGAAGAAGGAGATGTTTTAGCAATTGAGTTTTTATCAAAAGAACTTCTTAATAAACTTAATATGGGAAATAGACAAGTTATTGAAGAAAAAGATTTATTGATTATTAAAAATTTAGATGTTAAATCTTTACCTATATATGATAATCTTCCAAGATTTGGGCCATATATACTTTTAGGTTTTATTTTTTCTTTTTTATATTTATTTTTCTTATTTTAAGGAATAATTAAAAAAAGGTTACTTGAAAAATATGTATTTTAATCTTCATTCTGGAAAAAAGATTTTTATTCAAAATAAATCTTTTCAATTTATTTTTGTAGTTTTTTTAATTAGTTTAGGACTTGGTATATTTGATGCTATTTTTTCATTATATTTAGAAAATATTTTAAAAGATCCTTCTCTTGTTGGTTTTGTAAGTGCAATCATTACAATGATTATGTTTTTTACATATCTTTTCTTAACACAAATGTATTCTAAATATCCAGTAACTCATGTTTGGCTTGTAAGTACTTTGCTTATGGGTTTTTGTTTATTTTTACTTTATTTTTTTTCACAAATAGTTATCTTTACAATACTTATTGGTTTAGTTGTAATTTCTATGACTCTTCATTTTAATACTACAGCAATTATTTTAAGGCATTCCAGTACTTTAGAAAATATTGGTAAAATACAAGGCTATTATTATACTTTTAGAAATATTGGTTGGGTTATTGGTCCATTAATCTCAAGTTTTATTTTATATAAGTTTGGACTTTTAAATAATTTTCTTGCAATTGGTTTATTTATATTTTCTGGTTGGCTTTTATTCTTATATTATCAAATTAAAGCTTATGAAGAAAATAAACCTCAAACAATTAGTTTAAAGTCAATAAGGCAAAATATTGTTGATTATTTTAGAAATAAAGAATTATTTAAATTATATTTTCTAAGAGGTGCACTTTCTCTATATTGGTCTGTATTTTATATTTTTACTCCATTATATATTTTGTATAATGGACTATCAATAAGTTTTGTTGGAATTTTTTTAGGAGTTGCAACAATTCCTGTTGTTGTTATTGAATATTTAATTGCAAAGAAAATTGATGTTATTTTAAAGAAAGAATTATTTATTACAGGAAGCTTTTTAATTTCTTTATTTTTAGTTTTAGCATTTGTTTTTAATGGATATATTTATTTAAGTTTAATTTTTATATTACTTTCAATAATTGGTGCTGGTTTTCTTGAGCCTACTTGTGAAACTTATTTTTTTAATAATGTAAATCAGTTTATTGCAGATAGATATTATGGTGTTTATAGAACTTCAGATTCTTTATTTAGTTTAACTTCTAGACTTTTTTTTGGTTTTATTTTATTATTTTTAAAAATTAAGTTTATATATTTGTTTACAGGTATATTCTTTATACTTATATATTTTATTTCAAAAAACATAAAAAATTAGGTTTTAATTATGAGTTTTACAATTACAAAAAAAGATAAAAAAACAAATGCAAGAATTGGTGTTTTTAAAACTAGTCATGGAACCATAAAGACTCCTTTTTTTATGCCAGTTGTAACTAAAGGAATTGCAAAGTTTATAACTTTAGATATTTTAGATGAAATTAAAACACAATGTTTTATTTCAAATTGTTATTTATTATATTTAAAACCAGGAAAAGAACTTTTAGAAAAAACAAAAGGTTATCATAATTTTATAAATTGGAAGAAATCTATTTTTACAGATTCTGGTGGGTTTCAACTTAAAAATCCAAGTTTTTTTATATCAATGAATGATAAAGGAGTTTGGTTTAAATCTCCTTTTGATGGATCTAAACATTTTATGTCTCCTGAAAAAGTAATTGAAATGCAGAATGTTATTGGTTCTGATATTGCAATGATATTAGATGATATGCAAGATGCTAATCTTTCAAGAGAAGCTTATGAAATTGCAACTGATAGAACTATAGCTTGGGCAAAAAGAGCTATTGCTGCTCACAAAAACAAGAAGCAAATGCTTTTTGGAATAGTTCAAGGTGGAATCTATAAGGATTTAAGAGAAAAATGTGCAAAAGAAATAAATAAACTACCATTTGATGGTCTTGCAATTGGTGGTCTTGCTTTAGGTGAGCCTAAAGAATCTATGCATAAAGCAATTGATTATTCTTTAAAACATTTAGATGAAGATAAAATAAAATATTTAATGGGTTTAGGATCTCCAGAAGACATTATTGTTTCAATTGGTAAAGGTGTTGATTGTTTTGATTCTATATATCCTACAAAAATGGCAAGGCATGGTTTTATTTTTACAAGAAAAGGTCCTATTCTTTTAAAGAAAGCAAAATATAAAGATGTTTTTGAGCCTATTGAAAAAGATTGTGATTGCCCTACTTGTAAAAGGCATACACTTTCATACCTTCATCATCTTTTAAGACTTGATGAGCCAGGTGTTAAGATTCTTTTATCTATTCATAATATTAGATTTTTACATAGGCTTTTAGAAGATTCTAGAAAAGAAATAGAAAAAGGAACTTTTGAAAGTTTTCAAAAGAAATTTTTAAAAGAATATAAAAAAAGAGATTAAAGAATAGTTTTTAAAAAATAAAAACTATCTTAAAAATAATTTAGCAATCTTATATTTAATAGATCTAAAAAAACCTTTAGTCTTAATCTCAAGTTCTTTTGTTTTAAAAGCTTGATTTATTTCTGTCATTGGATCTTCTGCTTCTAAGATTCTATTTATTACTTCTTCTTTTCCTGTAATCCAAACATTTACGTTTTCAATATTTTCTTTTGTAACTTTATATTCTTTATTTTCAAGTCTTTCAATAAAAATTTCTAAAGGTTCTTCAGTTGTTTGAATCTCAATTTTCATTTTATCATTTTTAATTGCATTTTGTGCAATTTTTGGTAATTGTTCAATGTTGTTTACAAAGTCTACTTTTACTTCGTCTATATTGTTATAATAATATCTAATATCTTTTGATTCTGCAAAAACCATTGTGCTATTAAATATTAATAATGCTAAAGTTATTCCAAATAATATATTTTTATAGTTCATAAAGTATTTAAAGCTTCAAAATATTTTTAAATAAGATTGTTTTCTTTAAATGAGAAATATTTTTGATTTGTAATTATTAAATGATCTAAAAAAGTTATCTCTAAAAGCTTGCAAGCTTCTTTTATTTTTGTCGTAGCTATTTTATCTTCTCTTGAAGGATAACATTCTCCTGAAGGGTGATTGTGTGCTATGATTATTGCTTGAGCATTTTCTTTTAAAGCTTCTTTTAATATTTCTTTTTCAGAAACTAAGGTTTGGTTATCTGTTCCAATAGTTATTATTTTTTTTGAAATAACTTCGTTTCCTTTTAGAAATAGTGTAATTAAATGTTCTTGTTCTTTATTTTCAATATCATGTCTTAATATTTCATATGCTGTTTTTGGAGAATAAATTTTTTCTGAAGTTTTTATATTTTTTATAGATATCCTTTTGTAAAGTTCTATGATTGCTTTTATTTGAGAGGCTTTTACAATACCAATACCTTTTATCTTAAGAAGTTGATTAATTGATATATTTTCAAGATCTTGAAAAGTATATTTTGAAAGAATCTGGTTTGATATATCTAAAACATTATATTCTTTTGTGCCTGTCTTTAGAATGATTGCTAGAAGTTCGCTATTTGATAGACTTTTTTCTCCATCTCTTGAAAGTCTTTCAAGAGGTCTGTTTTCTGGTGCTATATCTTTTAGTCTCATTTTTTTAAAAAGAAAATATATCTTTTTCTCCACTAATAAATATACTTAATCCTTTATTTAAGGGAGGGGAAAAAAAGGTCTTTCCATAAAAGAAAGTACCTTTCTAATAGATGCATATTTCTAAATAATATATATCCTTTAACAAATATATCTCTTTTCAAGCAGGGGGTAGCTGGCCGAGTAAATTAATTTAGAACTTTTTTTAATTCTCTTTTATTTGGTAAAAATGTACTTAATTTTTTAGATATTTTTGAAAATTTGTATTCTGCTATTCCTAATGGATATTTATTATTTAATAAAGCATATTCTACTATTGTTTTATTCTTAGATTTACATATTAATAATCCGATAGTTTCTTTATCTTCTTTTCTTTTTATATCTTTATTTATTATATTTATATAAAATCCTATTTGCCCAAGATATTCAGGTTTAAATTCAGTAATTTTTAATTCAATTACTATAAATCTTTTTAAAATATAATTGTAAAATAATAAATCTATATAAAAATCTTTATTTCCAACGTTTATTTTAAATTGTTTTCCGATAAATGCAAATCCTTTACCTAATTCTATTAAAAATTTAGATATATTTGAAACAATAGATTCTTCTAATTCTTTTTCATTAAATTCTTCTTTTAAGTTTAAAAAATCTAATATATAATTTTCTTTAAAATAATTTAAAATAAATTTTGAATCTTTTTTTGGAAGTGTGTTTAAAAAATTATTGTTTATGTTTTTTTTTCTTGCATATAAATTTAATTCTATTTGATGTTCTAATAATACTTAAGACCATAAATTATTAATTGATTCTTGAATATAAAAAAGTGCTTCTTCTTTATTTTTAATTTTATCTAGAATTAATCTTATTTGATTCCAAGGTAATTGTGCCACAACTTGTGGCACATTTTCTGTTTTAAAAAATAAATAGAATTTTCTCATATAAAATAAATTTCTTCTCGAAAAACCTTTTACATTAGGGAATTCTTTTCTTAAATCTTTTTCTATTTGCCCAATTAAATTTATTCCCCAATTACTTTCTTTTTGTTTAAAATAAATTTCTTTTCCAAGAGTGTAATAAAGATTAATTAATTCTGAATTTACTTTTAATATTGCATTTTGTCTTGATTTAATAATGTTTTCTTTAATTTTAGAAATAAATTCTATATATTCTTTTTGAAATATATTTTTTTCCATATCTTATCTATTCTAGATATATATTATATTTTTACAAAAATATATCTCTTTTCAAGCACAGGGTAGCTGGCTGAGTAAAAAAGATTAAATTTTAATTTCTATAGCCAATAACCTACATTAACATTATAAACTCTTTCTCTCTTAAATATATTATTAAATATAAAAAATAAGATTATATTATGAGGTATTCACATTCTTCCATGGAGACTTTTAGAAATTGTCCTCTTCAATTTAAATATAAGTATATTGAAAAAGTAGATATACCTATTAAAAATAATATAGAAGCATTCATGGGTTCAATGGTCCATAATACTTTAGAAAAATTATATACAGATCTAAAATATAATAAATTATTGTCTTTAGAAGAAGTATTAGATTATTACAATAAATCTTGGACAGATAATTTCTCATTTGACAAAGTAGAAATTATAAGAGAAGGTTATACTGAAGAAAACTACAAGTCTTTAGGTCAAGATTACCTAAAAAATTATTATAATACTTATAAACCTTTCAATCAAGGAAAAACTATTGGCCTTGAAATGCAAGTAAATATTTCTTTATATGATAAAGAAAGACAAAAAACTTATGATTTAATAGGTTATATTGATAGACTTTCTTTAGTTTCAGATAATCATATAGAAATTATAGATTATAAAACAAATAATTCTGCAAAAACTCAACAAGAGGTAGATGTTGATAAACAACTTGCTCTTTATTCTATAGCAATTAAAGAAAAATTTCCTTTTGTTGAAAAAATAGATCTTTGTTGGTTTTTTTTGTCAGCTGGTATAAAACAAGTTTCAACAAGAACTGTAGATGATTTAGAAAAATTAAAACAAGAAACAATAGAAATTATTAGAGAAATAGAAGATTCTAAGGAAAAAGATAATTTTCCAGGTAAACCTTCTGCTCTTTGTGATTGGTGTGCTTTTAGATCAATTTGTCCTTTTAAAGCACATGATGTTATTACTAAAAATCTTCCTGAAAATGAATATTTAAAAGAAGAGGGTGTTTTCTTAGTTGATAAATATCAAGAATTTACAGAAAAAAAGAAAGCTTTACTTGATGAAATTGATCCAGAGATTGAAAAATTAAAAGAAGCAATAATTAATTATTCTAAAAAGAATAATTTAGAAAAGCTTTTTGGAAAAGAAAAATCTTTAATTGTAAAAGAATATTCTTCTTTTAAAATACCTGAAAAAAAATCAAAAGAAAGAGAAGAACTTGAAACTCTTTTAAAGGAAAATAATTTTTGGCCTTTTGTTTCTGATCTTTCATATATAGAAATTTCAAATCTTATAAAAAATGGTTTTTTTGAAAGTTCTTTTAAAGAAAAGCTTTTAAAATATTTAAAAGAAGAAAAAATAAATAGACTTTATTTAAATAAAAAATAATTTTATTTATTTCTCATAAAAAACTCTAAAACTTCTTGTTTAGTTTTTCCAGTTTTTTCTGCAACTTCTTTAATAATAATTTCTACAAATTTAGAAGATACTACTTTATTTCCTTTTTTTAAAATAATTTCTCTTCCATGGCTATCTCTAAAAACAATATGCCTATGGTTTCCTTTTTCTTTTTCAAAACCAAGTTTATTGTATATTCTTTCAAGTTGTTCTGGTCTTAATGTTGATGGTTTTCTTCCATTAAAAGGTTTTGCCATATTTGATCTTTATTTAAAATCCATATTTATTTTTATTTCTTCTAAAACCGCAGTAATAAATTCATTTAAGGGTATATTAAGTTTAGTTTCACATAATCTTATTTCTTCTCTTGAAACTGCTGCTGCAAATGTTTTATCTTTAAATTTTTTAATAATAGATTTTGTTTCTGCATTTTTAATTTCTTTATCTGGTCTCATTAAAACATATGCTCTAATAATTCCAGTTAAGCCATCTACAGAAAAAAGTGCATGTTCAACAGTTTCTTTTCTTTCTATTTTCAAAGCATCGTTATGTGATTTGATAATATCTATTATCTCTTGAGAGATTCCTTCTTCTTGTAATATCTTTTCTCCAACTAAACAATGCACATTAATATCTCCATTATATTTTTCAATATCAATGTCATGGAGTGCACCAATCAAAAACCATTCTTCTTGTTTTTCTTCTGGTAATTTAAGATATTTAGAAACTCCTTTCATTCCATAACCTACCATTAAACAATGTTCAAGGTTTGCTTTTTCTTTAATATGTTTGTTTAAAATTTCTATAGTTTTTTCTTTTGTATTGTTCATATTTTAAAACCTTTAATTTTGATATTTATATCTTACAATAACAATTCCAGAACCACCATTTCCACCATTTGCTGATGAATTTGTTGCTGATCCGTTTCCACCATTTCCTGTGTTTGCAGCAGCAGAAGATGCATCTGAGTGAGCATCACCACCTTTAGCATAAGTGTTTCCCCAAATGGTCATACCAGGACCTCCATTAGGTACTGTTCCAGGTCCTCCTGCTCCTCCTCCTCCACCAGCTCCAACATTAACCACAGAGGTAGCACCAGGATATCCAAATCCTGTATTAGGATACCCATCATTTGTACTTGGTTGTGTTGCACTTCCACCATTTGCAGGCACTGCACTATAAAGGTTTGCACCTCCACCTGAACCACCTGATGTACCATCTCTGGAAGGATTATCTCTTGATCCTCCCCCTCCACCACCATATGCAATTAAATTTTTAAATACAGAATTATTTCCATTATTTCCTGTAAAGTCTTGATTTGTAGAACCTGTTCCTCCTGCTCCTACAGTAACAGTAATATTTCCAGTACTTGAAAGTGTGTAGTCTTCAACATATACAAGACCTCCAGCACCTCCTCCTCCAGGATTTCTTAAAGTATTTGTTCCTGCTTTTCCAGCACCTCCACCACCACCAACAACTAAGACATCTACTTTTCCCTCTCCTAATGTTGTTACATTAAATGTTCCACTTGATGTAAAAGTATGATATTTATAATCTCCAGAAGTTGTAATTGTTCCTCCTGTTGCTTCAAGATATTTTATTTCAATTTCAATTGTAATTGTATCTTGAACTGTTTGGTTTTGATCAGTAACAGATAATGTAATTGTATGTTCTCCAATAGATAAATTACTTGATGAAAAATTACAATAACTTGATAAACTTCCATCAATTGATGATGTCCAAGAACAGTTATAACTTCCAACAGGATTTATAATTTCTGAATTAAAATCAATTGTATCACCATAATTTATTGTTGATAATGTGTCAGGTGATTGTATATTTATACTCATTGGCATTGGTGAAATATTTAAATCTATATTTTCTGTATATGTGTTTTCTTGATCAGTAACAGATAATGTTATTGTATGGTTTCCAACTGACAATTTTGATATGTTAATATCACAATTATTGTAATTATTATATTTTTTATTAATTTCAGTTTCTGATAGTGAAATATTATATAATCTAATTTCAGAAATATTTCCTTTAAAATGGTAAAAATTTGTATCAGCCCCCCATCCTATAAATCCAATAGAATCTCCTGTATCCAGATTTCCATTTAAATCTATTTGGGTTCCAATTTGGTTTCCATCAAGATAACCTTTTACATTACTTCCATTATAAACAATTCCGTATTGTTTCCATTCATTTATATGTTGTTGAGAAGGTATTGAAAAAGAGAGATTACTAGAAACTCCATTAATTATTGGTTGAAAGTAAATAACTGTGTCTGATACAAGAATTCTATTTCTTTGAGTATTTATTCCATTTAACCTATTTAAAAAACCAGAATATCCACTTTGATTTCCTGTATATTTTGCCCAAGATAAAAAAGTAAATTGATCTTCTAAATTAATTTTTGGAAAAGTTATATGATCTGTAGTTCCATTAAAATATAAAGACTTATTGATGTTGTTTTGAGATTCATTTATCCATGTTCCATTGATTATATTTCCATCATAATTATTATTTGTATTATCATAAATTATGTTTCCTTGATTTTCTATAAATCTGTACCATAAAACTAATCCATCCTCTGTAATATCTCCATCAATTGATGATGTCCAAGAACAAGAATATTCACCTACAGGCTCTGTTATTTCTGCACTAAAATTAATATTATCTCCAGATGTATATTCTGAAGAATTTAAAGGAGAAAGTATTGCAATGTTTGTAAGTGGGTTTTCTGTTATTGTAATACTAACATTAGATGTTTCTGTTTTTGTAAAATCAGTTACAGATAATGTAATTGTATGTTCTCCAACTGTTAAACTACTTGTTGAAAAATCACAATTACTTGATAAACTTCCATCTATAGATGATACCCAAGAACAACTATAACTTCCGTTTTCATTTTCTATTTGAGAATTAAAATCAATTGCTTCTCCAAAACTAAATGTTTGTAAGTTTGTAGGAGAATTAATATTTATTGTAAGTTCTTCAACATATTCATTTTTAGTATTATCATAAATTGCTTTTATTTCATTTAAATTTAAACTTCTACCATATAATCTATAGTCTGAAATCATTCCTTTAAAATATCTTGTGTTTGTAGAATTTATACCAAATTTAACTCCTCCACCTTGTGTTTCATAACTATAAATTTCGTCTACAGTTTTTTCTAAGTCTCCATTAATATAACCTTTTAATGTTTTTGATGTGTCATCATATGTAACTGTATAATTAATCCATTTATTTTCTTCAACAGGATCTGAAAGCTCATAAGTTGAATAACCTCCATCTAGATCTCTCCATCTAATTTCCATTTTTTTATCAACTGGATTAATACTTACTCTAATGTTATTTTTTTGAGACCAAAAGAAACTTTCATGTTCTAAACTTTGATTTTCTGTATAATATATCCATCCATTTATTGTAAATGAACTATAGTCTCCTACATTTGAAACATTAATATAATCATTAGTTCCATCTAAATTTAATTTAGAACTACTATTCCAATTTGCAGTTCCAACAATGCTTCCATTATTAGAATTTCCTGAATAATCATATATTGTGCTTCCTTCTCCTTCATCTATTTTCCAATATCCAATTATTTGATAATCAATACAGTCAAGTACATCATAATTATTTGTTTTAATAGGTTTTATAATTTCTCTTCCTTTATCTGTATTTAATTTTAATATATAATTTTCTTCAGGAGCACAAGCAAGTTCTATTTCTTTACTTTCTTTCTTTTTAATAGTTATTGGTTCTTCAAAAGATATAGTTTTATTTAAATATTCTGTATCAACAGCATCTGATGCAATAAAATAACTAGTTAATACTAAATCTTGATTAATATTATTGTTTGAGAGTACAATACTTTGATTTACAACTTCTTCAATTAAGATTTCATCTCCAATTCTTTGTATCTCAATTACAGGAATATTATTATTTTTATCCACAACACTAAATCTTAATTCTTCAAGTCCAGGCATAATATCTATATAATTATAAAAAAGAATGTTATTGTTATAATCAATATTATAAAGTAGACTTGTTTCTTGTCTATTAATTATTAGTGATCCTATTTGACTTTGTGTTTTTAGATTTTCAATACTTCTTTTATTTTTAATTTCTTGTCTTAAATAAAGATTACTTGAGTTATTATCAACTGTAATTGGGTCACTTAAATCTAAATAAACTTCTTTATAGCTTCCAACTTCAGAATCTTTTAAATCTGTTAAAATATCATTAATATATGCTAAGTTATCTCTGTTGTTTTTCATTCTTTGTGAATCTTCTAGAGTTCCAAAATAATTCATTGCAAAATAAATAAATATACCTAAAAATATAATACTTACAAAAAGAATTGCTATTCCTGAAAATAAAGATGTTACTCCTTTTTGATTCATTATTCTTCACTTTTATTAAAATCTAATAATTCTATTTCTATAATTATTTTATTTTCATCAAGATTATAATCTTGGTAACTAAAAACATAATTTGTTTGTCCTTGATTTAAATTTATTAAATTACAATCTATGTTTATTTGAGAATTATTGTTTATTGTTTTCTTAAAATATGCTCTATTTGATTCTTTATTAACTTCAATATCTTTTATTGTAACTAATTGATCATCTCTAATCTCTGAGTTAAAGATTATTTCTCCTCTGATTTCATTCTGGTTACAATCAATCTCTAAGACTTCTGGATTGTATATTGTAATTTCTTTTGCTGAAAATCTAGATTTTGAAACTTCTTGAAAAGTATTTGAAATTAAATCTATGTTCTCAATCATTTGATCAAAATTATATTTTTCTTGATTTTTTTCAATAGTATCTTGCACCATATAAAGTATGCTTGAAAGAATGGCTATACTTACAAATATATATAGAAAGTATGAAAATAAATTTGCTGCTCCTTTTTCTTTTCTTAAAAACATATTTACTCAATTATAGGTCTTTCTTTTTCTGCAAGTGGTAAGTTTTCAGAAGAATCAATTTCTCTTAAAAAACTTATTTTATTTCTACTTATTTTTTTAATATAAACTATTGTTTTTGTATTATTAAGATATATTCCTTGTTCTATATCTATTCCATTGATATCTAAACCAACAATTAATTTTTCAAATTCTCTAAAAGTATAAACTTCTCCTTCTCTAATTAATTGTCCTTCTTTATAATAATTTCCAGAAATATTATGAAATATTTCTATTTTTTCTAAATTAGAATCTGCTTCAAAACTTAAACCATCAAGGTCTATTACAAAAGAGACAACAGATCCATTTGAACTTTCTAAAACTTCTTGTATTTTTCCTTGAATTTCTTCAATATACATTTTAGATTCTTCAAATTTTTGTTGTGAATTATTTCTTTCAATTGCAGGAACAACTCCTTGATAAATAAGTCCTACAACAGCAACAATAATAAATATAACTAGGATATAACTTAAAATTTCAGAAGCTCCTCTCTGATTTAGTCTTTTCATAATTATTCTTTATTTTTAAATATATTTTACTAATATATTATATATGAAATCTTTATAAACATATTTAATCTATATTATATATACAATACAAAATATTGTGGTCCAAATAGTGTAGTGGTTAGCATATGGGTCTGTGGATCCCATGACTCGGGTTCGAATCCCGGTTTGGACCCTCTTTATTCTTTTTAAATTTATTTTTTCTATTTTTTTTTTAAAATATTTTTATATGTTTTGCCATTCATGTGTTCCTTTAAAAAAACAATCTATTTTTAAATCATATGATTTACTATATTTTTAAAATATAAAGGTGATATGTAATGCATGAAGATCTTTTTAACACCCTAAACCCACATCAAAAAGCATATATTAATTTTGAAATTCCAAATGTTAAAAATGGAGAATATATGTTATGTGCTTTTTATTTAAGACCTGGAGGAGATTTAAATATTTTACAAGCAGCTTGTGAAATAGCCGCAGAATCTTCAACTGGTACAAATTTTTTAGTAAATACAGAAACTCCTTTTGCAAGAGAGATGAATGCTTTAGTTTATAAATTAGATTTAGAAAAAAGTTTAGTATGGGTAGCATATCCTTGGAGACTTTTTGATAGAGGAGGAAATGTTCAAAATATCTTAACATACATTGTAGGAAATGTTTTAGGTATGAAAGAAGTTTCTGCAATTAAACTTCTAGATGTATGGTTTCCACCAGCAATGCTTGAACAATACGATGGACCTTCCTATACTTTAGATGATATGAGAAAATATTTAGATGTTTATGATAGACCAATTTTAGGAACAATTATAAAACCAAAAATGGGTTTAACTTCAGCAGAATATGCAGAAGCATGTTATGATTTTTGGGTTGGTGGAGGAGATTTTGTTAAAAATGATGAACCTCAAGCAAACCAAGATTTCTGTCCATATGATAAAATGGTAAAACATGTTAAAGAAGCAATGGATAAAGCTGTAAAAGAAACTGGTCATAAAAAAGTTCATTCTTTCAATGTTTCAGCTGCAGATTATGATACAATGATTGAAAGATGTGAGATGATTGTAAATGCAGGTTTTGAAAAAGGTTCTTATGCATTTTTAATAGATGGAACTACTGCAGGTTGGATGGCAGTTCAAACTTTAAGACGTAAATATCCTGATGTTTTCCTTCATTTCCATAGAGCAGGACATGGAGCATATACAAGACCTGAAAACCCAATTGGTTTTTCTGTTTTAGTATTATCTAAGTTTGCAAGACTTGCAGGAGCTTCTGGTATTCATACAGGAACTGCAGGGGTTGGAAAAATGGCAGGTACTCCAACAGAAGATATTACAGCTGCAACTGGTATTTTAAAATTAGTCTCAGAAGGACATATTTTCCATCAATCATGGTCAACTGTTCCTGAAAAAGATTTAGATGTTGTAAAGCTTGCACAAGAGGATGAAGCTCATCATGTTATCTTAGAAGATGATAGTTGGAGAGGTCTTAAAAAATGTACTCCAATAATCTCTGGTGGTCTAAACCCAACTCTTCTTAAACCATTTATTGATTTAATGGGTGGAGTTGATTTTATAACAACTATGGGTGCTGGTTGTCATGCTCATCCAAAAGGTACACAAGCAGGCGCTAAGGCTTTAGTTCAAGCATGTGAAGCATACCAGAAAGGTATATCAATTGAAGAATATTCAAAAGATAGACCTGAGCTTGCAGAAGCTATTGAGTTTTTCACAAAGAAAAAACATGTTGATAACTTAAAGAAGGAGTTTTCTTAAATTAATTTTTTTAAGAAAATCTTTTTCTTTTTTTCTTTGTTTTTTGGACAAGAGGTTTTGTGTTTATGCAGATAGATAAAAGTAAAATTTATTTTGAAACAGATCGTTTAATTTTAAGATTATTTAAGCCATCTGATGCTAAATTTTTTGTGGACAATTATACTGATAAAATATATTCTAAAAATATACCTAATTTTCCATATCCTTATACTTTAGAGGATGCAAAAAAATTTATAAAAAAAACAAAATCTAAGATTTTAAAGAAAAAAGAATCGACAATTGATTTTGCAATATTTTTAAAAGATGAAAAAAGAGTAATTGGTGGAATTTCTTTATCACATATTGATTTTAAGAATAAAAAATGTGAAAGTGGGTCTTGTCTTTCTAAAAAATATTGGGGTAAAAAATATATTTACGAAGCAAAACTTGAAATCTATAAATATGCTTTCAATGTTTTAAAGTTAAATAAAGTATATTCATTTGTGCTTTCTTATAATTCTAGAAGTAAAAAGCATTTAGAAAAGTTAGGTTTTAAGGAAGTTGGTTATTTTAAAAAAGATTATTTCCATAAAAACAAGTTTGTAGATATTTACAGGCTGGAACTTTTAAAAGAGGAATTTAAATATAAAGATTTAAAGAAAAAACTTCTTTCTTAATTTTTTTATATTTTTTAGAAAAATTTAAAAACTTTTCTAGAAAATATTTTTATTTTTTTTGTTTCATTATATATTTATTAACAAAAACTATTTTTAAAAAAACAAAAAAAGGTGGTGTAACTATGAAAAACTATACTATCTGGGATGAAATGAGAAGAATTCAAAGAGAGATGGATTCTTTATTTGATGACTTTGTTTATTCTCAAAAACCATATCTTCTTTCAGGTTCTAAAAAAGATGAAAATTCTTTAACTTCTTTAGAAAACTATAGAGAACCAGTTTGTGATGTTAAAGAAGATAATGATAAATATAATCTTTCTTTAGAAATTCCTGGTTCAAAAAAAGAAGATATTAAAATAAATGTAAATGATAATAACTTAGAGATAAAAGTTGAACATAAAAATGAAGAAAAAAAAGAAGATAAAGAAAAAGGTTACTATAGTTATTCAAAAAGCTATTCTGGTTTTTATAGATCTTTCTCTCTTCCAAAAAACATAGATAAAGATAATATAGATGCAGAATATAAAGATGGTATTTTACATCTTAAACTTCCTAAAAAAGAAATCTCTTCTTCTTTAAACAAGTTAATAGAGGTTAAATAATTTTTTTTAACCTCTTTTATTCTTTAAGTAAATAATAAATATCTTTATCTAAGATTAAGTTATTTACTTTTCCTATCTTTTCTTTTTTAATAATCCCATTTTCTTCAAGTTTTAAAATTAGTCTATGGACTTTAATCTTTGATAACCCATCAATATATGTAAGTTCATATTGCCTTACTTTTCCATCATTTTCTAATATTTTTTCAATAATCTTTTTTTCATCTTTAGTTAAAAGATTAAGTATGGTTTTACTTTTAACATTAATATTTTTTTCTTTTTGATTAATTTCTTCAGATAAAAGATAGTAGATAAGTAATCCTACAAATATTCCAAAGAATGCACTAATAGGTATTAGATAAAATAAAAGATTTGGTTTTTCAGGTTTATTTAACATCTGTTCTTTAAGTTCATCTATTGTATAAAGATCTATTGTTGTAATATCTATACTTCTCTCACTTCTATTTATTTTTTGTTGTGCAGATAAAAATAAAAGAGTAGATGCTATTAAAAGTATAAATGATATTAATACTGCAAAAATAATTATTTTTTTGTTCATAGTTATATATTATCCTTTTCTGTTTTTATTCTTTATTGTTTATATACAGTTTCACTTAATCAAACCATAGTTTCATAAAAGAGTATATATCGTTACACTTATAATTATCTAGTACTTTAAGAAGTTTTTTTAAATTATTTTTTAAAAGAAATCTCTTAAGGTTAAATAAATAAAAAAAAGGTGGAAAAAAAATATGAATAATAAAACAAAAATAATTGCCTCTATCCTTACATTGTTTAGTTTTCTTTTAGTTTTAGGAACTGTAAGTGCATACAGAGGAGATGTAACAAAGCTAGGTCCAAACTACGATCCTATAGTACACGCAAATATGCAATCTGCAATTGAAGCTGGAGATTATCAAGCTTGGAATGATATTGTTTCTTTAAGAGACAACAATTCAAAGATAACCACATATATAACAGAAGAAAACTTTGAAGAATACAGTAAAGCTTATTCAGATGCAATAAATGGTAATCCTGGATCTTTACAAGAGTTTAGAGCTTCTTTAGGTTTAGGTCAAGGTAATCAAAATAGAGGAACAAATAAAGGTTCTTTAAATGAAAACCCTAATTCTTTAGGTCAAAAGAAAATGAATAGATACAACTCTATAAATTAGTTTTTTTAAATAGGTTATAAAAGTTAATTAAGATTATTTATTTAATCTTTTTTTCTTTTATAAGTTCTTTTTTTAAATGTATTTGTGCTTAATTATATTTATATTGTACGGCTGAAATGAATATATATGAAATTATCATTATTGTCTATTAAAGGGTTAAAAACTAAGGCATCAAAAAAAACATTAGATTTAAAATTAAAAAGAAATGTTTTGAATTTTGAACAATATAAACTATCAAAATCAAAAGAAGAACAAATTAATTCTTCTTTTTATAAAAATTTTGTAACTGATGCTCAAAGTAAATCAATTCCAATTGCTAAAGCAATATTTAATAATAATCCTAAACTTGCAGCAAAAGAGTATACTCAAATAATTAAAGAGTATACTTTATATTTAAAAAAAAGTGGAATTAATGATAAATATTTAATGAATTATTTAACTGCTTTCAAGCAGAGGATATTTAAAAGTTTAACTTCAATTATTAAAAAAGAAGTTCCTAAAAAAGTTGTTAGAAAACAATCTTTATTATCTGAAAAAAAAATAAAAGAAATAAGTGGAATTGAAGATAATTTATTAAAGGATTTATTTAATTTAGGGTTAATAAAAGATACTTCTAAAATAAATATAAGATATAGTGAAATTAATGCAATTGAAGCTATTTCTGATTTAAGCCATTTAGATGATAATCCTAGTAATTTATTTAAACAGATTTCATATGTTTATTTTTCTTTAAAAGAAGGAAAAAGAAATGAATCTGCAAATGATTTAATAAAAGGTCTCTCAAGAAAGATTAAAGTTAAAAATAATCAATTAAATAATTCAATATCAATTAATACTTTTCATAAAAATTCAAATCATATAATAATTCATGAATTAATTCATTCGTATTTAAAAAGAGAAAATCACAAATATAGTAGAAATGAGGTAGTTGTAGAATTTTTATCAAATTTATTAAGTAAGAAATATTTTAAAGAAGAATATAGACGTAATTTTTCTAATAATTTTGAAAAAAATCAATATTATATTGGTTTTTCACTATATAATGAATATACACAAAAATATGGTTTAGACTTTAAGCATGTTAATAATTTTTTAAAATCAAAAGAAAATGTAATTAAAAATAACAGTTTTAATTTTAAGTAACTATTTTTTTGCTTCTGTGGCTCAGTGGTAGAGCGCAACCTTGGTAAGGTTGAGGTCGCGGGTTCGACTCCCGCCAGAAGCTTAGAACCGGTTACGCTCGGTTCACGCGCAATGTTTTTTCTTTTTCTTATAGAAATTAAGCTTTTCTAAACCATAAATACCCAATTGTTATTAAAAATAAAGCAATACAAATAGATGCAGCAGTAATTATTTCAGGATATTGATTATTAAAACCAACAGAACTTGTATGTTTAATAATAATCCCAAAATATGCCCATGCAAAAACTAAAATATAAGCAATATCTTTATTTCTAACACTGGTTAAAATACCAATAATAGTTCCTACTAAAAGAATAGCAATCATCCAAATACTTTCACTAACACCAAAGCCATTCCACCCAAAACTAACAAGTAAAGCTGTAAAGTTTGCAATTGTTGCAACTGTTATCCATCCAAAGTAAATACTGAATGGAAGGGATAAAAAGAAAAAGTCTTTAAACTTATTTTTTCTTATAAGTAAATTAATTTTAATTAAACAAAACAATATACCTAGCATAAAGATTATAGATACCCATAATAAACCATAATGCCAAGAAAAGATCCATAATGCATTAAAAACAGAACTTACAATAAAATAAATACTTATCTTGTTTAATAATTTATCTTCTTTTAAACTAATTTTTTTAAAAGTTCCAAATTGATATAAAACAAATAAGCCTAATAACAAATAAATTATACCCCATATAGAAAAAGTAATTCCTGCAGGTGCAAATAAGTTAGGATAAAGGTCAGAAACTGCTCCTGTATCAATGTTATTTATTGGTAGGGCATTAGCTAAATAATTAACAATAATCATTACTATATAAGCTAAAGCTACAGATATTTTTCTTAATATAAAATTCATAATTATTTCTTAAACCAAAACATATTTATATCTTGTTTATTTTTTCTTAAAAATATTATTTTTCAAATAAAATACATCTCTATTTATATTTTTTTTGTTCTATTTTTTAATTATGCCTACAAATAAAGCTGTAAAAGCAATAATCTTTAATGAAGATAATCAAATGTTAATTTTGAAAAGAACTCCTCTCTACAAAAGAAAAGGAAAAATTAATGTTTCAAAAAAATATGCTCACTTAGATAAAACAAATATATATGATCTTCCTGGTGGAAGACTTGAAATTAATGAAAATATAAAACTTGGTCTTAAAAGAGAAGTTTATGAAGAAACTGGTCTTAAAATTAAAATCTTAAAAAAAATTAGTTTTTGGCAGTTTATTTCTTTAGATAATAAAAAAATCGAAGTCACTAATTTTCTTTGTGAAATAAATAAAAATACTTCAAATAAAATAATCTTAAGTGAAGAACACGATAATTATAAATGGGTTGATCTTAAAAATATTAAAAGATATAATTTTAAAGATAAAAGTTTTTTTGAATTTTTAAAATATTTCTCTAAACAATAGATTTGTTTATAAATTAATTGCTACAAAGGTTATTTCTATGTATTTCTATATTATTGAGTTTGTTATAATTATTTTATTTATACTTACTATGATTCATTTTAAAAAAAATAAAAAATTTTTAATATTTTCATTTATCTTTGCATGCCTTTTTGAATTATTTGGAGTATTTATTTCAGGATATCTCTATTCTAGTGATTTTTTATTAAATATTTATGGTGTTCCAATTTTTATAATTTTATCTTGGGTTATTATTCTAACCACATCTTATAATTTAATTTCAACTATAACAAATCATAAATTAACAAAAGCTATTTTAGTTTCATTATCAGCAATTGCTTTAGACTTAGTTTTTGAAGCATCAGCTGTTTTCTTAGGTTTTTGGACTTGGAAAGTTACTGTTCCAAATATTTTAGTAAGTATTGATCCAGCTAATTTTATTGGATGGATGATTGTAAGTTTCTGTTTTGTTTATTTATATGAAATAAATTATAAAGCAGGGATTCTTTTTTCTTTTCCTTTTTATGTTTTTTTAGGGATATCTTATAAAATTATATATGATTTAATTTTTAAAAATAGTAATATTGATCCTTTCTTCCCTTTCTTTCTTTTATTTACCATTTTATTTATTTTAGGTATTTACTTATTATATAAGAATTATAAATTTTCTAAAAATAATCTCTGGTGGTATTCTTTTCTTTTAAGGGTGCCTTTTTTAATATTTGGAATTTTCTTTTCAATTAAATTTAAATTATTTATTGATAATTATATTCTTTTGTTTATTGTTATGGGTCTTTTAATTGAGATAGTCTTCTTATACCTTAGTTTCTCTTATAAATACAATAAATTAACTAATATATGAAATAGATTTCATTTATAAACATTCCTTTTCATAATTATATATATTTAATAAATTTCTAAGAGGTATGTAAATATGAATGCAAATAAACAGAAAAAAGTTAATTTTTTAATTAAAATTAATACTTATTTTTTAGCTGCTTTAATGCTTTATGCAGGAATAAACAAATTATTTATCAATGGAATTGATGGTGTAATTGGTATGCTTACTAATGCAGGTTTCTTTTTACCAGTATTTTTAGCGTGGGTTTTAGTAATTGCAGAAATCGGTTCAGGTATTATGCTTTTTACTGGTTTTTATAAAAAGTATGTTGTTTTAGTTCCAGCATTTATTATGCTTGTAATTACTTTCACAATTGCTTTTGGTAATTGGCAAAGTATGATACAACATTTATTGTTAGCATCTAATTATTTACTTATAGGATGTATTTCCTCTAAGTAATTTTTTCTTTTTTTTATTTAAAAATATTAATTATTAGTTCAATTATTTTATTTCTATTTTCAGTTCTTTTATCATATTCTGAAATTAAATATGTTGTAATATATAGATTTCCATCAATATTTTCAAGATATGGTTTTTTATAAATATTTACAAAATTAATCTTGTTGTTTAATATTTCTATTTTTTTATTAAGATCTTTAACATTTGATTTTATTGTCATTGAGACTTTAAAAGGCACTTTTCTATTTCCATAATTATAAATTGCTTTATCTATAAATATTTTGTTTGGTATTTTTATAAAATCATCATAACTTTCAGGAGTACTATCTAAATGCACATAAAAAATACCTATATGTTTTACATTTCCTTCTTCTTCTCCAATTTTAATATTGTCTCCAATTCTAAAAGGTTTTTTAATTAATAATATAAACCATACAAAAAAAGATAATAAGACTTCTCTTAAGGCAAATGCAAGTCCTGTCGCAAGTAATCCTGATATTAATGCAATATTTTGAATTGTAACTCCTATTTTCCAAAGTACAAATGCTGTTGCAAGAAGATATATCATAAAACTATATATTTTTTTAATAATTAATTTAGTTTCAATATTTTCTTCTTTTATAAACTTTATAGACCAAGAACTTGTAAATTGAATAATTACAGAAGCTATAAAATATGAGCTTATAATCACAGCTAATGTTTTTAATATATTTATTATTGCTATTGATAATGAAATTAAATTATAGCTATCAATTAATATTAATGAAATAAATAATATTAATATTGCTCCAAATATTAGTATAGTTTTGTTTAATAATTTATTATTTTTTGCTTTAAACATTTTCTTTTTAATCATTTATTATCACATAAATATTATCTACTGATTAGTTTAAAAACTATTATTTTTTATTTTAAAAAATCTATTTATAAACCTTTAGAAATATAATTATTTTATAAAACGGAGTTGATATTTTATGGTTGTGAAACAAAATGATTGGATTGAAGTTGAATATACCGGAAAGCTTAAAGACGGTAATGTTTTTGATACTTCAAAGGGAAGAGAAACCTTAAAGTTTAAGGTTGGAACAGGTATGGTTATTCCTGGTTTTGATGCAGCTGTAATAGGTATGGATGAAAATACTGATAAAGATTTTACTATTCCTTTTGCAGAAGCTTATGGACCAAAAAACACAGAAGCAGTTGAAATCCCTAAGACATCTTTTAAAGATGTTGCAAATTTAGAGAAGGGTAAAAGTTATAATTTTATGACAGATATGGGTCCTATAAAAATAGATGTTGAAGAAGTTTTAGATGAAAAAATTAAAGCTACAGTAAATCATCCTTTAGCTGGTGAAGATTTAACTTTTGAAATAAAACTTGTAAAAATTTTATCTCCAGAAGAAGCTAAATCTTATGAAGATGCATTAATTGCTCAACATCAACATCATGAACATGCTCATTCTCATAAAGAAGGTTCTTGTGCATGCGGAGATCCTGATTGTGAATGTGATGATGATTGTGATTGTTCAGATTCAAAAGATTCATGTGGTTGTGGACACGATCATTAGTTATTTAAATATAAATAGGATGTATTTATGAATAAGTTTCTACATTTATTTAGAAAATTTTCTGCATATATCTTATTTATTTCTACTTTACTTTCTTTTATTTTTTCAGATAATGAATTTTTAAGTATTTTATTTGTATCAATTGCTTTCGTTGCTTTTTTTAAAATAAATATTTTTGAATTATTTAAGAATAAAAGATATTTATCAAAATTAGAATTATTCTTCTCAATTTTATTATTTGTAAAAGTAATTTTATTATTTGATGTAAATATATTTTATAAATATTTAAGTTATTTTTTTGGTTTATTTTTTTTAATAGTTTATTTTTTATTTTTCTCAAATACACAAAATATGAATACAAATATTTTAGGTGTGAAAAAAGATTCTAACTCTCAAGAAGAAGATTTTGAAAATAATAATTTTGAAGATGATCAAGACTATGATGATGATTCTCAAGAAATAAAAGAAGATTCTGATTTTCAATTAGAAGATGATTTTCAAGAAGATGAAGATGATTTTCAAGAAGATGAAGATGATTTAGACGAAAATGAGGATATTTCTAAAAAACATTAAAAATAATTCCTTTATATTTTTTTTGCTTCTATATTATATTATACTTGTTATTAAAAAAAAAGCAGGGGTTCCCGAGTGGTCAAAGGGGCACGGCTAAGAACCGTGTGCTTAGTGCTTCGCAGGTTCGAATCCTGTCCCTTGCATTATATTATTTTAAATGCTCGAATAGTGTAGCCCGGTAATCATATCAGACTCTCACTCTGATGACGGGGGTTCGAATCCCCCTTCGAGCACTTATATTTTTTTAAAATAAAAAGTCTATTTAATAATTTTTAATTGTTATTATTTTGTGTTTTATTATGATTTTCAAACAATCAAAGAATCAGATTAAGAGAGATTTTTCTTTTTCTGTAAAAGATGGTGTCTTTTGGGTTTTAATGAATTCTATAGCTATAATTTTTTTAGTTCCATATTTAGTTTCTTTAGGTGCAAATTCTTTTCAGATAGGTCTTTTAAATTCATTTCCTTTATTTATAACTTCTTTTTTAGTTTTAATTTCTTATAAAATATTAAAAAGATTTAAATCTAAAAAACATGCAGTTGTAATTTTTTTAACACTTCAAGCTTTAATGTGGATTCCTCTTGCAATGGCATATTTTTTCTTTTCAAATTCTATTACTATTTGGATTGTAATTTTAATCTATACAATAATAACTGCTTTAGGAACAGTTATTCATCCAATTTACATGGATTGGATAAGAAAGCTTTTTCCTACAAAACAAATGGGCTTTTATATTGCAAAAAAGAATATTATTTTAGAATTTGTTTCAATTTTTCCAATTTTTTTAATAGGTTATATTTTAGATGTTATCTTTAAATCAAATACTTTTATAGGATATTCAATTATTTTTATATTTGCAGGTATATTTAGATTTTTTTCAACAAGATTTTTAAATAGAATGAGTGAAACAGAAGATAAAGAAGCTATTTTAAAACTTGTAAAAGAAAAACAAAAAATTCCTCTTTTAAAATCTTTTAAAAATGAAGTTATAAAGGATAAATCTTTTTTAAAGTTTTTAATATTCATTGTTCTTTCTTATATTGGTATCCATTTAGCAACATCTTATGTTTCTTATTTTATTTTACATTTATTAAATTATTCTTCAATGGAATATGTAATTTGGAAAATTTCATTTATTCTAGGAACTGTTTTAAGTTTAAGTTATTGGGGATATGTTTCAGATAATTATAGTCCGGTTAAAGTTTTAAAGATTAGTGCTTTATTTCTTCCTTTATTTTTAATTATTCCTGCTTTTTTTTATTCAAATTATTCTTTAATGGTTTTTTCAATATTTGTTGCAGGAGTAATTTTTGGTGCTTTCAATTTAGGTGTTTTAGATTTTCTTTATAAAAATATTAAAAAAGATTTAATAGGTCATAGTTCTTATTTTTTAATAATACAAGCAAGTTCAATTTTTGTAGGTACTCTTTTAGGTTCAGGAATAATTTATTTTGCAACTAAATTTTATTCTTCAGAATTCAAGGCTTTAATATTTTTATTTATATTTACAATATTTTTTAGATTTATTGCTTTCTTTTATTCTTTAAAGCTTGAAAAATTAGAAAGAAGAGATCTTAGATTTTTTAAATATGTTATTTTCCAAAGACCTGTTCTTTATGGTTTGCTTCAATTTACTCATCTTTCACATGAAGAGAAAAAATTACTTTTAGATTTAAAATTTAAATCTGAGTTTAAAAAAATTAAATCTAAATTATTTAATCAGAAAAAACAGTAGCTGTTTTTCCTCCATCCCATGTAATTCTAGGCCTTATTTTTAAAAGCATTACTTTTTCAGAGTTGTCATCAATCATTATTGCATACCCTTGTTCTTTTGGCATTTGTGCATAATATTTATCCATTGGTATATTGAGATAACTTGGTCTAATTGATGAAACTGCTTGAATATCTTCTTGTGCAGTCATTCTCATACTTAAGAAAAGATCACATTGTGATATTGTTTCTGAATGTAATTTATTTGGTCTCTGAGTTGCTAAGATCAAGGAAAGTCCTGGTTGTCTTCCAACTCTTATCCATTGTAATAAAACATCTAAAGCCATACTAGGTCTGTCTTGAGGCATAAACATGTGTGCTTCATCTATTACCATCCAAACAATTGGCATTTCACTTGTTTTTCTTTTTCCTTCAAGAAGATTTTTTTCTTCTTCTTTTCTATAAAGCATTCTTTCTTCATATAGTCTTTTTCCTAAAAGTCCAACTATAAGTTCTTGAACTGATTCCATTCCAATTGCTTGTTTATATGTTGAAACATCAATTGTTGTAATTGTTCCTGGCTTTGCAAATTCTTTCATAGTTGTTCCAGATTTTGAAAAAAGTCCCCATGATTTTGCAATTTTCATTCTGTTTATTAAAGAGTCTTTAATTTCTTTTGTAGTTTCAGAGTCTGTTAAAGCTACTTTAATAATATCATCAATATCATAAAGATTTCCAAGTTTTTGTTTTAAAATATCAATACTTCTTGACAGAAGTCCAGATTCTCCATCTCTCCAAGTAAGTCTAAAAAGACCAAGCCAGTCTTCTAAATCTACTTGTGAAGTTCTTATTGAAAAAGGTGAATCAAATGGTATTTCTTTTTCTTTATAGAATTCTTGTTTTCCTGCAGGAATCATGTTTCTAATACCAATACCATCTGCCTTTAAATCCCATTTATCTAATAGTTCTTTAGGTATTTCTTTATTTGGATAGTTCATGGTCCAAAAAATACCTACAGTATCAATTACAATTACAGAAAGCCTATCTTTTACATCAAAAGGTTGTCTTGCAAATTCTTCCATAACAACAGATAGAGTATAACTGTTGTGTATTATTATATTATTTGCAATAAAATTATGGTTTTTTAAAACTGTTATGTCATAAACTTCAAATTTTCCTTTTAAATGATTAATTTCTTTAATTTCATCCCAATAGATATCTGATGTTGCTATTTTTTTAAGTTCTTTATTATTTTCTTTTTTTGCAATAATTAATAATTTTTCTCTTGAAGGTGCATAATTTATTGATGATCTAATTGCTTTTGGTGTTTTATAATTAAACTCTACACCAATATTTTTCCATCCGTTTAAAGGTTTAAAATTATTCCAAATTTCTTTAGGAATTGTATCAATATTTGGATTTTTAATTTTATTTTTATATTTTAATGTTTTTTTTTCTTTTTCTCCAATAAATCCAATTTCTTTAATATATTTTTCTACATCTTGTTCTAATATTTCAAGTTCATAACTATCTCTTTTTTTAGTTTTCTTTTTTCTAATTTTTGAAAGTATTTCTAGTTTTAATAAGATTCCTTGAATCTGTAGTATCATTTTTTTAGAAGAAGATGAGTAACTTATTCTACATTTTTTTTCTTTTTTAAAATAAATTGTTCCATCACAACTAAACATTCTATTTAAAAATAAAGCAAGGTTTTCTTTTTTTTGTTTAAATATAATTTCTGGAATTTCTTTTTGATATGATAATTTATTATACATTCCAATTTGTTTAATATATTCTTTTAAACTTCCTTTCTGGTATGGATTTTCTTTTCCTTTTTTCCATATAACTTTGTAATTATATTTTCCTATTTCTTTTAAGTCTAGTTCTTTATCAAATAATTTTATTGAAGATCTAAAATCATTTACTATTTTTTCATCACCATTACAAAAAAGTACAACTCTATTTGAAAGATGCCCTTCTGCAAGAAGATATGCAATTAATTTAATATTTTCTTTTTTTAATTTATCTTTACCTATATTATTTAATTTTCTAGGTGTTGCAATTCTTGATTTTACTTTGAGATCTTTTGCTTCTTTCCAACCTTCTAAAGTAAGTAATGGATGTTCTAAAGTTAATTTTATTTCTTTTCCACTTCTAAGTTTAATTTCTAAAAGTTCATTTACTTTTCTTTTAAAAAAGTTTTCTTTTTTAGCTTTTTCTATTTTTAAATTATCATTAATAGACATTACTTTAAGATTTGTTTTTTCTAAATCTTTTATTTCAATTTCTCTTCCATCCTCTAAAGCTATTAAAGTGTCTCCAGTTACACATTTTCCGCCGCCCCTTTTTCCGCAGATTATCATTACATGTGATCTTGAAAGGTCCATTAATACTTTTTTACCTAAAACAGGATCATCTCCTCCAGAAACAACTACTTTTCCTAAATATCCAGTTGCTTTTTCTTTATATTTATCAAGATCGCTTTGTTTTCTTCCAACAACAATATTTTCTGTAAAATCTAAACTCATATTTTTTCATTTTTATATTTTTTTAAAAATTCTTTAATTGTTTTTATTGTAATATACCCTGATGCTAATACAATTAATACAAATATTATAACTATAAGTACATATGCAATTGATCTTAAATTTATAAAGAAAATAAATAATATTTTAATTAAGTGTGTTTGTATAATTGCACCTAGCATTATTGAAATTAAAGCTATGTAAAATAATTTAATATCTTGTTTTGTAAAGAAAATTGTTCTAATTTTATATTTATCTTCTTTAATAATTAAATTATTTAAAAATATTTTTACAATTAATAATAATGTTTTTATTCCAAGTGTTGAAAATATAATGTATGATATGAAAAATAAAAATTGAGGAATTAATTGAACTAATAATTTAACTTGACCTAAAAATGAAGATGTTAATAGTTCAACATGAATATATGCATATTGTATACCTATTGTTAAATAAGCAAATGGTGTGAAAAAAAGATCTAATGAATTATTAAATATTTCATAAATTGTTTGTTTAAAATAAATTGCACTTGTAAGAGATAAATTTTGTATAAAGTTTGAACCTTCTGTAATTAAGATATCTCCTCTTGAGGCATAAATAAAAGCAATAATAATTCCAATAATATATGAAATTCCAAAAGTTGAGGCAATTACTCTATAATAGTTATCTATCTTTACCATATTACTAAATATATTTATGAAAATAGTTTAAAAGGCTATGGTTTTTAATTAGAATGGTTATTTTATATATTTAGAATAAGGAATATTTATGAAAAGAAAAATAATTGATTTAAGAAGTAGACAAAAATCTGCTGAAGAACATTCTGGAGTTTTAAAACTTAAAAAAGAAAGATCTATATTAAAAAAAGCAATAGCTTCTCAAAAACCTCTTGCTATGGAATATAAGTCTGAATATAAACAAGGATGTTTATGGATTAAGAAAATTTTAGAGTATAAACAAAAAAATAAATTAATTTATTTTACTGGAAAGCAAGCAGTTGAAATTTTAAAAAAATATCCAAAACTTGATTCTCCAGAAGTTATAAAAAATATATTAATTGCAAGTATTAATCCTAATCTTAATATTACAAAAATAAACTCTATGGTTTCTAAAATATATAATAAAAATATCTCTGAAAAAGAAAGAAAAGATATTATTTTTACAATGATAAGAAGTATAAAGATAGAAAACTATGAATACCTTTTATAGTTTTTATTTTTTAAAAAAA
>NPID01000854.1_pt1 | contig 63072 bp, 50 predicted proteins | sample 8637491 | NCBI WGS metagenome assembly NPID01 (sample SAMN07420843, study PRJNA396082) | bioreactor metagenome | isolation source: sample BA6 brine-fed electro-methanogenic bioreactor BA | place: Japan: Kochi | collected 2016-06-14 | reverse complement strand
TCCGTATCTGTATCTGTGTCAGCTTCTAATCTAGCACCTCTTTCTGTTGGAACTATTGGACTTACTTCTTGACCTCTTGTTTCATCTATAAATAAAGTTGCATCACTTGCTGTTTCACCTGCTGCTGTAGCATCTAATGCTTCGGCTAAAGCTCCAAAGTTATCAATAATAGCACCATCATTTTCTGCCATAGTACTAGTAGAGAAATCTTCTTTTAGCATATCAATAATTTCAGAAGAATTAAAATCTGGATTTGTAATTGTTTTAGCTATTTCTGCTTCACCTTCTGGTGTTGTAGATACTCCTAAAGCAGTAGTTAAGGCAAAGGCATCAGTAGGATTATTGTTTTTAATCATATCTGCCATATTTTCCAAGCTAACTTGAATTTTTTGCCCTTCATCAGTTAAGAATAAATTTATCGATGATTCATTTCCTGATAAGGTAAAAGTATACCCATCCGCACCCACGAAATAGAATTGTTCACCATCTAGAGGTTGAAATTTCATTCCATTTTCAACTACTCTTTCTTCTATTTCTGCATTTGTGTGTCTAATTATTAATTTAATCATTTTGTCAACCTTATTATAGACTTCTATATTCCTAAGTATAAATAAAAAAAGTTGCTAGGAGGTCGCTTGAAAACTTTTTTACTTATTTTTTACGAAATTTTTAATTCTCTCATAATCCTCTATATAATCTACTTCTGCCCAAAATACACCTGCAACGTCGTTTACATAGACATTTTCGCCATCTTCTACTGTTCTATAAATAATATCTTCCCACCAACAATTATAATCTTCATTTGCTACTGCATCTATTACATTTTGTCTAAACAGTTGCATATAGTTTCTATCAAGTCGTCCTATTCCAACATATTCACCTGTGGTTTGTTCATTTGTAAGTTGCTTACCATATTTTTTTAGAAGTTCACCTTCCCAGTTAAATCTATAATCTGCATCTTCTATTCTTGTACTATCACTTAACATTAGTGGTGATCTTTTCTCTTCTAGAATAATATCTAAGATTTTTTCTTCCATAAATACATCGCCATTCATAATCATAATATCATCATCTGGTGTTAAAAAATCTCTAGCAAACCATACAGAAGATATTGAGTTTGCTACTCTGAAAAATGGATTATAATACCTTACATAAGAAAAACCTTCTAAAGCTTGATGAATATATCTTTCTTGATATCCTGTTACTATTGCTATATCTTTAATACCTTTTTTCTTTAGTAATTCAAAGGTATATTTTATAAGTGGTTTACCTTCTATATCCACGCAACATTTTGGTTGACCTTGAAGATGTCTACTAATCCTACTTCCAACTCCTGCTGCCATAATCAATACTTTCATACTTGCCCCCTTTTTAATTTATAATAATCATATAAAGCATCAATAAGTTTATCAATATACTCTTTTGTCATATCTCCCATATGAGAAACCCTAAAGATTTTATCTCTTAGATTTCCTCCATTTGGTGCTACTATACAATCATATTTTTCATCTAATATTTGTACAATTTCATATGCACTTTTATCATCTGATGGAGTTAAGGTTGTCATTGCATTTGGCATAAAACTAGAAAACTCTTTTAAAGGTAAAGGTTTTACCTCATCTCTAAAATATTTTGCTATCTCTTTTGCTTTATTTTTATGAAACTCAATTCCATCTTCTACTATTTGGTTTAATCTTTGTTGCAATTGAAATATAATAGTTACAGCAGGAGTAAAAGGAGTTTGCCCCCTTTGTCCATCTTTTAAGTAAGCATTAAAATCAAAGTATAATTGATGTTTAGGATTAACCTTTTCAATCGCCCTTGGAGATAATATCACCATACTAAGTCCAGGTGGTAGTGCTAAACCTTTGTGGGAACTTATAATCAAAGCATCAATATTTTGATTTATCATATCTATATCATCTGTAACAAACATACTAATTGCATCTACTATGTTTAACATATTGTTCTTTTTTACAAACTTACTGATACTATCTAAGTTATATAAAGTACCAATTGAAGTCTCATGGGCATTTACCAATAATATATTTGCATCATCATATTTATCCAATACTGAACAATCTTCTAAGTTATCCTCAACCTTGCAATCTATAGCATTTAGATTATGGATATCACATATCTCTACAAATCTTTCACCAAAACCACCACCATTTATAGCCAAAACTTTATCATCTTTATTTATCAAGTTTTGTACAGCAGCTTCCATTCCTGCTGTTCCGGAAGCTGTTAAAAAAACAACTCTACTTCCTTTGGGGGCATTTGCAATTTTCAGTAGATTTTCTTCACACTCTAAAATAACCTTTGAAAACTCTTCATTTCTAAAATATGGGGTTTGTATAGAACCCAATTTTAATGTTTCTTCATACATTTTTACAGGACCTGGTGTAAAAATATATTTGTGGTACAAGTTACTCATTTTCTAAGCCTTTGCAACTATTAACTAAACTATTTATAATAGTGTTTTTAAATTTTATTGTTTTAAATTGATGATTTAGTGATAAATCAATAAACTCCCCTAAATCAACAGAACACCAAAAACTACCCCATTTTCTATAAGCTAAGTCTTCTATATCCAACTTTGATTTTAAGTATTCAAAATCTTTTTCATCCATCTTAACTATCTTGAAATCTTTATCTCTTTTTTCATACTTTACAAAACCAAAATGTAAGTTTTTTGTTCCTGCTTGAATACTTAATAGGTATTTACTATTTTTAATAAAAATAAAAGTACCAAAAATTTGAGGTTTATTTTTATCTTTACTAAACCATTTCTCACATTTTTCTAAATGAAAATTTATCAAAGAAGAAACTGGTTTGTAATCTAAATCACTCATTTTCTTATTAAATGTATTAAAAAAATCATATAATAACTTACCTTGAAATTTTTCAAAACTTTTATATTTTTCAAAATAATTATAAAAATCTTCTATTTTTACTTGATTTATTTGCAAAGAATACTCTAAAGGCAAACTATTTTCTAAATCTTTAAATACCAACAATATCTTATCTTCATCAAAAGATAAAAAGTTGTTTCTAAGAAGTTTATATAAATCACCTTTTTGTCTCATCATCTGAACCAATTGGTGTCCACCTTGTGTATAAGGTATAAGTTTTATATTTTTTATATCCTTTAAATGTAAAACATGCATCACATCAATTCTTTCATCAAGGGCAAAATATATTTCGATTTTACTCTTATCTGATAATCTGTTTTTTTCAAAAAATTTTCTTAAATCTAATAACTCTTCTTTTATATCTTTTGGAAAAGCTTTAATTTGCTCTTTCCATCTGTTGTCTTTATATTTTTCCCTTAACTTAGTATTTAAAAAAGTTTGTGGCGAAAAAGCTAATATCATATCAGCTTCTATCAAAGTTCCTATAACCATAGCTGCATATCCACCCATAGAGTTACCTAAACAAATCACTTTTTTATATTTTTTTTGTATTATTTGCTCTTTTAGAAAAACAGCTATTTGCTCCAAAGAATCAGCTTTATCTTTTAATCCTTTGTGATACCAACTTTGCTCTAAATCTCTTATAAAGACTTTATCTATCTCAAAACTGTTAGTTATTTTAAAAAACTCAAAAGGGTATAAACCTACTGCTCCACTTATTCCAGCAAAGGTAATCAACAAAGTATCTGAGTCATTTGACAAATCCATAGTATATGGCAATTCTAGGTTTTTTAAATTTTCTTTAAAATCTTCCATTTATCAATCTTCCTTTATAAGTAAAGTTTCTCTGTTATAAAACTTGTATTTTCCCTTTTCTATCATCATCCCAGATAAATCATATTTGGTTTCAAATTGAAATAATAGTTTTTTAATATCTAAGTTTTTATTGAGTAAAAATAGTTTTATTTTTTTGTATTCTTTTGTTTTATCCTCTAGCATAACAACTATTTCATCCTCAAAAATTGAGATATCTAGTGGTTTGTAGTTGTCATTAAAAACTATCTCTTTTGCTTTTAATCTGTTTTCAATAATAGTGCCATAATATATACCAAAAGGTTCAACTTCATTTTTTAGTTTATAACCAGCTAAATAAATAAAACTATCTTTATATTTTACACTTCTAAAAATCACCTTCTTTTTATTGTGATAAATAGATTTTGAAGGGAAAATCTCATATTGTTTTATGGTTTTATCTTTAAGCAAATCATTTAAATACTCTATTTTATAATTATCTTTTTTAAACTCTTTTTTTGTATTACTTAAAACTTTTATATATTTTGTATAATCATTTTTACTATTCTCTTCATCTATCATTGATATATATTTATCCACTAAACTATTAAAACTATTTATCTCTTCAATTTTTGAATATTTTTTCAAAACCTGTTTTATAGCTAAGAGAATAAATCTATTGTTATTAAAAGATTTTTGCTGTTTTTCTGTCCAAGAATATGGTTTGTAAAAGTAATACTCACTTGCTTTTTTTGAGTATATTTTATATTGTTCTAAAACCTCTTTTATTAAAAAGGCTCCATATATATTTTTTGTTTTATCTGGCTCAACTAAATATGCCAATCTATTCCAAAAATATTTTGCATCATAGATACTATTTAACAATATATTTAATTCATCTATACTTTTAGGCAATTTTTTACTAAAATCTCCCACACCCTCTTTTAGTAAAAACTCAGACCATCTAGCTTGTCCCTCCATACTCCATCTGTTGTTAAACATAGAATATCCATATTGAACTAGATGAAAAAACTCATGCAAAGGGGTCAAAGTATTAGGTATAAGATTTGTTGAAAGTTTTATAACCAAAGCTTTTTGTTTTTTATATACAACATCTCCTGCTGCTCCATTTACTTTTAGATTTATTAGATGTATATCTATATATTTTGCACCTTTAAATCTTTCTTGTTTTAATGGGTGGATAAAACCATATTTATCAACTAAAAGCTTAGATACTTTAGATAATTGATTTGTTATATTTTCCACATAATCTGGGATTTGATTATTGTTTTTATCTACTTGATTATTTTTGGGTAAACCATTTTTTCCACTTAAGGTATAAAATACTCTAAACTCATCTTTTGTATAAATTTTGTCTAAACTATCTATATAACTAAAGGAATAAAGATAAAAGGGAAATAGTAAAAATAAAAACTTTTTCATCTACATACTCGCAAAATATCTCCAGAAGAAGTTGAGAGTTCATCTATATTCCATTTTATAGGATTACTAATCTCGCTTCCTATACCAAAATAAAAACAGTTTTTATACTGCTCAAAACTTCTTGCAAAGGAGTTATACTCAAAATTGATAAGTTTTTCCAAACTGTTGTTTTCATATTGTAGCACTATATTTTCAAACTTTTCATCTGTTTTTTTAGTAACTAAAATATAAACCTTTTTATCTCTTATAAGTATATCTCTTGGGATATAATCTTTTTGTAAGACTATTTTTTCTACTTTTAATCTATCTTTGTCAAAATAGCCTTTATATAAACCAAAGGGTTTGTTTTGATGATCATTATATTTATATGCCCCTATATAAAAAGATTCCTTGCCTTTTTTTATAGCTTTTATTATTTTTATAAAGTTGTTATTTACCACTGTATTGGGAAACATTTTTTCTATATCTAAATCAAATCTTGTAGTAAAACTATTCAAATCTTCTGATAACTGGGCTATACTTATTCTATCTGGTTGTTTTTTTCTAAAGGTTTTTGTGGCAAATATTTGATTTGAGACCTCTAAAAGAGTATAAACCCTACCTTTACCTATAGTGATTTGTTTCCATTTTTTGGCATCTAAATCACTTATAAAAACAGCTGCACCACCATATAAACCAACTGCTGTAAAGATTTTTTTATCTTTTACTACTAAATCATATACATGCAAAGCTTTGGGTAAAGTTCTATGTTTTTTCCATATTTGATTTTTTTTTGTATAGATATTTCCATAATCCCAACTTTGCGTTGCATCATGTCCTGCAATATACAAAGTATCATCATACACTTTCATAACATCTATTTGTTCATCATCTATTTTATACTCATCTTTAAAACTATTTGTTTGAGTATCAAGTGAGATAACATAAACAGAACCAGCATTTTGAGCAGGTCCATAGTTGCTACTGTTTCCTGCTCCTATATAGATTTTATCTTGAAAAAGTTGCATATCCCAAATATTTCTTGCGTATATAAATTCATCACTTTTATAATACTTTTTATATGGATTTCCTAAAAATGTTATTTTATCATAGGCATAGATTTGTGAAGTTAAAAATAATCCTAAAAAAAGGATTAGCTTTAGTTTTCTATTCAAACTAGATTTCCAGCTCATCTAAATAGATATCCATCATCTCTTTAAATTTATCACAAAATCCAGCCAAGGTGTAACCTATTCTTGGATTTATTTCAAATATTTTTGGAATACCATCTTGAATTTTAAAGTTTATACTACATTGACAATACTTATCATCATCAACAAATTTTTGTAAAATCTCTTCAAAGAGTTCTAAAAAAGGTGTTTCACAATACTTTGTTTCAATAGAGTTTTTACTTTCGTGTTGAAGCACATATAACTCTTTTGAAGCAGTTTTACAAAAAGTGATATCTTTTAAAATCTTTCCATCTTTCATAAAAATACTTGTTGCATACTCTTTGTTACTAGATAAATACTCTGATACAATCTCATTTTCTTCTAAATCTTTTAAATCATCTTTATTATATGCTAAAAAGATACCTCTTCCTGCTCCACCAGATTTTGTTTTTACAATACAAGGGAAAACTACCTCTTCCATATCTTCATAATATTTTGGAACATAATCTTCATAACCATTTTCTTTCATAATCTCATAAAAAAGTTGTTTATCCACAAAACGTTTTAAAACTTTTTGGCTATTTACAATATATTTAAATCCCCACTTATCTAAAAGTTCTTGATTTTTTACAATAGCCATTTGAGTTTTATAGTTATTGGCAAATAGTGTTTTGATACCATTTTTATCTCCATACTCTATAACACTATTTATATCTTTGAAACTTAAATGGTGGGCTTTTAAAAAACTACATTTTGAAGTTGCCTTGCTCCAATTATCACCAAAAATGATTTGATAATTTAACTTTTTACTATCTTTGCTAATTTGTAAATTGTTTAAAACTATATCTTCTAATAAACCTTTTTTATGTAAATAAACTGCCAAATAATGGTCACTATCATCATGAGCTATAACCTTGATATTTTTATTATCTAAATGTTTCGCATGTAATTCATCAAGTTTTTCATTTATTGAGTAGTGTATCTCTATATTTATACCACCTTCAAAATTTTCATATAAAGGTTTTAAATCAAGATATTTTTCATTATTTCTATTTAATAAAGCTAAAGGTTCTTTCCATCGTTTGTCACCATATTTTTTTCTATTAACATCATCTAAAAAAGTTTGAGGCGAAAAGGCTATTACATTTGTTGCACCAATAGCTCGAGCTATAGCTAAAGAGATATATCCACCCATTGAAGAACCAAAACAAACAATCTTTTTATAATTGCCATTTGATATAAGCTGTTTTAAAAATTTAATTGTTTCATCAATATTTGAAGTGATATTTTTTATTCCATTATGATACCAAGAGTTATACTCGTCTAAAATAAAGATTTTATTTGTTTTTAATTCATTGGTTAAAAAAGGGTATCTTGAATTAAAAATACCCCCTAAATGTCCATAGTAACCAGAAAAAGATATTACTAATATTTCACTTTCTAACTCAAAATCTAATAGATACTTTAATTTTTCATTATGTGTTGCTTTTCCAAACTCACTATAATCGTGTTTTTCTTTTTTTACAAACCAATATGTTGGAATAAATTTTTTATTTTCTGTATCATATAACTCTAATATATTTTGATGAAAAACAGAATCACTACTTGGTTTTGTCTCATATTGTTTATAATCATCTATGAAGATTATTAGATATTTTTCTTGTGTTGTTATGTTTTTTAAAGCAGAGATATCTTTTAAGTTTTTATTTCCATGTATTACAATTGTTCTATTTTGACCATTCCATGCTATAGTTTTTAGAAAGCTAAGATTTTCTAAACCCTCTAAAGTTTCTAAGTTATTAAATGCAAGACCTAACATTCCTGAAACTTTTTTTAGATTATTTAAAGGTTTTAGACTCTGTATCTCATTTGAGGATAAGGAAAAACTTGCATAAACTTTTTCTAGATTTTCTAAGCCTTCTAAAGTTTTTAATCTATTGTGATGTAAATAAAAAGAAGAATTAACCGTTTTTAAACCTTTTAGAAATTTTACCTCTTCTAAATTTTTATTATTTATAACTTTTATATATCCTTGAACTTCATTATTAAACTTAAATAGATTATTAAAACCATTTATAGAAATTAGTTTATCATTGTTTGAAATCTCTAAACTTTTTATTTGTCTTAATCCATTAAAACCATTTATAGCCTGAAGATTAGCCATATTTTGTATCGTTAATTTTTCTACACTTTGCAAATAGTTAAAGCCATTTATAGACTCAATATTTTCTATACTTATAAATAGTTCCCCTTCTATACTTAGAACTTGGTTTAAAATATCAAGTTCATATTCACTTAAATTTGTACAATTTAGTTTTTTTAACTTTAGGTTTCTAGTTTTCAAATCAAAATATTCACTATATAAATAGTTTTCCTCTTTTTTTACTAGATTTGAATCACACTTTTTTAATACTTTAAAAAAACTTTGTAAGCTTGGGTTATTGAATCTTTTATTTCCATAAGAGATATAATCGCAAACAGTTTGGATAAAACCATCTAATTCTTTATTTGGGTTTCTTGGAATTAAATTTATAGTATCAATTAAAACTTTTAAGATATAAGGATTGTTTTTATCTAGTCTTTTTTCCTCTTTTGTCCAATTATTTTTTTTATAGTTAAATTGATTTTCTAATTTTTCAGATTTTTTTGATAAGTTTTCTAAAAACTGTTTTATAAAGGGTTCATTTATAACCAATAAAGATGTTAGTCTTCTCCAAAAATATTCACAATCATGAGCTCTTTTTAACAAATCTTTTAATTCATCTAAATTTTGAGGCAATATCTCATCTTGCATTTTTCTTTTTTGTATTAGATTTTGACTCCATCTTGCCAAACCTTCCATAAACCACATATTGTTAAAATTACAATAGTTATATTGAAAAACATGAAATAATTCATGTATTGGAGTAGCTGTATTTTTTACTAAATCATTATGTAATAAAATTCTAATAGATTTACCTTTTAAAGAATCATCATCTTTAAAATATTTACTATTATCTATCAAACTTGCAGCTACTAAGCCTCTTTGTACTGGTATATCAGAGATTAAAACATCTATAAAACTTGCACCTTTTTCAAAATATATCCCCTCTTTTAAAGGGTTTTTAAATCTACACACTTTTATAAAAATCTCAAAGGCTTTATGGAAAGATTTGAATATCTCAATAATATAATCAGGTATCTTCTCATGTTGACTATATTTTAATATTTTGGGAGTTTTTCCATCATTGTTTATATTATAAAATATCCTAAAGGGATAACTATAAACACAATATTGATATTCAAATGTGTTATCAAACTCTTTATATGTTAACTCTAACTTCAATCTTTTCTCCAGTTTTTATTTCCACTTATAAACTAAAATATCCCCTGTCTCTTTTTTCAAATCTGACATTTTCCAGTTATTCCCTTCATCCACATCACATCCTAAACCAAAATAAAACTTCCCATCAAAAAGTTCAAAAGATCTAGCAAAAGTATTATTAATAAAAGAAAATAGCTCTTTTGGTTTAAAATCATTTATATCCATAATAAATACTTTGTTTACAGTATTTAAAAAACTTTTTTTAGAGGCTAAAATATATATTTTATCACCTCTTTTTATCATATCATTTGGAATAAAACCATCTAAGTCTATCTTTTTTGCTTTTAGATTATTTTCAACTAATTGTGTAGAGTATAATCCAAAAGGTTTAGTTTGATGGCTATTATATTTATATGCACCTACATATACTGCCTTGTTTCCAAAAGAGATTACTCTAGTAGCTCTAGAATATTTTATCTCAAATCTTGTATCAGGGAACATATCATAAATACTAATATCATATCTTGGGACAAACTTTCCATTTATATATTGTGCCACACTAAAATATGGCTTTGGTGTTCTTTTAAATTTTTTCAAGGCAAATAATTCATCTCCTATATGTAAAAAACTATAAACCCTGCTTCTTCCAAGTTTTTGGATATCCCAAGTTTTACCAAGATCTTTTGTAATACCAACAGCTGCACCTTCATATAAACCTATACCAGCAAAGAGTTTTTTATCAGCATAAAAAAGATCATACACATGGAGTGCATTAGGAATATTTCTATATTTTTCCCATTTTGTACCCACATTTCTTAAATAAAAATTTCCCCAAGACCAACTCTGTTTTGCGTCATGTCCAGGGATAAGTAAAGTATCATCTAAAATTTTGAAAATATCTACTTGGTCATCATCAATTCTTCCCTCTACCACAAACTTATTTTCTTTTGGGATATAGGCTATTAAATCAACTGGTCCAGAGTTTTGAGAAGGTCCTTCATTTGCACTATTTCCTGCACCTATAAAAATCCTTTCATCATAAACTTGCATATCCCAAACATTTCTTGAATATATATCTTCTCCACTTTTAAACTGAGCTTTATAAGGGGTTCCTAAATACTTTAATTGATTTGTTATATCAGCAGATATTAGTAACTGAGCAATAAAAAATAGACTAAATAAAACTTTTAAAAACATTTTTTATCCTTTTAAACTATATTGAAACACTATAGAAGTTATTATATTTAATTGGATTAAACTTTTTCTTAGAAAAATAAAGCGTCTTACTATTTTCAGCTCCACCATCATTTGAATAAAGATATTTATCACTAAGTTCAAGCATTTTATACTTTATAAACATCTGTATCCCTTTGTAGTTATAGTCACTTTTTGCTATAAACAATAAAGAGTTTTCATCAGTTATCTCACCAAAAAAACCAAAAGATATAACCTCTTGTTTATCTAATATAATTATCCCATCTAAATCTTTTTTGTCAAATATATCAAAGTTTAATAAAGTTTGCTTCATATATTTTTCATCTTCTATTCTATCATATTTGCCAACTCTAGTATCAACCCACTTTGTATAAAGTTCTAAACATTTTTCATAATATTTGGTTTCATAAGGGATTATTTCTATCCCTTCATATTTAGAAAACCAAGTTAATTGTTGTCTAAGAGTTCTAAATTTTCCCCCTGTTGGATTTTTGTATCGTTTTGTTTCATATATAAACTCTTTTGTTTTTAGTTTAAACTTTAATCTTTTATCCAAAGATTTTAGTTTTGCCACATCAGATTGTTCTATCCAAGTTATATCTATCTTTTTATTTCCATTATATGAATACAATTTTTCAAAAGCATTTAACTGCTCTTTTTTTATAAAAGGTAAAACTGGCAAAAAAAGTTTAAGCCTTGGAAAACTGCTTCTTTGAAATCTATTTAAAAGATATAAAGTAAGACAGTCATCTTTTTTATCTATTAATAACTCTCTACTGCTTGATTGGGACCAAAAATAGATAAATGGAAAATAATAAAAAGCACCTAATTTTTTCTCATTTTTTACATAAGTTTTAAACTCTTCAAAATCTGTCAAATCTAGTGTTCTTAGAGTTTTAAAAACACTATTTTTTGATAATATTTTTAAAATACTTGATTGGGATATATTTTCTTTTTGCAAACGTGAAAAGGTATCTGCTAAATTATGTATATCCATATTTAAATGATAAAAAAGTAAAAGTAAACATAAAGAATCATCCACACTAAAACTTGAATTTCCAAGAATATAAACAACAATTTTATTTTCTACTTTTGCCATTATTTCATGGTAGTTTTCTTTTGAGTTTAAATATTGTAAATAGGCATTATTACTACTGCTATCTCCATATTTTTTAATATTTATATTTTTATATTTTCTTAAAACTCTTCTAATCTTATCGTAGTTTTTATCATCTTTATAAATAAAAACTAAACCATCTTTTTCCACTAAATATTTATCTAATAAAATTTCTAGATTTTCTACTTTTTTTGTATCATCTTCCAAATTTGGCAATAAAACTAAAACATCTACACTATTTTTCTCTAAAAAATCTATATCTAAACTCATATCTAAAAAATCTATTTTCAAATCTTTTATATCTAAATTTTCAAAAATATCTTTAAAATTTTTTTCACTGTTTTTTATCTGTTTGTCTCCACAAAAGAGCACTTTTTTTATATCATTTTTCATATTTTTCTACTATCAATTTGAGCTTTATATAATTTATGTTTTCCAATAGGATTAAAAGTTTTTTTTGAATGGTCTAAGCCTTTACTAATACCTGGTCCATCATTAGCAAGTGGAAAATTTTTATTTTTCATAAATAGTGTGTATTTCATATATGATTGTATCCCATTTAAAGAATAATCACTTTTACCCACAAAAAAGTTTACTAAAGATGGTGTCATCTCACCATAAAAACCAAAAGAGACCACTTTTTGATCTTGTAAAATCACAAAACCATTTAAATCTTTTTTATCAAACAATTCATTATACATAATACAATATCTTGTGTATTTTTCATCACTTACGGAATTGTATTTATTTGCTTGTGTTTCCATCCATCTATTTAAAATATCCAAACAAGCATTTTTATATTTTTTTTCATAATCAACAACCGTTATACCTTCATTTTTTGACATACGATTTAACTCTTTTCGCAAACTTTTAAATCTTCCACCACTTAAATCATCATACATTTTTACGTCATATAGATAATCAAAAGTCTTATATGAAAACTTTATCTTTTTTATTTGTTCTTTTAATCTACTTACATCTTGTTCATCTACCCAAACAATTGTGGCTCTATCATAACCTTTATATTTAAACACCCTATTGATGGCATCCTCTTGAGGTTTTTCTTTTAAAGGTAAAGTTGGAAGATACAAAGATATTTTTGGAGCTTCATCTCTATGAAATCTATTTAATAAAAATAGATTCATATAATCTTTTTTATCCTCAATTAAGACCTCCCTACTACTTGAAAGTGACCAAAAATAAATAAAAGGAAAATAATATACCCAAGCTTTTTTATTCTCATTAGATACATACTCTTTAAACTTTTTTATATCAGAAGGTTTTATTGTTCTTAAACCTTTAAGTGATTCATTTCTTCTTTTCATTCTATGAGATATAGGTAATCTTTCTACTTTTATACCCTCTAAAGATTTTATATATTCTATAAATTTTGGTAGATTACTCTCAAATATCCCTTTTACACAAACAATATCGTCCTCTTTTATATTTTGAATTATTTCATCTTTTATATGATTAAAATCAGTACTATGTTTTTTCCAAATAGAAGTATCTTTTAGAACCTCTTTATGTTTATCAAATTTTTCTACAGTATACAAAATATCAAAATTTGCTTTTTCTATAAGAGTTTGGAAGTATTTTGTATCAATTAACTCCATCTCTCCATCTTTATAATCAACAAATTCTGAAGTTACTAAAATCTTTTTACCACCATTTTCAGGTTTTATGTAACTTTGTGTTCTAAAAAAACCTTCATACCCTTCAATTCCACCTCTATTACTTTGATCATAAAGATAAAAATTTTTATTTTTAAAATTTACTTTATAAAATAGTCCACTACTTTTAAAGTTTTTAACTTCACAATACTCATTTGCAACTTCATGTAAATCTACACCTAAATGATAAGCGCATAGTAACACACCCAAAGAGTTGCTAATAGTATGTTCTTCAAAAAATGGAACCCGATAAGAGACTATTTGATCTTCAATTTTAGCTATCAAATCCCAACCAAACTCTCTAAATCTTTTAAATAAAATAAAAGCATCATTTGAACTACTTTGCCCATAAGTTCTAATATCCATATGTGGATAGTTTTTTAATTCTTGTTTTACTAATTCAAAATATTTAGTATCCTTATTAACTAAAAGTTTAGAACCCTTTTTCATATGAGTTACTATAGATAATTTATTTTCTATAATATTTTCAATAGATTTAAATCTTTCAATATGTTCATGTCCTATTGATGTTAATACAGCTATATCAGGAGAGATAAACTTACCTCTTCTTTGTATTTTTTCTTTTTTTGCAACAGGTATTTCACTTATATATAATTCATTATCAGTTTTTATTGAAGCCATTGCACAATAGTTATTTGCAGTATAATTTGCACTATTAAATCTTGTGTAACTATTCATTTGTTTTTTAATAATTTGATGAAGGTGTAGTTTAAAAGCAGTTTTTCCATAACTTCCTGTTATCAAAACTTTTTTAGCTAATGTTTTTCTCAAAGCATACCTAGCTAAACTTTTTAAAGCAAAATATGTATTTTCAACTCTTAAGATAGGAATATTTGTATCTATTTCTACACCTTCTCTTACCATAATAGCTGATATATTTTTGCCTAAAGCTGCTTTTATATACTGTTCTGTATTCTTATAAGCCTTTCTATTTACCCAATTGTCAGATTTTACTACAAATACATCGTTAGGTTTTAGATAATGAAAGGTGATATGAAATTCATTTATTTCTATATCTTCTTTAAAATTTTCCCATCTACCTTTGGTTGCTCTAGTGATTTCATCAAGAGTAAGTAATAAATTATCCAAAACAACCTCAATCTCTATTAAACTAGCTTTTTAACCAAAGGAGTTAAAATATCTTTGAAAAAAATTGATTTTTCAAGGTTATTCATTGTAACAAAATTTTCGGCAACTGTTAGATCAATACCTTTCCCACAATCTACAGTACACCATCTTAATCCCCATTTTCTAACTTCAAAATCTAAATTTATATTTAATGTTTTTATAAATGCCAAAATATCATTTTTCGTTTTATCATCTTCTATTCTTTTAGCACTATATACACCATCAGTTTTTTTACACTGCACAAACCCAATATGAAGATTCATTGTTGCAACTTCAACATGCAATAGATATTTTTTGTGCCCAAAATCATAAAATGAACCAAATAGTTGTTTTTTAGGTAAATCAGCTTTTTTATCTAAGTTGTTAAACCATTTTATACAAAACTCTTTATTGTAAATAAATGATTTGAAACTATCATCTAAATTTTTATTTACAACTTTTAAGCCCTCATTTTGCATATAAGTATCTATTGATTTGAAAAAGTTCATTAAGATTTCTGCTCTAAAATTAGTAAAATCACTATATTTTTCAAGAATTTTTTTATACTCTTTTGTTGCCAAATTATTATTAAATAAAGCAATATTAGACCTAACTGAATTTTCCACTTCATCCATAACAACCAAAGCTTTATAAGTGTTTATATCCTCAGTAGATAAATCATAATTTTCTATTTTTATATCATATTTACTTTTATCTTTTTTCTTTAAAATTCTATCAGATACTCTTCCTAGATAAAGATAAGCACTTCCAATAATAAATAGTAAATCACCACCTTTTATATCATTGTAAAGTATTGTTGCAAGGGTATCTATATCATCTTCATGTTTTATAAGTATTTCTGGCTTTTTTAACTCTTCATGTACATAGTTCATAAAATTTCCAGTTGTATAAAGCCTATCTATAGCGCTATCGTTTATAAGTTTTGCTAACTCTTTGTGTGATTCTTTTGTCCATTGGCTATCTTTTTTTATAGAGATACCACCAACTAAAGCTATTACTCTACCTTTTACTTTTATATTTTTTAAATCATCAAAAGCAGAGGTCATGCCACCTATTCCACCACGTCTACTTTGATCATAAAACAATATAGTTCCAGACTTTTTCTTGATTTTCAATACTCTTCCCATAGTCTCAAATGGTTCTAATGTTGCAAAATCTCTTGCTGCTTGCTCTACACTATACCCCATGAAACTTACAACTAAAAGTATCCCTACACTAGCAAGTGCACTATGTTTTTGAAGCATTGGAACAAAATAGTTTATCTCTCGTCCTGAAATATTTGCTTTTACATCCCAACCTATTTTTTCATTGTTGAAAGTTTGATCTATAAGATATGCTTCATTGTTGGTTGATGTACCATATTTAATAATTTTTGTATTTGGTTTTCTTTTAAGTATTTGTTCTATTAAACCTTCACAATACTTATTTGCATCATTTACTATACAAACTCCATCATCTTTTAACCCCTCTACAACAGATGATTTTGCTATTAGTATATTTTCCATAGTTTTATGCATATCCATATGATTAGGAGCAATATTTGTAAAAAAACATAAGTCTGGATTAACCATCATAGTTCTTTCAACCCTATAAGCCTCATCACTACCTACAGATACTTCATTTATCTCAATATTATCATCTGGCTCTAAATTTATTAAAGACCTTAATACAGGAACTTCGGTATTTGCACTATTTAAAACCCCGTGGGCTTTATTTTGTTTATTTAATAAATGATGAAGTTGAACTTTTGCTCCTGTTTTTCCCTCCGTTCCAGTTATCAAAACAGTATAAGGGTTTGCATCTTGTCTTACTTCAATAGAACATTTTTTGAAAGCTTCAAAACAATCATCCACTAATAAAACAGGTAAATGTTCCACATATTTTAGATATGAAATATCATCTATAACCACAGCTTTTATATCTTTGCTTAAAACTTTTTCTAACTCTTTTATTGGATCTTTTCCATCTTTTATCCAATCTTTAATAGCCATTGTAAAATAGATATTTCCTTTATAATATGTACCATATGTTCCTACACCAGTAAATCTCATATTGTAGTTTATATCTGTAATCCAAGTACCTTTTGTATACTCTTCAAGTTTTTTCGGTGTTAAAAATATCTCTTTATGATTATCTAATATCTCTTGAATTGGTTTTGCCATTTGTACAAATTTTTCTCTATTTTCCTCTTCCATATCCAAAATAGAATAACTAAATAAAGAGAGTTCTGGATTTTGTATCAAATCCAATGTTCTTTGCATCCCAAGTTTAACCTCTTCTATCCATTGTGAAAATGAAACTTCATTATCCAAATTTGGATTTTCCAATAATGCAGGAGGAAAACCATTGTACATTAGAAGATGGGTTAAAGTAACACAACTAAATGTTCTACAGTTTCCATCAGGGAAAGGGTGCAGCAACTCCATCTCTCTTGAAACCAGACAAATCACTTCTAATTTTTCATCTTGGGTTTTTGCTTTTTTTATATTTGTATTGTATCTTTGAACAATCTCTTCCATCTTTGAAACCATCATCATCTGTACAGCATGTTTAGCTTCATAAAACTCATGCAAAGTAAGTTTTCCCTCGATAGCATCTTGTTGTTTTTTATCTAGGTTTGGATACCAATTTCTATAATTGATTTTTCCATCTTTTTTCATCACTTGATATATCTCATCAACATCTAATTCATCTGCTGGTTTTCCCCATTTTTCAGAATTGAAAATAGCTGTTCCATCACCACGTCTTAAGTCAAATACTTCAACTAAATGTTCATAAGTTGTAGTTTTTGAAAAAAATGGCATCCCTGAATTTAAGTATCTGATATCTCCTGGGCTAGATTTTAGATTTGTTGTTTCTACACTTAACATACAGATTTTATGAAGCTCTCTTAAATATGTAGCCTTTAATCCAGTTGATATATCAAAATTTTCCAACATAAAGGCAAATCCATTTATCAAAGCAGGGACACTCCCCCTTTCTCCACCTTCATAACCAACCCAACCATTATATTTCTTTTGGAATCTTCCATCAACAAAAAATCTCCAAAACTGAGATATATCAAATTTTTTTAAATATTTTATTCCTGATTGACTACTATTTTCTAAGCTTTTTATATCAACATTCATTTGCTTTTTTCCTATAGGTACATTTGTATTATTCTCTTTGAAAGTCTCATCAAATACTGGTAAAAGTCTTGCAAAAAAACATGCAGCATGTTGCACTGAATCTACTCTTACCCATTGACGTGTAAGTTTAAATCTAAAACTATGAAGTGCTTTTTTTGGATTTATATGACAATAGTTTGATTTCTCATCATGGAAGGTTTTCATCAAACCTTTTGCACTAAGCATCATATTTTGCATAATCCATGAAGCCTTTTGCTCATCTTTTAGATATTTTGCTAGATAATATGCACTTACAACACCTTCACACCTTGAAGCATCATGATACACATGCTCCCCATACTCATAATAAAATCCACCTATATAATCTTTATTTGTCTCATAGGTATTATCATCACGGTACATATGCTCAAACATCTGTTTTGTATCATTAAAAACAAAGTCTATATAACTTTGTTTTTTTAAGCCGTCTACTTTTACCCACTCTTCAATTGCTTGCATAAGCCAAGCATCCGCTGGCAAAGTATCAAACATATAATCATATTTTATAGGTCTAATATCTACTAAAAAGTCTAAGGCTTGTTCACTTTTTTCTCGAATATCTTTTTTTAAATCTTCATCAATATTTTTTATATGTAGATAATATAAAGCTAGTCCAAGTAAAGCTTCCCCTGGATAATAAAAAGAAAACAACTCTTTTTTTATCTCATCACTTGGGTTGATTAATGGTTTTCCATCATTGAATTTTGGATGGATATAATATCCTATTAATTCCCCAGTATCATCTACCCTACTTAAAATATGTCTTACTAATCCATCTAAATATTTTCTATAGTTTTCATCTTTTGTATGGATATAATAGTGCATCATAGCAACTAAACCAATCCCTGCTCCACCAAGTTTTGATTTTTTGTTAAAAAATGGATAACAAGCATATTTATCTTGATAAGTATGTTCTTGAAAAGTTGAAATAAAAAAATCGATAGATTCTTTTGCTTTTTGTAGATATAGTTTATTGCCACTTAGCTCATAACCACGTATTAAAGAGACTGTTCCTCCACTATGTCTTAATATATTGTTATATAAAGGATTTATCATAGTTGGGTGCATATCATCTACAATAGTGTTATTGTATGGGTCATAAAAATATAAAAAGCTTCCATCTTGATTCATATTTTTCACTAACCAATCAACGCTTTTTATTGTTTTGTCATATACAATATCTTTATTAAACTCAATTGGCAGAGGGTATCCTCTTTCAAGTTTTAGTACTTCATCATTGTAAGTGATATAGGCAATTGATTCTATAAAAGTGTATTCTATAGCCTCTCTTCTCATAAGATGGACACGTTCACTTATCTTATTTGTCTTTTTTGCTACACCACATTGTTTAGACAAATAGTTTAGAAGTTGATTAACACTCATAATTGATTTTGTATAACCATCTGTTGGCATAAAATATCTTGTTATATCGTTGTATTTATATTTTAAACCATTTATACCTGATTCAAATCTATTAGGAGATTTCATTCTCATAGTTGTAAGATTTCTAATATTGCATGGGTACTCTTTTGTAACCATTTCAAATAAAATCCTACATTTAGACTTATCACTAATCAAAAAATTATAAAAAGATGGATTTGTTTTTAGTTTGAAAATTATTCTTTGAATACTCTCTTCTAAAGTTTGTTTTCGTGAACCCCATCTAATTGGATGTTGCCCCTCTTGAAACAAAGTTATATATACTTGTGATATTTTAGGGTTGTAGTCTAAAGTTTGTTTAGCAGATAACTCAAAAGGTGTATTATAGGATAGAGATTCTCTGATTTTAAAAACTATATTTTTTATATCCTCAATCTGCTTTCCCATAATTCCTACTTATTTTAAATTTATTTTAAACTCAACTCTTCTTGAAGCTTTTATATTTTCTGTTCCATCTTGATTGTATATCAATTCAGAAGATGCTTTTCCTTCAGAGATGAAAAAGTCTTTTATCAAATCTTTGTTCTCATAAACTGTTATATTTTCTATCCCTTTTAAATAAGCCAATACAGTATCTGCTCTTTTTTGAGACAATATTCTATTTTTTTCAAATTTTTCTTCTTGGGTTTTAGCTGTTCTATATCTAGATGAAGTATGTCCTTGTATTGAGACAGTATTTATTTTGTCAATATTTTTACTAATTATTGCTAAGTATCTTGGGAAAAACTGATTAAAAATCTTTTTGTACTCATCACTAATCTCATTTTTACCTCTTAAAAACATTGAAGAATCTTTAAATCTAATAGTATAACTATCTGCTAATAGCTCTAAATTCCATTTTTCAAACTCATTTTCAAACTCTTTTTTCAAAGAAGTAATAATAATATCATCAAATGCTATTTTAAATTTATCTTCAACTCTAGTCATTTTGTTTGATTTATTCATAGAGATAACAGAAGCTTTATATTCTCCTGCTTTTTGATGATTTGATACTTTCGCACACCATCTTTTGTTTTTCATATCTAAATTTGCATCATAAACACTCTTACCTTCATCTAAAGATACTTGAACTTGTAAAACTGATGGATCTAAAATATCTCCACAAATAATTGGCATAGCTTCTTTTATAACATTATTATCATCAACAGTTATAGAAGGTCCTTTAAACCCAATATTTGAAGAATTTAAATTTTTTTCCTCTTTTTTATTACAAAAACTACTTAAGTCTTCCATTTTTAATAGTTTTGTTAATCTAATATCATTTGCACTTAAAGCATATTTATAAGGAGTTAATTTATATTTATCTGCAATTGATCTATCTGCACCACTACAAATCAGCAACTCAGACATCTTTGAATAACCATTTCTAGTAGAATCTAATAATGGTGAATCTAAATATTTATCTTGTGTATTTACATTAGCTTTATTATCAATTAAAAATTGAGCTATTTTAAGATGATTAAACCTTGCTGCAAGGTGAAGAGGTGTATATCCAAATTTATCTTTACTATTTATATCAATACCTTCTTTTACAAAATATTTAACCAATTCTAGATCATTAATCCTAACTGCATCATGTATTGTAGAACTATTTACAAGATTTTCTTTTTTTAATGGTTTTATTTCTGTAATTGTATTATCTTTTTGGGCACAACCTATGGAAAAAGCCAAAATAATTGACATAAAAATAATATGAACTCTTTTCATAATTTTCTCTCTTAAGTGTTTAAATAAGTAATTATTTTATTATATAATTTATGACAAGTAGATTAAAAATTACGTTTTTTATTTTATTTGTTCAAAATATTTATCCAATAAAAAATTATTACTATTAATTTATTTGAAAGAATTATAAAAGAGACTTAATTTATATTGTTTTTTAGAGATATTAATAAAAGTTATACTTATTTATAAAGAAAAAAGGGCTATTCAAGAAGAACAGCCCTTTTAAACTATAGATATGCATGAAATTAATCAGAGAAATTATACGACCATTTAGTTAAAATTAACCTTAATTTTAAATAAGTTTTACTTATATAACTAAATTTAATTTTATATTCAAAATTTTTATCTGTTAAGTGAAGAATTAATAATTTTAAACTCAATTAGTGTCAAATGGTATTTTTAATTCCTGTAAGATTTATTAAGCCTTTTATCAATCTTCTTTTACTTTGATAATTTGTGTTTTTTTATTATTTTGATTTAATTTAGACTAATCAATAGGAATGTCATATTAACTATAGTTAATTTTTATATATTTTCAGTTTAAGTTTATTTTTTAAAAAATTGTCTTTTATGTTTTTGATATTTCAAATAAATAAAATATTGTATTTGTAAGATTTATGATCTTTTATTATAAATTAAAAAGCCTACTAATGTGACAATAAATACTAAGCCAATAAATCCAAATAACACAATATCAACTATTGCCACTTTAATATCCTTTTAAAAAATAAAAACTCTAAGTGCAAAACTTATAAATTTAGTTTTAGCCATATTTTCCTGTTTTGCACTTAGTGTCACTTTATTAAGAATTTAAATTATAGTCATTTTATGTCAATTATATAAGGTAATGTTTCTTTACTATTTCTTGACATAATTAAAAGTAATTATCAAAAAGTATGGCTATAAATCTAGGTAAAATTACATTTTTTTAATTGGATCGATTTTAAAGTATTTTTTAGGATTTAAATAAAATTAATTAAGATTAATAAGTGGAGGAGGTAACCGGACTCGAACCGATGAATATCTGATTTGCAATCAGGTGCATTACCAACTTTGCTATACCTCCATCGCAAATCATTTTAACAGCGATAAGATAAAATGATTATAAAATGGCAGAGAGCAAGGGATTCGAACCCTCGGAGGCGTGAACCTCGCCGGTTTTCAAAACCGGTGCTTTCGACCAACTCAGCCAACTCTCTACGCAAAAAAAATGATGCTTCCGCACCATATAAAAAGTGGTGCGAATGGTGAGAATCGAACTCACACTCCGAAACCGGAATGGGATTTTAAGTCCCACGCGTCTACCTATTCCGCCACACTCGCACTTTTAACAGTAGTTTTAAGAAGCGTTCTTCTTAAATTGGAGTGGAATTATATTCTAAATATTTTTATTTGTCAAGGGTTTTTGAAAAAAATTTGAAAATTTTTTTATTTAAAGAAAAATCAACAGCAAAAAATGTATAATGCACGCCATATAAAATGCGCTAAAAAGCCTTTGTTTTTAAAGTTTTTTAGAATTTTTGTTTCTTTATTGTAAAATTAATTTCTACAGACAAAAAGAAGAAATAAATACAGTTTATTTAAATTTGAACTAATTAAAAGGATACAAATGAGAAGTGATGAAGTTAAAAAAGGTTTTGACAGAACTCCACATAGATCTCTATTAAGAGCAACTGGATTACAAGATGAAGATTTTGATAAACCCTTTGTAGGAGTTGCAAACTCTTTTATCGAATTAATCCCAGGACATTTTTTCTTAGATAAAGTTTCTCAAATTATAAAAGAAGAGATAAAAGCTAATGGATGTGTTCCATTTGAGTTTAATACAATTGGTGTAGATGATGGTATTGCAATGGGTCATGATGGTATGTTATTTTCATTACCAAGTAGAGAGATTATTGCAAACTCTATTGAAACAGTTATGAATGCACATAAATTAGATGCAATGATTGCTATTCCAAATTGTGATAAAATTGTACCTGGTATGATTATGGGTGCATTAAGAGTAAATGTTCCCACTGTATTTGTAAGTGGTGGTCCAATGCAAAAAGGTCACACTAAAGATGGTACACCTATTGATTTAGCTACTGCATTTGAAGCTGTTGGTAAACATGAAGCTGGACAAATGTCTGATGAAGAGTTAAAAGATATTGAGTGTAATGCATGTCCAAGTGGAGGTTCATGTTCTGGTATGTTTACAGCAAACTCTATGAATACACTTATGGAAGCAATGGGGATTGCATTACCAGGTAATGGTACAATCTTGGCTTTAACTCCTGAGAGAGAAGAGTTATATAGAAAAGCAGCTAGAAGAATTTGTGAAATTGCAAAAGATGCAGCATCAAGAGAAAAATATAAATTAAGAAATATCTTAAATGAAAATGCTGTAAGAAATGCATTTGCAGTTGATATGGCTATGGGTGGAAGCTCAAACACTGTATTACATATGTTAGCTATTGCAAAAGAAGCAGATGTTAACTTCAACCTTGAAGATATTAACTCTATTTCTAAAAAAGTTTCACATATTGCTAAAATCTCTCCATCTTTATCAACAGTACATATGGAAGATATCAATAAAGCTGGTGGAGTAAATGCAGTTATGAAAGAGATGACAAAAAGAGGTGATGATATCTTAATAGATAACTTAACTATCTCTGGTGAAACTCTTTTAGAAAAAATTGCAGATGCATATATTAAAGATACAAATATCATCCATACTATTGATAATCCATATTCAAAAGTTGGTGGATTAGCGATTCTTTATGGTAACCTAGCAGAGCAAGGTGCTGTAATCAAAACTGCTGGTATCACAGGAGATAGAGTATTTACAGGAAAAGCTGTTTGTTTTGATGGCCAACCTGAAGCTATTGCTGGAATCGTTGGTGGAAAAGTAAAAGCTGGTGATGTTGTTGTAATCAGATATGAAGGTCCAAGAGGAGGTCCAGGGATGCAAGAGATGTTAGCTCCAACTTCTCTTATCATGGGTATGGGTCTTGGTGACAAATGTGCACTTATCACTGATGGAAGATTTAGTGGTGCTACAAGAGGAGCTTCTATTGGTCACGTATCACCAGAAGCAGCTGAAGGTGGAATGATTGGTTTACTAAAAGATGGTGATGAAATTCATATCGATGTTGACCAATATATTTTATCTGTAAATTTAACAGATGAAGAAATAGCAAAAAGAAAAGCAGAATTTACTCCACTAAAAAAACCATTAAAATCAAAATGGCTAGGGCAATATAGAGCACTTGTTACAAACGCAAGTAGCGGTGCTGTACTTAAAACTGATTTATAAAAAAGAGTGTAGTTTTTTAAACTACACCCTTTAAACTCCACAATTTCTACACTTTGGGTTAATTTTTTATTTACACTTTATTCAATAATAGTTTACATTTAGCTATTATAATTCTTTTATAAGTTTTATAATTTCAAAAAGAAGGACTAAAAAATGATGAAAAAAAGTTTTTTACTTGCCGCTTTAATAGCAACGAATATATTTGCAGCTAATATTGACTTTGAAATGGCACAAAAAGACCCCCAAAGAGTGACCCCTAATAGTATGCAAGAGATTTTATCTTTTAACGATACTGTTAAAGACTCTATGAAATCGGTTGTAAATATTGCTGCTAAAAGAAGAGTTATCTCAAATGCAGCAAATATTCCATTTCAAATGTTTAATGACCCGTTTTTAAGAAGATTTTTTGGTGACCAGTTCAATGAACAATTTAACCAAAATAGAATCCAAAGATCACTTGGTTCTGGTGTAATTATTTCAAAAGATGGATATATCGTTACAAACAATCACGTAATAGAAAATGCCGATGAGATTTCAGTTACTATTGGTGATAATCCAAAAGAATACAACGCAAGAGTTATCGGAAAAGATTCAGATAGTGATTTAGCTGTTATAAAAATAGAAGGTGATAACTTTGAAGCTATTAAATTTGGTTACTCAACAGATTTAAAAGTTGGTGACTTGATTTTTGCTATTGGTAATCCTTTTGGTATTGGTACAACTGTAACACAAGGTATTATCTCAGCACTAAATAAAGACCATGTTGGTATCAATAGATATGAAAACTTTATCCAAACAGATGCTTCAATCAACCCTGGAAATTCTGGTGGAGCACTTGTGGATAGTAGAGGGGCATTGATTGGTATAAACTCTGCAATTATCTCTAAATCTGGTGGAAACAATGGTATAGGATTTGCTATTCCTGTATCGATGGTAAAAGATGTAGTTAAAAAACTAATTGCAGATGGAAAGGTTACAAGGGGTTATTTAGGTGTAGTTATAGATGATTTAAAACCAAATATCTCAAAACTTTATACACATAATCAAGGTGCATTAATCCTAGACGTTGCTCAAGATACACCTGCACAAAAAGCTGGATTAAAAAGGGGTGATTTAATATATTCAATAAATAATATCCCAATCAAAAATAGAAAAGATTTACAAAATGTAATCGCTTCATTTAAACCAAACCAAACTATTGCAGTAAAACTTGAAAGAGATAAAAAAGATGTATTACTAAAAATCACTTTAGGGAATAGAGCTGGATTAGTAACATCTGAAGCAAATAATGGTAACTTCTTGGGTGGTTTATTATTGTCAGAAATTGATGCAAAAATGATCCAAAGATTTAGACTAAACTCAAATGTTTCAGGAGTACTTATCACAGGAGTTGAACCAAATTCTGAAGCTGAAAAAGTTGGTTTTCAAGCTGGGGATGTTATCATACAAATTGAAGATATAGAGATAAAAAGTTTTGCAGACATGCAACAAGCAATTAGAAAATACAACAACAAAAATAAAAGAGTTTATGTTAATAGATATGGTCAAACTATACTATTAGCTATAAAATAAAGGATTTACCATAGTACAGGTACTTATGATTGAAGATGATTTAGAGTTAGCTCAAATCATCACTGATTATTTAGCTTCATATGATATAGAAGTTACAAATACAGATAGTCCATACAATGGACTATCTATGTTAAGTCTAAAAGATTATAAACTTATCATTTTAGATTTGACTTTACCAGAGATTGATGGACTTGAATTAATACCAAAAATTAGAGAAAAATCAGATATACCTATCATAATTTCCAGTGCTAGAGATGATATTTTAGATAAAGTTATGGGGCTTGAAAGAGGAGCAGATGATTATCTTCCAAAACCATACAATCCAAGAGAATTACAAGCAAGAATTAAAGCAATCCTAAAAAGAATAACTCCTGTGCAAACAAAACAAGAAGAGGAAAGAAAATCTGATTTTATTCTAAAAGAAGATGATTTACAAATATATTTCAAAGGGGAGTTACTAACTCTAACTTTAGCAGAATTTGATATATTAAAACTTCTTATCCAAAGAAATGGAGCTGTTATAGCAAGAGAAGATTTTATATATGCTAGTGATCATATAGAAGATGATAGCAGTTTAAAAAACATAGATGTTATGGTTTCTAGAATCCGTTCTAAAATATCAAAAATTGATGATAGTAAAACCTATATAAAATCAGTACGTGGGATAGGTTATCAACTTATATGATAAGAAATATCTCTATCTCTGCTTTTATCAATACTATTTTTATACTAGCATTAATAGCTATTAGTATTACCTTTACAGTTTTTATTAAACTTGATAAGCAAAGGTATATTATCACAACTCAAAAAAAGCATGAGTTAGTTGCTGAAAATATTTTAAAAACATTAGAAACAAAACCTACTATTAGTGGTTTGAAAATCTTTATTGACCAATTTAAAATTAATCTAGTTGAAAATGACCAAGAAAAACTTAATATTATAAACAATGGAAAACAACTACTTCTTAGAGAAACAAACAATGGGATGTATAGAATATTTAATTTTGATGATATTTTATATATTTATACACAAAAAGATGGTTATAACATCATGTTTAAAGATGAGCAAGGGTATAAATACAATCTTATTATAATCTCAATAGCAATGGCTGTTTCATACGGTATTTTAATTGCTTTATACTATATTTTAAAAAGAAAACTAAAACCCCTTAGAAATCTAAATAAAGAGATTAAGAAGTTTTCAAATGGTGATTTAAATGTAAAAATCACCTCTATAAGCAAAGATGAGATTGGAACAATTGCAAAAACCTTTGATGAAGCAATTACACATATCAATAATCAAACAAAATCAAAAGAGCTTTTCATGCGTAATATGATGCATGAATTAAAAACTCCTATTACAAAAGCTATGTTTATTGCTGAAACATTAGATGATAATAAAAAGAAAGAGACATTACAAAAAGCTTTCCAAAGAATGGATGATATCATCAAAGAGTTAGCGATGGTTGAAAAACTTACCTCAAACAATAAATTTGTATATAAAGAGCTTACATCATTTTTTAAAATCTATACAAAAACTATTGAGATTTCAATGGTAAATGCAAATAAGATTAGCTCTAAAATTAATGATTTTAAAATAAATGCAGATATATCAATGTTTTCAGTTGCACTAAAAAACTTAATTGACAATGCTATAAAATTTTCTCCAGATAATCATGCAACGATAAAAGCAAATAAAAATAGAATAGATATCATCTCTAAAGGTGAACCTTTAAAAAATGAATTAGAATATTACACTGAACCTTTTTCCCAAGAGGAAAAAAGAAGTGATGGGTTTGGTCTTGGGCTTTATATTGTAAAAACAATAGCAAATATACATGGATATAAACTTATGTATGCCCACCACAAAGGTGAAAATATCTTTTCTATCGTTTTAGACTAACCTCTTTCATAATCTCAAACCAATCTCTTTTGAAATGTTTTTTAATATACTTTTCTTTATGAGGAACTAAACACCCAGAACAATTCTGATGAATATAATCCTCTCCAATATACAAATCTCCATCTTTTGAATCAATACTACAATAAGAAAAAACTGTTTTATCTTCCTCTTTTCTCACCCCATCATCATCAAATCTAAAATTAGGACAGGCACACAAATAACAGTTTAACTCTTCATAATCATGGCATTTTTTATTGTCTTTATACAAAGGACAAAATTCAGGCTCTTCTTTTACCATATTATCAAATCTAAAATACTCTACAACCTCATCATCAGTTTTATCTTTTAACTTTTCCATAATCTTTGCATGTTTTTTTCCATGGGCTTCAAACCATTCTATATATTTCATTAAATTAATATTCCTGTTTTATAAATTTTTATATTTTTCTACTATATTTTACTAAATTTTCATAAAAGAACTAGTTGTTTGTAGATTCAAGGTGCTGATTATTTTTCTTGATTGAGCTTACTAGAGTAAGTGATTGAAAGAAAAATAATTAGCAACGCATAAGATGCATGCAAATAGTTTTTTTATTTGTATGCTAAATTTTCTATTACCAACTTCTTATTTTTAAAAGGATCGATTATAGCTTTAATCTCATCAAATCTATATTTTAAAGGAAACCCTATAGTACTATTTTTTGCTGTACTTTCTAGTTTATAATATCTTTTACCATTTACATAAAGTGCTTTTTTATTTATCTTTTTATCTAAATGCACTATTACAAATATATGTTTAGGAACTACTACAAAATAAGCTTCATAACCTTTTGCATGAAGTAAAGAGATAAGAAGATTGCTTTTATCATCACAATCCCCATAATTTTGTTCTATTACATTTTTTCCACTTCTAGCTACTGACTCATTAACTTTATAAGGGATATTTGTAACAAGGTCTAACATGCTTTGTACTTCACAAACTTGTGTTTTGCACCCTTTGGTTAATCTGTCTGCCAAAGCTTTTGTATATTCATCAGTTTTAACTTGATTTACATAAGTTAAACCACCTATATCTATAAACTGATTTTTAACTATAAAAAATGATTTATAAATAATCACTATAAAAAATAAAATCGATAAAACTGATAATATAACTGAAATTATATATACCAATCTATTTTTAAATAGCATCCAAAACCTTTTTTAATTCTTGAATATTATCTTTTGATTTAACATAGATATTTAGATACTTTTTATCTAAAAAGTCATATATTTCACAACTTTCAATTTTAATATCATTTTTTATAAAATTTTCTTTTAATCTATTTGTATCAATATTTTCTTTTAGTTTTATTAAAAGTGAATTTGTATTACTTTGATAGATTATATCTACTATACCTGTTGCAAAAAAACTGTTTTCTATATCTATTCTATTTTTTATATTTATACTATTTGATATATTTTTAAACTTATCATCTTTTAAAGACTCTTCTAAATATTTTACATTGTAAACTGATATTTTATTACTTGGTTCTGATTTTCTTATTTGATTTATACTCTGTTCATTTGAAAAAATTGAAGCAATATCCAATAACTCATTTGAAAAATATTTACTAAAATCTTTGATTATATATAGCTTTTTATACTCATCAATACTGCTTATCGCTGATTTTAAATGACAATAATCAAAATAAGTTTCATCTATAAGTATTGTTGCATCTTTAGATATCCAATATTCAAAAAGTTTTTCTAACTCATAATATGTGCCATCTAGAAAAGATGGATTCATAAAAATCACTACACTATTTTCTTTTATTGGGTAATAGATATTTTCGAACCTATTAATCAACTTCACTTCATAATCTAAATTTAAAGCAGCTTTTTTATACTCATACTCACTTGGAGAATATATAAAACAATGTTTTAGATTAATATATTTTAAAAATGAATATATTGCAGAGCTATAACCATTGTAAAGTTCTATTTTAGATTTTGAAAGATTATATCTTTTTGCAATCAATGACAAAAGTTTTTTATAACAATTTTCTTTAAGTGTATTAACCTCATTATAATCTATCACAATGTTAGGTTTTATAAAATTTGTACTACAACTAAAGTCAATCATTAACTAATCTCTTAAAGCCAATTTATATCCCATTCCACCTTGAGATAATATTGTATTTTGTGGAAGTTTTTTTCTAACTCTTTTTACTAAAGCCCTTATATTTTCAGTCGTTGTCAAATCCCCCTCCCAAACATATTGTTCAATATGCTCAAAGGTAACTATTTTTTCAAGATTTTTATAAAAGAGGTTCATAAGAAGTATCTCTTTTTTTGATAATTTAATCTCCTCATCCCCTCTAAAAAGCTTTTCTTTTTCTATATCGTATGAGTAGCCCTCTTTTAGTAGGATTTCATTTTTTTCATTTTTACAAAGTTTTTCAAGCTTTAATTCCAATTCATAAATATAAAAAGGTTTTTTTATATACTCATTACAACCTTTTCCATAAGCATCTTTTATGGTATCTAATTCAACATTTGCACTAATTATGATACAAGGAACATCTTTGTTCATACTTTTTATCTCATTTAGTATTGTAAGTCCATCAATCCCTGGTACATTTATATCTAAAATAAAACAATCATATCCATCATAAATTTTTTCTATAGCTTTTTTTCCATCAGAAAAAGAATCAACTTTATAATTTTTTTCTATCAACGACTCTTCAATAAGTTTTAAAAGTCGGATATTATCTTCAAGAACTAATATTTTCATCTACACAACTTTTATTTTTAAATTTTATTAAAATATGAGCACCCACTTCACACTCTAAGGCTTCTATTTTTCCATTCATTTTATCTTCTATAATCAATTTAGTCATATATAAACCAAAACCATCTCCAGCAGGTTTTGTAGTAAAAAAAGGTTGAAATACTCTTTTTAAATTTTCTTTTGGGATTCCTATACCGTTATCTTTTATACTTATAAATATACTTTCGTTTTCTTCATAAACATTAATATCAATTTTCCCATCTATTTGTTTTTTTGTTTTTAATTTTTTTATTCCATCAATACTATTGTTAATAATACTAATAATACATTGTTTAAACTCATTTTCATAGGCACATACACTTAAATTCTCCCCTTTATACTTTATATTTAAATCAATATAATTGTATTTTATACTATGTTCCATAACTTCTAAAAGTGAATCAAAAGAGTTTTTTAAACAAAAATTGCTTTTTTTCAAAGATGGTTTTATAAAACTTCTAAAGTTGTCAATTGTTTTAGTCATATATTGTACTTGTGTCATCACCTCATCAACATATTGCTTAGTTTCATCTACACTTACATCTTTTTTCATTCTTTTATATAGTAATTCTTGAACTATAGTTGATACTTCTATTAGTGGTTTCTTCCATTGATGTGCAATTGAGGTTATCATCTCCCCTATTTCTGCTGTTTTAGCTCTTTGTATAACAAATTTTTCATCATTTTGTCTTTGAGTTTCTAGCTGTTTTATATTTGTATGATCACTTATAACAGTTACTATTCCTGCTTTTTTTTCATTTTTGTCAAAATATTGTTTTCTTCTTATAAACAAATATGTTTTGTTTTTTTCATCATCTTTTATTACAATCTCTTTTTCTTCAAAAATCTCATTTAAAATATTTAATTTTTTTATCCCCTCAGGTATTATTTTAAAAATATTTTTTCCAATAATCTCTTCTTTTTTTAGATTTAAGAATTTACAAAATGCACCATTACATCCTAAAACTTTTCCCTCTTTACTCTCCCAAACTATTGCATTTTCTATATTATTTAAAAGTACATTATCTAATTTATTTTGTTCAAAGAGTTTTATCTCTGCTTTTGTATTTTTAATTATTGCAACTATTAATGCTATCAATAATATCAACAATACAGGAACTGATACAAATACATTGTTTACAAAATCTCTATTTTTATCAAAAAAATCTTTTGGTCTATTTATTATTGTTGATAAAGTTGGGATATCACTATCTAATAAATCAAATTTTTCTAAAACCTCATAATCAAAATAATATTTTCCAGAAGGTATATCTATTTTTATATCTTTTATTTCTTTATTTTCATACAAAATCTCCATTGTTTTTTTTGCTGCTAAAACACCTTGCATTATAGGGTCAATCATAACACCACCAACTGAACCTTCACCTAGATGTATAGTATTTAAAGAAAAAACTGGATATTTTGATTCTCTAAAAAACTCTCTTATTTCATTATATGGGATATACTGTTTATTTTTATCTACATATAAACTTGTAAATAAAACTGCACTATTTTTTGGTAGATTATTAATTTTTGATTCTAGTTCATTAAGTATTATTTGATTATCATATATTATTTTAAACTTATGTTCATACTCTTTCATTGTTTTAAAAATTTGCGATTTTATCTCATTTGAAGAGAGTGTATCATCACTAATAATATACAAAGTATTTAAATCTTTTATTACTTTACTTATAAGCTCTAAATTTTTTCTTATATCTTTATACTCTACTATTCCAGTTATTTTTCCATCTAACTCTTTTGGTACGGAATTAAAATCAAAGTTTTCAATACCACAAAAAATAATAGGGATATTTTTGAAAAATTTATCATGATATTTTAAAACAAACATATATGCATAATTGTCTGCAACTATTATTGCTTTATATTTTCTTTTTGAAAATTTTAATTCATAAAGCTTTAGTAAAGTATCAAAATATTCTTTCGTATCAATCTTTTTACTATCCATATATTCTGTAGTTAACTCATACTCTGGATAGTTTTTTAGAACCTTTTCAATACCTGTTGATATTCCATCACTCCATTTTAAACCTTTATTATATGAGTGTAGAAGTAATATTTGATTTTTTTCAAAAGCAAACAATGATAAGGTAAAAATTAATGTAAATAGATATATTCTCATAAAAAGTCTTATTTTTTTCATATATTAACAAAAAAGTCCTATTTTTATCCCTTTACTAATCTTATAATTTCATTATAAAGAAAAATTAAAAGGAGTCTATTATGAAAAATATATCTTTCAAAGCAATTTTACCAGTTGCTGTAATTGTTATATTTTGGTTTTTACCAGCTCCACAAGGTCTTAGTATCGAAGCTTGGCACTTCTTAGCTATATTCTTTGGGGTAGTAGTTGGATTAATTGTAGAGCCTGTACCAGCAGCATTGATTGGTTTTTCAGGTATCTCTTTAGTTGCAGTATTTGGACTTATAGGAAATGCAAAAGCAAGTATCTCTTGGGCACTTTCAGGATTCTCAAATACAGTTATTTGGTTAATCTTCGCAGCATTTATGTTTGCTCTTGGATACAAAAAAACAGGACTTGGTAGAAGAATATCTCTTATTATGATTAAATATATGGGGAAAAGTTCTTTAGGTCTTGGATATGCGGTTGCTTTCTCAGATTTAGTATTGGCTCCTTTTATGCCATCTAACACTGCAAGAAGTGCAGGTACAATCTATCCAGTAGCTAGTAATATTCCGTTGATTTTTGATTCAACTCCTGAACATGAACCAAGAAAATTAGGTTCATATATCTCTTGGGTTGCTATTGCAACAACTTGTGTGACAAGTTCTATGTTCTTAACAGCACTTGCACCAAATCTACTAGCAGTTGATTTAATTGCACAAGGGACAGGAAATACAATCTCATGGTCAGCATGGGCAGCTATAATGTTACCGTTGATGATTCCACTATTTTTACTAACTCCTTGGTTAGTATATATAGTATATCCACCAACACAAAAAACTTCACCTGAAGCTCCAGCATGGGCAGCAGCAGAGTTAGAAAAATTAGGAAAAATAACTCCTAAAGAGTTATTAATGGCAGGACTTGCAATAGTTGCATTACTTTTATGGATTTTTGGTAAAAACTTTGGAATCCACTCTACAACAGCAGCAATAGCAGTTGTATCAGTAATGGTACTTGCAAATGTAATTACTTGGGATGATGTTATATCAAATAAAGCAGCATTTAATGTTCTTATCTGGTTCGCATCTTTAGTTGCAATGGCAGCAGGATTGAAAAAAGTGGGTGTTTTAGCTTGGATTGGTTCTAGTGCAGAAGTTTATCTATCTGGAATGTCTCCAACTATGTTGATAATTTCAATGTTATTGTTCTTCTTCGTGCTTCACTACTTCTTTGCAAGTACAACAGCACATACAACAGCATTGATGCCAATCTTTATAGCAATAGCTATAAAACTTATGACACCAGAACAAATTGTTCCATTCTCTATATTACTAGCAGGTAGTTTAGGGGTAATGGGTATCATAACTCCATATGCAACTGGACCTTCTCCAATCTGGTACGGTGCAGGGTATATCTCTCAAGCTAGATGGTGGGCACTTGGTGCGATCTTCGGAGCGTTATATTTAGCAGCAATCTTAGTTGGTGCTTTCATATTTATCTAAAAAGAAGCGAAAGCTTCTTTTTAGCTCATTAAAATCTATCCTATATTATTTTTCATTTCACTGCTACAATATTTGTACCTATAAAGACCTATTATATTATTTTTTGATTCCAGATATCTTTTGAAGCTTAAATTTATAATAATATATTAACTTATATTTTATTATCTATCTGTTAAAATTTATTATCCACTTAGCTAAAAAGGAAAAAACATGAATGTAAGTGCAACACAACAAAGATATACTAACTATAATACTCAAACTAGTAATTCAACATCTAAAACACAGTTAATAAGTAACTTTACAAGTGCTATGCAAGAAGAAAATAAATCAAGTATAAATAAAGAAGTTGATTTATTAGATATAGATAATTATCAAAGTTTAAATTCAGAAGATAAAAAAGAGTATATAAAAAAAATAGGTGATAAATATGGATTACCAACAGCACTAGCATTTGATACAGCTACGAGATTTAAAGATATAACTATGCAACAAGCCATTTTAGAAAACATTATTAATCTATCTGATTCTGAAAAACTTAATTATACTACTGACTTAAACCAAAATATTAATAGGTTTGGAATGGGGTTAGAGCTTAATCCTAGCTATAATATCTTATGTTTTGATGAAGATGGAGATCCTATTTTTAATGAAGATTTTGAATCTTATAATAGAGTAAGTTTAGAAGAAGGTGAATTAAAAGATTTCTTTACCTCAATGAAAAAATCACATCAAACATTTGAAAATACTGTAGGTGAACAAGCAACTTATAATGAAAAAATCACATCAAACATTTGAAAATACTGTAGGTGAACAAGCAACTTATTTTGTAAATATCTATGATGATATCTTAAACTCATACATTAATTATAAAGAAGATGAGAAAAATTCTTATCAACCTTATCTATAAAAGGAAAACATGACATAGTTGATTTAAACCTAACTTTGACTTTTATATTTAGTCAAAGCTATTGTTTATTACTTCTAAGAAATCCTTAGGATTTTTATAACCTACAATCTTTGCAGACTTTATCTCTTGATTATTTTCATCCCAAAAAATCATCCCTGGAGGTCAAAAGATATTGAACTTTTTCATCAAACTCTTTACAAGATACGCACCACTCAGCCCAAAAATCTAACATAACTGGTTTGGATGGAATTTGAGGTAAGTTACCACCTTAAAAACAATATTTAGTATTTGACTTCTAGATATATTATAATTTCTCTATTTATAAGTCTCATAAGTGTTCTTTTTTGAGCAATCTATCTATTGTTTTTTATAAACTTGAACTTATAGATTCATCTATTAATTAGTTTTATTTATCTATAATCAAGTTTATAATAACTATAATATAGTTAATTAATAAAAGGAGTTATTATGCTAAAAGCTATATTTGGTTCTAGAGATAAAGAACTTGTTTTACAATATCTTCTTTCAAAACAAGAAGGTTATGCAAGTAAAATAGCAAGATTTTATGACCTAAAACCGTCTCAAATTTTAAAACAGTTAGAAGCCTTAGAAGAAGGAGATGTTCTTGTAGGTTTTCAGGTTGGTAGAACAAGATTATATAAATTTAATCCAAGATACTATTTTTATCCCGAGCTAGAAGCGCTACTTAAAAAATCAAGAGACACATACCCCGAAGAGTTAAAAGAAAAGCTGTTATACAATAGAACTGCTCCTAGAAAGAAAAATAAAAAATATATCTTAAAAGGTGATACTGTTGAAACTGAACTTTAAAGAAATGAAACCTATAGAAATAGCCTCTTATGTATGCGCAGAGTTATCTAAAATCGGTATTAAAACTACTTTATCAGGTGGTTTTTGTGTTGAAGTGTATAGCTTTGGTGAGTACACATCTATGGATATTGATTTAATTGATCAAAGTATAAATAAGCATAATGAAATCAAGAAAAAAATGCAGGAACTAGGGTTTAAGCAAGAAGGCAAAAATCTATAGACATCCTGATACTTCATACACAATTGAATTTCCTTCTAGTCCTTTAGTAATAGGTCAAGAGTTGATACATGAAGAGAATATAGCTGAAATTGAAACTGAATATGGAGTTTTAAGAATAATAACACCTACTGATAGTGTTAAAGATAGATTAGCTTCTTATTATCATTGGAAGGATGAACGTTCACTAGAGCAAGCTATTTTAGTTGCTAGTAAACATAAAGTAGATTTCGACTCAATACGAAAATGGAGTATTCTAGAAAATTCTGAAGAAAAATTTGAAAAATTTATGGAGATATTCAACACAAGATAAAAAAGTTATAGTTGATTCTATTCTAAATGAAAGAATCAATATTTGATGTGCTAAAACGTTCGTTTAACAACTTTGACTTTTATATTTAGTCAAAGTTGTTGTTTATTATTTCTAAGAAATCCTTAGGATTTTTATAACCTACAATCTTTGCAGACTTTATCTCTTGATTATTTTCATCCCAAAAAATCATCCCTGGAGGTCCAAAGATATTGAATCTTTTCATCAACTCTTTATCCTCTTGTGTATTTTTAGTAACATCTGCTTTTAGCAAAGTAAATTGTGAAAGTTTATTTATAACCGCCTCATCTTGAAAAGTGATTGCATCAAACTCTTTACAAGATACACACCACTCTGCCCAAAAGTCTAACATCACAGGTTTAGTTGAGGCTTTTATTGCCTCATCTAACTCTTGTATATTTTTGATTTTTTTAAACTGTAATTGTGAGCTTTGGACAACCATACCTTTTGATGAAGTAAAAGCTTCAAGTGGTTTTAAAATATTTGTTGCTCCACTTACAGCTCCAACGAAAGCTAAAACACCATAGATAAAAATAACTGTTGTTAAAAGTCTTGCCAATATATGTTCGTATACTTTTAGATACAATGCTGCACCTATAAGTAATAATGCCCATAAATACATAATTATTGTTGGGTCTAAAACTCTATCTAACATCCAAACTGCAATAGCTAACATCACTATTCCAAATACTTTTGTAACAGAATCCATCCAACCACCTGGTTTTGGCATATATTTTCCTGCTCCAAGACCAATAAGTAATAAAGGAACTCCCATACCTAAACTCATCACAAACAGTGCCAATCCACCTAAAACAGCATCACCCGTTTGTCCTATATAAACTAAAGCACCAGCTAATGGAGGAGCAACACAAGGTCCAACTATAAGTGCTGATAAAAATCCCATGATTGCAATACCTGCAACACCTTGTTTCTCTTTTCCATCTGTTGTTTTATTGATTTTATTTTGTAAACTTTGAGGAAGCTCTAATTTAAAATATCCAAACATTGAAAAAGCTAAGGCAACAAAAATTAAGGCAAAGGCAACTAATACATACGGATTTTGTAAACTAGCTTGTAGATTTGCTCCAAATACTCCTGCTAAAACTCCTGCAATAGTATAAGCTAAACTCATAGAAATCACATATACCAATGATAAAAAGAAACCTTTTTTAGCATCTAACTCCCCTTCATTTCCAGCTTTTACAATAATTGAAGATAAAATAGGAATCATAGGAAATACACATGGAGTTAAAGATAATAAAAGTCCAAAACCAAAAAAAGTAGCTAATACTAAAACAATATTTCCATCTTTTAATGTAGAAGCAATCGAATCTGTTTCATTTACTGCTTGTTCTACTTGAGTTGATTTAACAACTTTTTCTTCTGTTTTTATATCACTTTTTCCACCTAAATCTAAGCTAATAGATTTATCCATTGGAGCATAACAAAGTCCAGCTTTTGAGCAACCTTGAAACTCAACCATTAAATCTGCAGTTGAACTATTTACTTTTGATTTGATTAATGAATATGGAATATCTATATTTAAATCATCAAAGTGAACTTCCCATATCTCATATTTTATTGCTTTTGGAACATTAAGCTCACTTTTTATATCTATTTTTTCTGGTTTAGTTATAAAAAATTTTAACTTATCATCATACAAATAGATATCTTTCCCAAGTTTTAGTTGAAAAACAACTTTATCATTTTTCTTTTCAAAAGATGTTTTAAAAGCCTCTTCTGGCTCTAAAAAATCTTGCTCTACTGCAAAAGCAAAAATCGAAAAAAGTAATACTAGTAAGATTTTTTTCATATAGTTTCCTTATTTTAAATATGTATTTGTATCTTCTTGAAGTTGTTTAGTAGTTCTAATACCAACTTTTGTAGTAATAAGTTTACCATCTTTAAAATATGCTAAAGTTGGAAGAGACTGAACCCCATAATCTAAAGCTATATCTCTATTTTCATCAATATCAACTTTATAGATATATACATCATCAGGTTTTATTTTGCCATAATTTTCTAAATTCTTTGATAGAATCTGGCATGGTGGACACCATGTGGCATAAAAATCTACAATAACCCTTTTCCCATTAAGTTTTTCTTCTATATTTTCTGGTGTAATATGCTCAAAGGCAAAAAGAGAAATATAACTTAATAAAAAAATACTCAGAACTTTTTTTAACATAAAATACCTTTTTTGTCGTATTATATACAAAAATTGTAAAGAGTTTGTTAATCGATTTAATTAAATTTAATATTTTCAACTATAATTAAAAATTATATCTTAACTTAAACTTTTTTGATATCATTATTCAAAAAATTGAAAAGGTACACTTATGGATGAACTAACAGATTTACCACCTAAAAGTGTTGAATATATGATAAAAGACAATGTTGTTATGATAGATATTAGAAGAAAAGATGAGTGGGAATACACAGGAGTTATTAAAAATGCTCATAAACTAACTTTTTTTGATGAATATGGTAATCATGATATACCAACTTGGCTAAGAGAATTTCAAAAACTTGTAACATCAAAAGAGCAGCCTTTTGTACTAATTTGTGCACATGCAAATAGAACTAGAGTTGTAGGTAATTATTTAATTGAACAACATGGGTATAAAAATTGTTCACACCTGATGGGTGGGATGGCTTTATGGTTAGAAGAAAATAGAGATGTTGTATTTGACTAAAAGACTCTATTAAGAGTCTTTTTTAGCCGCACTTGCTTTTTGTAAAATTTCTATTACATCATCTAAATTTTCGTATGGAATATGTGATTTCCATTCTATATCTTTTCCATTTAATGATATTCCAATACTAACAATATCAGCAGTTCCTTGCCCATATGGTTCACTTACATTTGAAATTGAGATAAGTCCTTTTTTTGTTCCATGAAGAGGAAGAACCCCTAATTCTGTAGTTGCCATTTTAAATCCTTTTGTAAAATTTTTAATGTAATCTATTTTTGCGAAAACAAACTTTTATTATCTTAAAACTTCTTTACTATTTACTATTTTTAATTGTTAGTTTTTTTTGCAATAACTTGACCAAATCTAACATTTTGTTCCAATAAGTTTTCAAGTTTTACAAAATCTTTTTCCCATACCATTACAATAGTTGAACCCATTTTAAAATATCCTAAACATTGACCTTTTTTAATATTTAGATCTTCATATTCATATACTTTTATCTCATTTGTTTCATTATTTGTTTCAACTTTTTTTTCAAAATTAAACACCATTTGTCCTACATTTAACGCACCCACAAAAACCATATAAAAAAGTTTATTTTCATAAGTACACTCTAAAACAACTCTTTCATTTTCAATAAATAAATCTATTTGTTTATTTAAATACTTTAGATTTACAGGATAAAGTTTTCCAGGAACATGGATAAGTTTTTTAACTTTAAAATCACAAGGTGCATGATATCTATGATAATCTCTTGGAGATAAATAAAAATTCATATAAGAACCGTTACTCATCTTTTCAAAATTTTCAGCACTATAATATGTCAATAGTTCCTCAACACTATACTCCATACCTTTTATTTGTAAAAGTAAATCGTTTTTTAATTTTCCACATTGAGTTATATAACTATCACAAGGTGAAATAAAACTATCTGTATCCTTATTAATTTCTCTTGGGATTGCTAATTCTCTTGTAAATAAATCATTTAATGATTTATAATATTTTGCATTTCTAAATTCACTCATATCAAGCTTTAGAAACTTTACGTATGAACCATTTATTACCTTCTGTATGATAGTAGGAAACTCCATTTTTGCAAAAATACCAAAATATTGAGAAATCAAATTTGTAATATGCATCAAAACCCTTGTTTTTATTTTTTTGTATTTTATCCAATACCAAATTAAAATAGAAAAAATACTATTTTTTAAAATTGATATTTAACCTAAATTTATAAGAATTTTTTGAACTAAATTTGTTAATCTTCGATTTACAAAATACAAATTATTATAAAAGGAATTAACAATGTTTACAGTTAAAGTAGAAAAAGAGTGTGGATGTTTTAAAAGAAGTGATTTAATCAATAATTTACAAATTGAATCAAAAGATGATGCGCTAAGCAAAGCAATTGAGATGAAAAATCAAATGAATGAAGAGTTCTGTGGTAAACACGATTTTGATTTAGTTGAATTCAATGACAACTTTGTAATCACATTTGCTCAAGACAAACCATCTGGTTGCTGTGGTGGTGGACACTGTAGCTAAGATATAGACTCAAAGAGTCTATATCTTAATCATTTGGAACTAAAATAGTTAAGGTTCCTTTTTCATGCATTCCACCTGCAAAAAGCTCTGCATCTTTCCCAAAACCATAAAAGAAATCTGCTCTTATTTGACCTTTGATTGCCCCACCAACATCAGCTGCTACTGTTAGGTTTGCAATAGGTTCATTTGTTACTGAATTTTTTGTATTTATAAATACTGGCATCCCAAGAGGGATATATCTTCTATCAACTGCAAGATTTCTATATCCTGTAAGAGGTGTACCTAAAGCTCCTGATGCTCCAACTTTTCTTTGAGAAAAGAAGATATAACTTTTATTTTTGTTTAGAATCTCATCCATTCTTTCGGGATTGTCTTTTAAATATGCTTTAATCCCTTGCATAGTTGCTCCATAACCTTCTAAAACATCCTCTTTTAATAAAATTTTACCAATTCCTGTAAATTTATGACCATTTTGATTTGCATATCCAATATTTAGTAATTCACCATTTTCAAGTCTTACTTTACCAGAACCTTGAATTTGAAGAAAAAATAAATCTAATCTATCATCCACATAACAAATAGCTTCTAAATCTTCTCTTCCATTTATCTTTTTTCTATCGTCATATGGGATAAGTTTATTGCCTTCTACTTTTCCTCTTAATCTATATTTTTTTAATTCAGGATATATATCTGTTAGATCAACAATTATCATATCATCAGGTGTTTTGTATATTGGATATTTATATTTTTCACTTTTTTCTAGACTACCATTTAATAAAGGTTCAAAATATCCTGTAATAGTTCCTAAGTTTGAACCATCTTTATTAACCAATTCATATGGAGTAAAATTAGTTGTAAAAAATTCAGAAGCATTTGTATACTCTTTTGCTTTTTCACATACATTTTTAAATAAATCAAATTTATAAGAACGTTTACAATCTTTTTTAAATACCTCAAAAGCTAATGATAAATCATCTTCATAAAAACCTGGAATATCATTGAAAGTGACTTTTTTTAATTTTGCTTTGGGTGAAACATCTTCTATAACCTCGTATTTAGGAGTACATCCTGTAAAAACTAAAATAGAAATAAAAATTGTAAAAATAATAGACTTCATATATAACCTCATGAATGTTAGTTTTAATTATGAAATCTTAACATCTAAAAGTTAATCAAAGCTAAACTTGAGAATATACTTCTTTTAAACCACAAGATTTACAGGTATATTCAATATCTTTTACACCTGAACAATCTTTTCCTTTTAGTAATCTTGTTGAAATCACTTCTGATTTAAAAGTTGTTTTTGTATTTTCATCATAAAAAACTCTAGTTTTTTGACCACAATCTGGACACTCTCCAGCATTTAATTTATCAACACGAGAATGCTTATTTTTATAATATAAAAGTATAGAAAAAATAGAGATCAAAAATAGTATAAGTAGGAAAATAATAGTTTGCATGAAGCAGAGTGATTACTCTACTTCAGCATCGATAACATCATCGTCATCTTTTTTAGCTTTTGCATTTGGTTGTGCACCTTGTGCCCCACCTGCTTGTTGTTCTTTTGCATACATAGCTTCCGCTAATTTGTGAGATTTTTCAGTTAATGCTTTAACTTTCTCTTCAATTTGTTCTTTTGTTGCATTTTCATCTTTTAGAAGCGTTTCTAAATCAGCTGCAGCATCAATAATAGCTTTTTTCTCTTCTTCAGAAACTGCACCTTCATTTTCTTCTAATGTTTTTCTAGTAGAGTGAAGTAATGCATCAGCTTGGTTTCTTACTTCAATTACCTCTTTTCTTTTTGCATCAGCTTCTTTGTTTGCTTCTGCTTCATTTACCATTTTTTCAATCTCTTCATCACTTAATCCAGATGAACCAGAGATTGTAATTTTATTTTCTTTTCCAGTACCTTTATCTTTTGCAGATACATTTAAAACACCATTTGCATCAATATCAAATGTTACTTCAATTTGAGGAACACCTCTTGGAGCTGCAGGGATATCTGAAAGTTCAAACATACCTAAAGATTTATTATCTTTTGCAAACTCTCTTTCACCTTGTACTACATGAATTGATACAGCTGGTTGATTATCTTCTGCTGTTGAGAAAACTTGAGATTTTTTAACAGGAATAGTTGTACCTTTTTCAATAAGCTTAGTAGCAACTCCACCTAAAGTTTCAATTCCAAGTGATAAAGGAGTAACATCTAGTAATAATACATCTTTAACATCTCCTCTTAAAACACCAGCTTGAACAGCAGCACCAGCAGCAACAACTTCATCAGGGTTTACACCTTTATTTAAATCTTTTCCAAAGAACTCTTTTACAACTTTATTTGCTTTTGGTAGTCTTGTTGAACCACCAACCATGATTACTTCTTGAATCTCACCTTTATCTAAACCTGCATCTTTAAGTGCAGTTTTAATATGTTGTAATGTTTCAGAGATTAAATGTTCAGTCATAGACTCAAATTTTGCTCTAGTTAAAGATTTAACTAAGTGAACAGGTCCTGCACTTCCCATAGAGATAAATGGTAAGTTAATCTCTGTTGATTCAGCAGAAGATAACTCTTTTTTAGCATTTTCAGCTGCATCTTTTAATCTTTGAAGAGCCATTTTGTCATTTTTAATATCAAAACCATTCTCATCTTGGAACTCTTTTGCTAACCAATCGATAATAGCATTATCGAAGTCATCTCCACCTAAGAATGCATTACCATCTGTTGAAAGTACTTCAAATGTTCCATCACCAATTTCTAAAACAGTAACGTCAAATGTACCACCACCTAAATCGTATACTAAAACTTTCTCTTCACCTTTTTTATCTAAACCATATGCAAGTGATGCTGCTGTTGGCTCATTGATGATTCTTAATACATTTAAACCAGCAATAGTACCAGCTTCTTGAGTTGCTTTTCTTTGTGCATCGTTGAAGTATGCAGGAACTGTAATAACTGCATCAGTAACAGGAGCACCTAAATACTCTTCTGCATCTGCTTTTAATTTTCCTAAAATTTTAGCTGAAATCTCTTGAGGAGTATAAACTTTATCTCCAATTTCAACTGCTGCTGCACCGTTTCTATTAACGATTTTGTATCCTACTTTAGATTGTGCTTCTTTAGCGTTCTCTTCATCCATCATAAGACCCATAATTCTTTTTACAGAATAGATAGTTTTTTCTGGGTTTGTAATAGCTTGTCTTTTTGCAGGATCACCAACTAAAACTTCCCCTTTATCTGTAAAAGCAACAATAGATGGAGTAGTATTTTTTCCTTCTTTATTAGGAATAACTTTTGCTTCACCACCTTCATAAACTGCCATACAAGAATTTGTTGTACCTAAATCTATACCAATAACTTTACTCATTTTATATCCTTATCATATTTTTATTATCAAATTTTAATTTTTATATTAATAGTTTTGTGACGTTACGGTCAATGAAGCTTCGCTTCAAATTTGTAAAAAGTTTTACTTTTTACAAATACTAACCATCGCTGGTCTTAATAACCTATCTTTAAACTTATAACCCTTTTGAAGTCTTTGAACAATTTGTCCATCTTCATGATCTGGGCTATCAACTTGCATTACTGCATCATGGAAGTTTGGATCAAACTCACCATCTGTATCTACAATTGAGATATCATGTTTTTCAAAAGCTGTATAGAAGTTTTTAATTGTCAACTCTACACCCTCTTTTAATTTTGCTAAAAGTTCTTCTGCTGGTAACTCTTTTGAAGCTTCCTCAGCAGCCAATGCCATCTCTAAAGTATCAATTGGAGCTAATAGATCTTTTGCAAATTTTTCACTTGCGTAATCAATAGCTTGATACTTCTCTTTTTCTAATCTTTTTTTAATATTTTCAAAATCAGCATGAACTCTTAAATATTTATCTTCACTCTCTTTTAATTGTGCTTCTAATTGAGCGATTTTATCTTCTAGTGTTAACTCTTTTGTTTCAGAAGACTCCTCTTGTGTATTTTCTACTGTTTCTTCTTGAGACACTTCTTCGTTTAGTTCTTCTTGTATATTTTCAGTTTTTTCACTCAAAACTAATCTCCTATATCATACTTATTTTATTATAGAAATATTCGTAATCTTTTGATAGTTCACCAACTACTAACATTTTTGTATCCATGTTTTGTATTTTACAGTTATGACAAATTGCTATATAACCTTCAGGTACAATCCTATCAAAATATAAACCTTCTTCAATCGAGTCTAAAATTCTACCTTTAAGAAACGAATTTATACTTCGCTCATCAAAGTTAAATTTAAGTGCTAATGAAAAAAACTCTTTAGTGTTATAAATATGGAAATTTTTATTTTGTAAATATAAACTAACTTTTTCATAGATTTCCATTGCTCCTACTTGTTTAGATATATTAACTATATGTGAAAGTTCTAAACCAACCATATCGTTTAAAAATCTATATAAAGGATCTGTAAACTTCACTGTAATTGAAAAAGTAGAAAACTCTAAAATCATATATCTATTTTCTACATTTAAAATATCTTTTAATAAATCAGACTTTTGTTCTTGTAAAAAAACAGTTAATCCAATATCATGAGAAAGATATTCAACAGCTTTTTCATTTACAAAGTCAAGTTTGAAATCTAATTTTTGTCCCCAATAAAGCTTTAATGCTTCAGTAGTTGGTGTTCTTCCACTACTTACATGTTCTTGAGCAAGGAACCCCTCATCCCCTAACTTTTTAAAGTATCCTCTAATAGTTGCAGGTGAGTATGTAATATCATACATAGATTTTAATTGGGAAGACCCAATTGGTTCTAAATGCTCTATATACGCTTTTATAATTGAGTGTAATAAAAATTCTTTTTTATCCATTTTCATATTCACTTTTTCATTTTTAGCACTTTAAATCTTAAACTGCTAAAATGATTATACTATATGAGTGAGTAAATGTCAAGTCTTTTTATTAAAAAATTATTCAATATAAATTTTATGTATATAAATTTTCTATACAGAAATTTTTATACAACTTTTATATAACTATGTTATACTTTTCACAGTTATTGTGAAATTTCACAATTTCATTTATCATTATTAATCTAAAAGGAGAAAAGATGAAGAGAATTGCAACAGCTGTACTTGCGACAGCATTAACTTTACCTGCATTTGCAGCAGAGTTTATTACTATTGGTACAGGAAGTGTTACTGGAACTTACTACCCAACTGGTGGAGCAGTTTGTAGATTAGTTAACAAATACAAAAAAGAATCAAAAATCAGATGTTCAGTTGAATCAACTGGTGGTTCTGTATACAATATTAATACAATCAAAAATGGTGAACTAGATTTTGGTATTGCTCAATCAGATGTTGTTTACCAAGCAGCAAATGGACAAAAAAAGTTCGAGGGTGAACCTGTTAAAAAACTAAGATCAGTTATGGCAATTTATCCAGAACTATTCACTCTAGTTACAAGAAAAGAAGCTGGAATTAAAGGTATTATGGATGTAAAAGGTAAAAGAATAAACCTTGGTAATCCTGGTTCTGGAAATGAAGCTACTGCATTAGCATTATTTAAAGCTCTTGGTATGAGTAAAGATGATTTATCATTTGCTGGGGTATTAAAAGCTGGTGAAGCACCTGATGCATTAAGAGATAATAAAATTGATGGATATTTCTATATGGTTGGACACCCAACTGCAAATATCAAAGATGCTTCAAACTCAGTAGATGTTGCAATTACACCTATTAATGGACCAAAAGTAGATGCATTTGTTAAAGCAAATCCATACTTTGCACAAGCTGATGTTCCTGCTGGAATTTATAAAGGTGTTGATACTCCTGTTCCTACATTTGGGGTAAAAGCTGTTTTAGTTTCTAGTACAGATGTTAGTGATAAAGCAGTATATACTTTAGTAAAAGCTATTTTAGAAAACTTTGATGATTTCAAAAAGCTACACCCTGCTTATGCAAATATTACAAAAGAATCATTACTTGATGGTTTAAGTGCTCCTTTACATGAAGGTGCAAAAAAATATTTTAAAGAAGCTGGATTATTATAATCTAGTCAATTCAAAGGCTTTTGCCTTTGAATTATCATTTTATTATGTATGATTTATCTTTCTAAATTACATATAATAAAATTCATAAGGAACTACCATGAAAATTTATGAAGAAAAACCACACACACTAGAAGAACTCGAAAATGAACAGGCTGAGGAATCAAGAAAAGTCCTCAACGAATTAGAAGGGCAAAGAGTTTTTGGAAAAGAACATTATGAATTTTGGATAATCTCTACAATTGCACTACTTTGGTCTTTGTTTCAATTATATATTGTTATTGAACCAACAAACTCTACAATTTCAAGATCAATCCACCTATCGTTTGCTTTATTATTAGCATTTATGATTTACCCAATGATGAGAAAAGAATATTTTTTATCAAAAATTAGATGGTTTGGATATACCTTTGCCTTAATAGGAATGTGTTCTGCTGGATATATCGCTTTTTTCTTTGAGGATTTAGCCTTAAGACCAGGTGATTATACAAATGTAGATATTATTGTTGCCTTGATTGGTATAGTTATTTTACTTGAAGCGGGAAGAAGAGTATTAGGACTTGCTCTATCTATTATTGCAATTGTATTTATATCATATGATATACTAGGACCATATATGCCTGAACTTATTATACATAAGGGAGCTAGTTTAAATAAACTTGCAGGACATATGTTTTTAACTACAGAGGGAATATTTGGTGTTCCACTTGGAGTATCTACTGGTTTTGTATTTTTATTTGTACTATTTGGTTCACTTTTGGATAAAGCAGGAGCTGGAGAATATTTTATAAATCTTGCATTTGCACTACTAGGTAAATTTAGAGGGGGACCAGCAAAAGCTTCTGTTGTTGCTTCTGGATTTACAGGAATTATGAGTGGTTCGTCTATTGCAAATACTGTTACAACAGGAACCTTTACAATTCCTCTTATGAAACGTACTGGATTTAGACCAGAACAAGCAGGTGCAGTTGAAGTTGCATCCTCTACAAATGGTCAGCTTATGCCACCTGTTATGGGTGCAGCTGCGTTTATTATTGCAGAGTTTTTAGGTTTAGCTTATACAGACGTAATCTTTGCAGCTTTTATCCCTGCATTTGTTTCTTATTTTGCACTATTTTATATAGTTCACTTAGAAGCTTTAAAACTTGGTTTAAAAGGTATGGATGATGAAGATATTCCACCAAAATTTCAAACCTTTATAAAAGGTATTCACTATTTAGTCCCTATTTTCTTTTTATTATATACTTTGATGGTATTAAGAGAGAGTGCTGCAAGTGCTGCTTTTAATGCAATTATGCTTTTAATGCTTCTTATGGTTGTACAACATCCATTTAGAGCCTTTTTAGCAAAAGAAAAAATTACAAAAGATATTTTACTTTCTGGTTTTGTTGATATACTTGCAGGGATGATTAGTGGAGCTAAAAATATGATTCCAATTGCTGTAGCAACTGCACTTGCTGGTATTGTAGTTGGATCAATTACTTTAACTGGTCTTGGTCAAGTTTTATTAGATGTAATAGAAACTTTATCAAATGGTAATATTTTTATTATCCTTATATTAGCAGCAGTTATTTCATTAATCCTTGGTATGGGTTTACCTACAACTGCTAACTATATTGTTATGGCATCATTAACAGCACCAGTTATTTTAATATTAGCTCAAGATAATGGCTTTATTATCCCTGCTATAGCAGCTCACTTATTTGTATTTTATTTTGGTATATTAGCAGATGACACCCCACCTGTTGGACTTGCCGCTTATGCAGCAGCAGGTATAGCAAAAGCTGATCCTATTAAAACTGGTATTCAAGGGTTTAAATACGATATTAGAACAGCAATCTTACCTTTTATGTTCTTTTTCAATCCAGAACTTTTACTTATTTCGGAAGTGAACCCTTTAAATCCAGCAGATCCAAAAGGTTGGGTATGGATAACTAACCCATTTGAAATAGCTGTAATTTTTGTAACTGCATTTGTAGGAATGATGGCATTCTCTTGTTTTACTCAAGGTTATTTTGTATCAAAAGCAAATATTATAGAAAGATTTATATTTTTAGCTATTGTTCCATTTATGTTTTTACCAAAAGTTATGGAAACACACTTAGGAATTCCAAATCATTATGTTTCATATATGATAGGTATTGCGATATTTGTAGGAATGTATTTTCTTCAAAAGTCAAAAGGCAAAGTATTAAAAACCGTATAAAAAAGCGTTAAATCGCTTTTTTATACTTTAGATATCTAATCTTTTTTCTATTATATATCCAAACCCTTTATGGGAAATAATAAAATCATCCTCTTTTATTTTATCTTTTAATCTTTTCATTACTGTTCTAAAAGCTGAATCATTAGTATTAATGTCATTCCAAACTAGCTCTTTAAATTTTTCAACAGGAACAACTTCTCCTAAATTATCCATCAATACCATTAAAATATCTAACTCTTTTTTTGATAATTTAACAATATTTTGTTCACAGTATAATTTATTGTTTACTCTATCATAAGTATATTTACTATTTAAAGTTACTAAGTTTTCCTCTTTTTTAGTACCAAGATTATCCTCTAAGACTTCATCTTTTGCCTTTTTTAACATCTCCATCATATTATCAATATTTAAAGGTTTTACGAAATATCCAAGAACTCTTAGATTAATAAGTTTTAGTAAATCATCTTCATTTTTATGAGCACTAACGATTATAAATCTTTGATTAGGAACTAATTCCCTAATCTCATCAATCATAGTGATACCATCTTTGTTTGGCATCTTAAGATCAGTTAAAACCAAATCAAAGTTTTTATTTTCATCGAAATTTTTCTTATAAATCATACTTGCTTCATTTCCATCACAAGCAGTTACTACTTCATCAAAAATAGTATTTAGATAAAAAGAGAGTGTTTTTCTTGCTACATCTTCATCTTCAACAAGTAAAACTCTAGTAATATATTTCTTCATGCCATTTTCCCATTTAATTTAGTTCTTGATTATAACAAAAAAGTTTTTTTAAAGTGGTAAATTAATGGTAAATATTACGCCATCACCATAATTTTGTGCATCAATGCTACCATTCATATTTTTTTCAATAATTGTTTTTGCCATATATAAACCTATTCCTGTACCTTGATTTTCAAATTTAGTAGTAAAATATGGTTCAAACATTCTGTCTAAAACTTCATTTGTGGCTTTACCACAATTATTACTAAGAGTTATTACTATCTTATTCTCTTTTTTGATTTTTACTTCAATCAAAGGCTTAAAATCCTCTTTACTTTTTTTCAAAATCGCTGCATCAATTGCATTATTGAATATATTTAAAATAACTTGTTGAAACTCATTTTTAAAACTAACTATTTCAACATCATCACCTTGAATATCAATACTAATATCATTTTTTTCAAATTGTGTACTTGCTATTATTGCACTTGATTCAAAAGCTTCTTTTATATCAAACTTTACTTTATCTTTATCTGGTTGATAAAAATTTCTAAAATCATCAATAGTTTGGGACATATAGTTAATCTGCCTTGTAATATCAGCAGTAGTAGATTTTATATCCTCTTTTGTAAAATTATCAAAATTATCTCTTATTAGATATGTTAAAAGATTTATATTATTTAAAGGTTGCCTCCATTGATGAGCAATACTCCCTAGCATCTCACCCATTGCGGCTAGTTTACTTTGATGTATTATCAACCTATCCTTTTCAATATTTTTTGATACCTCTTGTTTTATCTTATTTTTTAACTCTTGTTCATTAATTTTCATTTGGGTAATATCATTTATATATCCATACAAATGTGTAATATTTCCAAAATCATCTTTTAAAAATATTGTTCTATTAAATACCCATCTTAATGAACTATTTTTATCTTTTACTCTATATATATGAGTAAATGATTTTTCTTTATTTTTAATAGCTATTTTTATTTGATTTAATAGTTCTGGAATATCATCTTTATGAACAAAATCAAAATATTTTATTTTTTGAGTTTCAAACTCTTCTACACTATAGCCATAAGAGTTTATACTTTTTGAAACATAGTCTAAAGTTAGATTTAAATCATTTTTCCATTTGAAAATTACAATTCTTCCATACTCAACTAATAAATCAACATATTGTAACTCTTTTATTAATCTTTTTCTTTCTTGAATATCCATAGACATCATCAACATTCTTCTTTTTGATGAGTCTTCATCTTCAAAAACTTTTCCTCTAACTAATATCCATTTGTATCTATTTTTTTTATCTCTTATTCTATATTCACAAATAAAATGGGAGTTATCTCCCATAAAATGTTTTTGTAATTTTTTTTCAACTGCATTTTTATCCTCTGGATGGATTAAATTAAGCCAACCATTTAGATTTTTTATTTCTGACCTTTCATAACCAAACATACTAAGCCACTGTTTTGAAAAATATATCTCATTTGTTTCAAGGTCAATATCCCATAGTCCATCATTTGAAGCGATAATTGCTAATTCATATCTATCTTTCCACTTCTTATACATTTTATTTTTTGTTTCAAGTCTTTTGTTGTATCGATAAAAAATTGTATTAATAAATTTAGAAAATATAGTTGAGGCAATAATCAAAAGCATAGAGAATAAAACCACAATAGAAACTGCTATATTAAAATCTTTTGTATATTTATTATCTAATTTTTCAATCTCTTTTTCTACATCATAACTTTTTATAGCAACTAGAAAATTGTATTTATTAAAATCATAAACGTCATCAAGTTTTTTTTCATTGTTTATATAATCTACTAAGATTTTATTTGCATAAGAACTATTGTCTTTTGATAAAACCTCTTTAACAGTTAGATTTTGAGCTTTATTAAAGTAGTTATAAACTGTTTTTGAACCATAATCATAAAACCAGAAATGACTATTTTCATAATATTTACCTTTCTGCTCTATAGAGTTTAAAATAGAATCTTTTGTTAAAAGCTTCATATCATCAATTCTTGAAAAAGCTCCAATAAACCATCTATTAATTTTAATATTTTTAAAATAACTTAGCCTAATTTTTCTTTTTTGATTATCTATCCAGTATATTAAATCATCATCACTAACATAAGCAATACTTTTTAACATATGGTGTTTGAATTTTTTTGATTCAATTTTAGAATCTGTCATAATTTGCAAATAATCAATACTTTTTTGACCATATAAGACTTTATAATCAATCTTATCAAATATAACAAAATCCAAATTGTTTTGTTCTTCTATCTCTTTTATCTTTTCTTTTACATACTCTAAACTCAAGATTGCAGGAGAGTTTTCTATTAAACCAACTATTGAAATAACTGAATTATTTAAAACTTTTTCATTTTTATCAAAAGAAGCACTTGCATTGAATTTAACATCAAGAATATATTTATCTAAAATATCTTTTTTTATAAATTCATTTTTTTGCTTATAAAGTTTTATTTCATTGTTTTTTTGAAAGTTTTGAATAAAACCAATTACAAAAATAGAGATTATTGCAATAAAAAAAATAAATATCAAAGGGGTATATACAATATGTTTTTTTATATCTTGTAATGTATAAAACCTTCTTTTTTTTAACATTAGTAAAATACCTTAGCTAAATACAATCCATAAGCACTTGCAGGAGTTTTAACAAATCTTTTCTTTTTATCAATTTGTAATTTCAAATTTTCTATACTCAACTTATCATCACTTACAGCTAATAAAGCACCAACCATAAGTCTAATTTGTGAACGAAGATATGAATTTGCTATAAATTTAAATACATATATATCTTTATATTTATAAAACTTTGTATCATAAACTTCTCTAACTGTATTTTCTTTGTCACTTCCTGTTTTATGAAAATATTCAAAGTCATGTTTTCCTATAAATAGTTTTATGGCATCATTGATTTTTTCTTCATTTATATTTTTTGAATATGATAGATAATTACAATTAAAAGCACTTAATTTTTTATCGGTGATTAAATATCTATAAACTCTTTTTTTAGCTGAAAATCTAGCGTGAAAGTTATCATCCACTATTTGTATATTTTTGATTCTAATTTGTAAAGGAAGATGTTTATTTAATATCTTTTTTAGCTTTTTTAAATCACTCCAAAATAATGGCAGAATACAATTAAAAACTTGACCCGTTGCATGAACATCCCTATCTGTTCTTCCACTTAATACTATTTTTGTTTCTATATTTAAAGATTTAAAAGCTTTTTGAATACTATCTTCAACTGCTAAACCATTTGGTTGAGTCTGACTTCCTTGAAACTTTGTTCCATCATAAGCAATTGTAAATTTAGCATTCATTTTAATACTGAGGTTTTACTCTTTTTTTATACAAAATATATGTTGTTAAAATCCATAATATAGGAACAATATATAAAGAGTGAAGAAATAGATTTTCTGTAAATATTTTCATAATGACATAATAAGAAACAACAGAAATCAAACAAAAACTAACAGCACTATTTTTTTCATATCTTGGATTAAAATATCCAAAAGTAACAACTAAAAACAAAGAAATCAATGGAAAAATTGAAGTTAATATATAAAATGTAAATTTATCTAAATCTTTTCCTTGAGAAAGTAAATCTTTCCAATAAATAAAAGAGGTTTCAAAAAACCTATCAGAACTATTTGCAATACTATCGTTTATTTGCATAGCTGTATATTCAATTTGATTTAATTCATTTTCAGTAATATTAAAACTTTTACCCTCAAAAAGTTTGAAACTAAGTTCTCCATTATCATTTTCTAAAGAGGCTTTTTTAGACATAATAAATTCATCTTGTTTACCATCTGTTTTAAAAAGTTTTATATCACTATAAACTTTATCCTCTCTACTACTTATATAAATAAGCCAATCCCCAAATTTTTGCCCAAATTCGGAAGCCTTTATATTAAAGTTCGCTTCTACCTTTTTTTTGTCTAAAAATTGTTCATTTAAAAACTTTGCTTTAGGAATTAATCCAATTGATATTACAAGTAGTGCAACTGTCAAATAAAGTGTTATAGGAAAAAACATCTTCATGATTTTTATAGGATTTAAACCAAAAGAGGTCAATACGATAAGTTCATATTCATTTGATAGTTTTGCTAAAGTTATCACAAGTGAAATAAAAAAAGATATTGGTGCAGTATAAAATATTATTGTAGGTACTATATAAATATATAATTGAAATAGCTCAAATATATCAATAGTAATAATAGATGTTAAAGCCGCTATTTTTACTAAAAAGATTATCGATGTGATAAAATATAAAGCTAAAAAAATAGGAAAAAATGTATATGATAATTGACTTAATAAATAACCTTTAACTTTCAATAAAAAACCTTTGAGATATTAAAAAAATATTCGACTATCAAGCCCAAAGATAGGTAGGGTATAAATGGTGTTTGAATATCTTTTTTTATGATACTAAAATAGATTGAGGGTATTATAGCGAAAAATGCTGATAAAAATATAGCTAAAAGACCACCTTTTATCCCAAGGATAATTGCAATAGCTGCAATAATAGGGATATCTCCCTCACCTAATGCCTCTTGTTCTTTTAAACTATCATCTTTTTTTATTTTTGCTTTAATGTTTTGAATATAAAATGTAAGTAGAAAATTCAATATAACAAAAGCGCCAGTAAATAAAAATGCATATTTAAACATCTCAATTAAAAGAAAATCTGAAACAAAAAAAGAGATTATAAAAGCTATTAATAAAAGATAATCAGGTACTGCTTTATATTTAAAATCTATAAAAGATAATACAATCAAAGTATAAAAAAAGATTGATGAGTATAAAAACTCTAAAGACAATGAATGTTTCATAAATAAAGCCATAGTTATAAAAGCAGTTATAAACTCCACTATTATATATTGTGAAGAGATTTTAGTCTCACAATAAGCACATTTGCCTCTTAAAAATATATATGAAAATATTGGTATATTATGATACCAAGAGATTTGATGATTACAACTAGGACAATAACTTCTAGGTTTTACACAAGATAAATTTTGAGGTAGTCTTATTATTAAAACATTTAAAAAAGAGCCAAAGACAGCTCCTAAAATAAAACTAAATACCTCCAAATCTTCTCTCTCTACTATTAAAATCACTTATTAAATCATCTAAATGCATTTTTGTAAATTCTGGCCAATATGTATCTATAAAAAATAGCTCAGCATAGGCATTCTGCCAAAGAAGATAATTGGATAATCTTAACTCTCCACTTGTTCTAATTAACATATCAACATCAGGAACTCCTGCTGTATCAAGACAAGATTCAAAGTTTTCTTTTGTAACTTCTAATTCTTTTTCATTTAGTTTTTTTATTGCTCTTAAAATTTCATCTTGAGAACCATAATTTAAAGCTAAAATTTGAGTTAGATTTGTTCCATGACTCGTTTTTTCTTCTGTTTGTTTTATTGTATTTTGTAAAGATTTTGAGAATTTACTTATATCTCCAATAGCTTTAAACTTAATTTTGTTTTCTAAATATAGTGGTAGCTCATTTTTCAAGTACTTTTCCAAAAGTTTCATCAAAAATTCAACTTCTAGTTTAGGTCTACTCCAATTTTCTGTAGAAAATGCATATAAAGTTAGATATTTAACGCCGATTCTTGAACAATGAGTTGTAATATCTCTAACAACTTTAGCACCCTCTTCATGTCCAGCTGTTCTATTTAAACCTCTTTCTTTAGCCCATCTGCCATTTCCATCCATTATTATTGCTATATGGTTTGGTACTAAGTTGTTATCAATATTATTAGGCAAACTCTTCCTTTAAAAAACTTATCATATCCATAGATAAAGATAATTTATCTCCTGAAAAAAGTTTTGATTTATCTTTTAATATTAGTTCAATTTTATTATTTGTTGTTCCGAAACTATCACTATTTTCTAAAATATTTAAACAAACCCCATCCAATCCTTTTTTCTCAAGCATATTTTGGGCATTATCAAAAGCAACAGTTTCATCCATCTCAGCTTTAAAGCCAATAGAAACTATATCTTTTTTATCTAAAGAGGCTAATATATCCATATTTTGTTTTAGCTTTAGATTCCAAGTGTTCCCTAAAATCTCTTTTTTCAATTTCCCATTTGAATTTTGTTCTGGAAGATAATCACTAACAGCAGCAACCATAAATAAAAATGGTTTTTTATCACCTTTTTTTGATATATTTAGATTATCAACTAAAGATTCATACATCTCATAAGAGCTTTGAACTTTTACTACATGAATCTCTTTTGGTAAATCCTCATAACCTCTTGAAGCAACTAAAGTAATATTTGCACCTTTAAAATATAAAGCTAAAGCTAATGATGCAGCCATTTTTCCAGATGAAAAATTTGAGATATATCTTACATCATCAATTTTTTCTAAAGTTCCACCACCACTTAATACTACTTTTCTATTTATCCAATATTCATCTTTAAATAACTCTTTACAAGTTGCATAAAAAATTGTTTGTGGCTCAGCCATCGCTCCATCACCTACATCTTTACAAACCAGCTCTTTAGTTTGTGTTGAAACAATTTTATAACCATAAGATTGAAGCTTTTTTAAACTCTCTTGTGTTATTGGATTTTTTATCATATTTGTATTTGCAGCAGGAGCTATTAATTTGTTTTTTGTAAAAGCTAATGCTGCTTGCGTTAAAAGGTTATCAGCAATACCATTTGCCAATTTATTTATTGTATTAGCACTACAAGGAGCAATCACAAAAATATCTGCCCATTTTCCAATGTCTATATGATTATATATATCATTTTTATCCCAAGATTCTGTCTCTTCACATAAAACTCTGTTTTGAGAAATTGCTTCAAAACTCAAAGCAGTTACAAATTTTGTGGCAGCACTAGTCATTATAACTTTTACATTTGCTTCTGCTTTTATATATAATCTAATAAGTTCTAAAGCTTTATAAACTGCAATTGACCCTGTAACTGCAACTAATATATTTTTGTTTTTTAACATATTTTTCTACTTTTTATTATCAAAATGTTTATAAAAATATCCCTCAACAACTCTTTTTTTTGCTCTTGTAGTAAAAAGTTGACCTTTTTTTAAATCACTTGTTACAGTACTTCCTGCACCAATTAAAACATCATCTTCAACTGTTATAGGAGCTACAAATTGAGTATCTGAGCCTACAAATACATTTTTTCCTATGATTGTTTTATATTTATTTACTCCATCATAATTGCAAGTTATTGTACCACAACCTATATTTGTGCCCTCATCGATTTCACAATCACCAAGATACGATAGATGTCCAGCTTTTATTTTATTTAGTTTTGCCTTTTTTGTTTCTACAAAATTTCCAATATGTGAATCTACAATATATGAACCTGGTCTAATTCTAGCCATTGGTCCTGCATCACTATTTTCTAAAACAGCATCCTCAACTACAGTATTTGTTTTTATATGAGAGTTTATAATTTTTGTTTGGCCTAATAAACTTACACCATTTTCAATAATAGACTCACCCTCTATTTGAACACCCTCTTCTATATAAATAGTATCAGGTAATCTCATAATCACACCATTTTTCATAAACTCTTTTTTTATTCTATTTTGGTGAATAACCTCTGCTTGTGATAGTTCATACTTTGAATTAACACCCTTGAAGTTTTCCTCTTCAACTACTAGTGGCTTTAAAACTTTCCCTTCATTTATAGCAAGTTCTATTAAGTCTGTTATGTAATACTCTTTTTGGGCATTGTTATTTGAAAGTTTTGGTAAATTTTCCAATAAAAATTTTGTTTCAAATTGATAAACCCCTGCATTTGCAGTTGTTATTTTAAGTTCCTCTTCTGAAGCATCTTTTTGCTCAACTATTTTTTTTACATTGCCATTTTCAATTACAACTCTTCCATATCCATCAGCACTGTCTAGTTGTAAAACAGACATAACAATAGTTGCTTCTAAATCAAATTTTTCCAATTCATTAGCTTGAATCAAAGGCATATCTGCATTTAGAACTAAAGTTTTTTCATATTTAGGAGTTATATTCATAACAGCTCCACCAGTTCCTGGATAGTTTTCATGATCTTGAATTACATAATTTACATCATTAAAATATTTATCCATCTCCTCTTGAACTGTTGAAGCTTGATGGTATAAAACCACTGTAATATCATCACTTAATTTTTTTGCCTCTTTGATAGAGTAATATAACATCGGTTTCCCAGAAATTTTATGAAGAACCTTTGCAGTTGTAGATTTCATTCTAGTGCCAGCACCAGCTGCTAATATAATAATTGATTTTTTATTCATAACGTCCCTAATTTTATCCTAATACTTCATCAATCTCTTTTTTAAGATTTATAGTTACCTCTCTTATTGCACTTCTCATTTTTTCATCTGTGATATTTGCATCTAAAAGATTATCAAGATTTTTTTCTCTTTCTTTAAAAAATTTTGCTACAGATTTACTTTTTTTATTATGATTGTACATCAAAACACCCGAAGCAATTAAAACAATTACTAACTTTGTATGTCCTAATATTGCCGCATAGTTTAAAATAGTAAATCCTGCATAATCAGCGGCATTTATATCAGCTCCTGCTGCTATTAGAAGTCTTGCAATTTTATAATTCCCTTTCCATTGGGTATGATGAAGAGCTGTTCGTCCTTGTTTGTCTTTTATATCTAAATTTGTTTTTTTAGTTAGTAGTTTTTCTACAACATCTATATCATTTGCCATAACTGCTTTGTGATATATTGTTCTACCATCTTTATCTAAAGTATTAACATCAATTCTAAATTTAAGTAAGAATACTAATCTTTCTAAAAAGGCTTCTTTTTCCCTTTGGCTTGAAAGTTTTAAACCCTCATCAATCATATAAGATAATGGCGTATTATTCTCATGGTCTTGTATATTTATATCTATACCTGCATTTATCATCAGCTTCATTAACTCAAGATTATTTTCAACAACTAAATCAAAAATTACTGTTCTTCCATCTTTTCTTTGAAGATTTATTTTTGGTTTAAAAAGTAACATTTTTTTCAATAAAGCAAAATAATCTTCATTTTCTCTTAGTTCTAAAAAACGTTTTGAAGATGGCTTTTTATTATTTTGTGTGATTAATACAGCTTCAACCAAATCATCAATAATAGTTCTTTCACTGTAATCTTTATGATCAATATCTGCACCTTTTGAAATCAAAAAGTCAATCATTGTAGAGTTTGAAGGTCCTTTTAGTACAGCATCAAAAAGTACAGTTTTCCCTTCATTGTCTTGAGTATTAACATCAGCTCCCGATGAAATCAAAAAAGAGATAGTGTCATAGTTTTCTCTTTCAACCTCTTTATAAAGTACTGTTTTTCCTAAAGAATCAACTCTATCAATAGCTAAACCATTTTCTATTAAAAATCCAGTCAACTTCAAATAGTTTCTCTCAGCACTTGCTAATCTATATCTTCCATTTAGTTTTGCATCAGGGTCTTTAATCAAAGATAATATTTTTAAGATTTCATCTAAAAGTGTTTTATCAGAATAATCTTTTATATTTAACTTTGCACCTTTTTTAATCAATAAATCTATTGTTGCTAAATTGTCAGCCCCTAGTGTAACTGCACTAAAAAGAGCACTTTGTCTTTTTTTATCTAAAATATTTACATCAATTCCATTTGAAATCAAAAGTTTTGTTATAGAATCATCATCTTTTAATACAGAATAAAATAATACACTTCTTCCATCATTGTCAACTATGTTAATATCATCGATATTATTTATAACCTCTTTTACGATATCTAAGTTTCCACCCTCTACCGCATCAAATAGTACAGTTCTTCCATAATAGTCAGTTATTGTTAAATCTGGGTTTTGTGCCATTAGGATATTAAAAACTTTATCATTTTCTTCTAAAGCAGCATCTTGTAAAACTGTTCTTCCTGAAGAGTTAATATGGTTTACAGAGGCACCATTATTAAGTAAAAACCTAATCATCATGCCATCCATTTTATCAACTGCTTCACTCAATACAGTCTTTCCATAATTATCTTCTATGTTTATATCAATACCGTTTTTAATTAAAATTTTGATGGATTCAATTCTTCTTTTAGCTGACAATTCAAAAAGCAGTGTTCTACCTTTTGCATCTCGCCTATTTATATTTATACCACTATCAATAAGAGATTGGACCTTCTTCTCATCAACATAGTTTTTCATTAACTCTTTATATAAAGTTTCTACACCATCAGCTTTAAACATACCAAGCATATTAAGTTTCCTCAGATTTAACCTATTTAACCTGATTATATCAAAATTATTATTAATTAATTATAGCGTCTTCTTCTATAAGGTTTTTGATTTTTTGTAAAGCTAGTATCATCCTCACGTTTCAATGTTCTTTTTAACGATGTCTCAATAAAGCTATTAAAATTATTTCTTAAAATTATAGCCTTATCATAGTCAGGAAAAAGTTCCGGAAATTTGTAAGATAACCAAAGATATAAAGAGATTTTTTTTACTTCATCTTCTACCAAAAGTAAATCTTTTTGGGTTTGAGCTTTTTTAGGTAGAGTAATAGATGGTTTATATCTACAAACCCTATTTTTAATGACAGCAGCTATATATGCATCATATGCTTGTAAAATTATTTTTGATTTTGTAGTTATTGGAGCTTGTGATAAAAGATATTTATCTTGTAAACTTAATCTATCTTTTCCATCTACTATTTTTGAAGTCTCTATCATTGAAGAGATATTATATGCTATAAATGGACCATTAAAATACATATTTTCTTTAAAAAATCTTAGCACTTTTGTCAAGGAATTGGTTTTGATATGACTTGCCAAGTCCTCTAATTGTTGAGCATTTATTTTAACTTTAAAAGGTGGTTTTATTGTTCTAATTGGTGCTTCAAACTCTTGGGCTATATGTTTTAAGACATCTCTTCTTGTAGCTCCCAAAAAACCTGCTTCAAAGTGTCCAAATCTTCCAGCACGTCCTGCGATTTGTACAATCTCATTTACAGTTATTTTTCTTCTACTTACACCATCAAATTTTGTATCAGTTGTAAAAAGAACAGTTTTAATAGGAAGATTTAATCCCATAGATATAGCATCTGTGGCTATTAAAATATCTGTTTTTTTCTCTCTAAATCTTCTTGCTTCATCACGCCTTACTTCAGGAGATAAATTTCCATAGATTACTGAAACCCTATATTTTTTTTGAAGTTTTTGTTTTAGTTTTAGAACATCACTCCTTGAAAAAGCAATTAAAGCAGTGCCAACTTCTAAATTATCCAAAGAAGTATGTTTTGGTAAAACTTTCAGAGGATTTTTTCTTTTAAATTTAATAACCTCTAAATCTTCTTCTAAATATGAAGCTATTTTTTTAACAGCATCCAAAGCATTTACAGAACCTGTCATAATAATAGTTTTAGCAGGACAACCTATAATAGCATTTACCCAAGCCCAACCTCTGTCATCATCATCTAACATTTGAACTTCATCTATTACGGCAACATCGGTATCCATATCAAAATCAATCATCTCAATAGTTGAACATACATGAGAAGCATCTTCGTTTATTATTTGTTCTTCACCTGTTATTAAAGAGGTATCAATGTTTGATTCTTTTAAATCTTCAAAACCTTCCAATGCCAAAAGTCTTAATGGAGCTAAATATAATCCACTATTTGCCTCTTTTAAATGAGTCATAGCTTTATATGTTTTACCAGAATTTGTGGGACCTACAAAAAATTTTAATTTTCTATTTAAACTTCTTGCTAATGGGAATAGTGATTTTAAATCACAATCTAATAGTGTTTGTAATTGTTGTTGCCAATTTTCTTTCATGGGCGTATTATATACATTTGAATATAATATAAGATTAAATTAAATAATTAAGGTTTTTAATGACTTGCAAGTTTTTTGAAAAATGTGGAAGTTGTACTTTATATGATATGACATATGAACAACAATTAGACTATAAAATTCAAAGAGAAAAAGAAAGATTTTCAGATATTACATCTTTAGATTTTGACATTATAAAAAGTGAATCACAAAATTTTAGATATAGAGCAGAATTTAGAATTTGGAAAAATTTTGATAAAGATAACAATGGTACTTTATCATATGCAATGACAGGTTTTGATAAACAAATAGTTGAGATTGATTCATGTGAAATAGTTTGTCAAGATATAAAAGAATTAATGCCAAAACTATTAGATACCCTTCAAAAAGACGAAGTATTAAAATTCAAATTATATGCAATTGAATTTTTAGCTTCAACTACAAAAGATATACTTGTAACACTTATCTATCATAAAAAACTTGACTCTGATTGGATGGAAAAAGCAAAAGAGATTGAGGATAACTTAGGTATTAGTATTATAGGTAGAAGTAGAAAACAAAAACTTGTACTTAGTAAAGAGTTTATACAGGATACACTCTGTATAAATGAAAAAGACCTTATATTTAGATACCAAGAGGGTGGTTTTACACAACCTAATACTAGTGTAAATATCAAAATGATTGAATGGGTTTTAGATAATATAAATAATGATGATAATGACTTATGTGAGCTATATTGTGGTGGTGGGAATTTTACAATTCCTCTTAGTTTTAAATTTAAAAAAGTATTAGCAACTGAAATTTCTAAAACCTCAATAAACTCTGCAAAAACAAATTGTGATTTAAATACAATCGAAAACATAAATTTTATTAGAATGAGTGCTGAAGAGTTTGTAGAAGCACTCGAAGAGAAAAGAAGTTTTAATAGACTAAAAGATATTGATTTAAAAGCATATAATTTTAGTACAATTTTTATGGATCCCCCAAGAGCAGGTTTAGATGATACAACAAGAAATTTAGCTAAAAATTATGATAAAATAATCTATATATCATGTAATCCTGAAACTCTTCATAGAGACCTAAAAGAGTTATGTAAAACTCATAAAATAACAAACTTTGCATTATTTGATCAGTTTGCTTACACAAAACATATTGAAAGCGGCGTTATTTTAAACAAAATTTAAACTTCGCTTAGATATTATAGACACATACAAACTGTAAGGGTTAGAATATGAGAATCAATACAAACATATCATCTTTAACAGCGCAAGAAGCTGCTAAAAATACAAATAATGCTATAAAAAACTCTTTAGAGAAATTAAGTACAGGTTTAAAAATAAACAAAGCGTCTGATGATGCTTCTGGTCTAGCAATCGCTGACAAACTTAGAACTCAGGCTAC
>NPID01000226.1_pt1 | contig 63299 bp, 47 predicted proteins | sample 8637491 | NCBI WGS metagenome assembly NPID01 (sample SAMN07420843, study PRJNA396082) | bioreactor metagenome | isolation source: sample BA6 brine-fed electro-methanogenic bioreactor BA | place: Japan: Kochi | collected 2016-06-14 | reverse complement strand
CTTCGGCAAAAAAGTTTAGGAAAGGAATAAGCACAAACCAACCCACAAACGAACCAGCGCAAATAATGGCTGCATACTTAAGGCCAATAATGTAGCCTAAACCCACAATTGCCGCGCCAACGTTAATTTGGAAAACCATTTTTGCCTTGTTGGCAAGCTGTTCTCCAATGGGAATTACTCTGGTTGTGAAAACTTCGCTCCACCATCCAAAGGTTGCAATAATAAAATCGTAAATACCACCAATTAGTCCACTTACAAGTAGTAGCTTTGCCTGTTTCCCGCCTTTCTCGCCCGAAACTAAAACCTCAGTTGTTGCAGTGGCTTCGGGGAATGGGTATTTACCGTGCATATCGGCAACAAAATACTTTCGGAATGGTATTAGGAAAAGTATTCCGAGGATGCCTCCCAACAGAGATGAGATAAAAACTTGGTAGAACTCAGCCTCGAGGTTTAGTATGTAAAGTGCAGGAAGGGTAAATATAGCACCAGCTACAATTACGCCCGAACTCGCTCCAATCGATTGGATAATAACATTCTCACCTAGCGCATTTTTGCGCTTTGTAACCGACGAAAGACCTATGGCAATAATTGCAATAGGAATTGCCGCCTCGAAAACCTGACCTATCTTGAGTCCTAAATAGGCTGCAGCTGCCGAAAATATTACAGCCATAATTAATCCCCAAGTAACCGAGTAGGTGCTAACCTCGGGCACAATTTTTAATGGCGACATTACTGGCTGATACTCTTCGCCTGGTAAAAGCTCTTTGTAAGCATTGTCGGGTAAACCAACAATTTTTTCGTTCTCAGTGTGATGTGACATTTTATAGGTTGTTTAGTTATTAGGTTAAAACAATTACAGACAATGACAACTATTAAAACAGCATCAGTATTGTAATGTATTATAAGATCTGCGAAACGCTTCGCAAAATACAAATTTTCAGGAATAATAATTGGCTAAAGCAGGAAAATACCAGCGGCAAATCTACCGCCATGCCCCTGTCGGGCTGAGAAGAACGTATCGCTATGGGTTATTGTGCAAATTTCGGCTTGCTCAATATTGGTGGGCATTACCCCCGATTCAATTAGGGTTATCCGATTTGCCTCCCACATGTTGAAAAAGGTTTTGCCGCTCCTGCTGATAATTACCTTTTGGGGATCGAATGTTTTTGCTACTTCGTCAACAACATCTTGGCCAACCTCGTAGCAGCATGGACCACCCGATGGACCAATACCTACAATTATGTCCTTTGGATTTGAGCTGAACTCTGTTCCCATCGACTCAATTAGGAATTTGGGGATTTTTAACGCAGTTCCTTTCCAACCAGCATGAGCAACGCCAATAGCATTTTTAATGGGGTCGAAAAAGGTTATCGGAACACAATCGGCTGCTAGGGTAATTAGGCAAAGCCTCGGAACGTTTGTGATAAAGCCATCGGTATCGGCAAATGCATCGTTAAGTGAAAAAGCCCCTTTACCACGATCCTTCTCGGTTATTCTGATAATTTGCGTTCCGTGAACCTGAATGGGAAATACAAAATCGGTTAAGCTTAAGCCAAACGTATTGGCCACCCTTTTACGATTTTCAATTACATTGTCAATAGGGTCGTCCTGCACCATGCCTAGGTTAAGGCTTTGATACGTTCCTTTGCTGACCCCACCATGTCGAGTAGTAATAAAATGCGATACCTTACTCTTATGTTTTGAGAAAATGTCGTACTGAAAATAGGATACTTCATTTTTTTTGCTTTGTAACATGGCAATAGAATTTTCTTACTATTATTTAATTCATAGTAATTAAAAAATGGTACGCTAAAATAGGGTATTTACAGTGATTGTAATAAAGGTTAATGTGATAAGTTAAAAAAAACAAAAATCTTTATCTATTTAGTTTTATATTATTAGGCAAACTCCAAGTTAATCCCACTCAATGGTAATCAGTGTTTTTAGTGCATTGTCGCTAGCTTCGTTTTGTACATCAACCGATAAGGGGCGTTTTAGGGTTATCTCAAGGGTTTGTTCAACCCATCCGGCTATTCGGTGCATAATTAGCTTTTCGCTATAGTCGAACTGCGATAGTTCAAGAACGCAGCGCTTGTTTTTACTCTCTAAAACGCGTATGCTCGATGGTTTATAGTAGGCCGAAAAAATGCTCGAAGCTCGGCTTAAAACAAAGTGAGGGCTACTAACCCGAACAAAAATCTTATATATTCCTTTTAGGGCAATTTCGGCGCTATATCTACCCAACGCAATTGCTGCCTCAATGTGGTTCCCATTGAAAAATAAATCGCCAACTTTTTGGGTTGGGATAATAACCGAGTCGATAAGGTTATACCAGCTAGTGGCGTAAATGGGTTGCTCGAAAATTTTCCGTGATGACTCTGGCATCGATTGAAGCCATTCAATGTACCTTCCAGGGTACTTCTCTTTTATATAGTCGGGAGTAGTTTTTACTGCTGTTCCTTTTATGTCCATGGCTATTGGCTGTTTTTTTATAGCCAATTTAGTAAAAATATGCCAACATGTAGAGCCTTGCACTAAAATATTGTTAAAGCACACATAAAAAAGAAAATTATCTCATTTTTATGGCTTATTATTTATAATCGATTTATTTATTAAAATGCTATTTTTGTAGTTGTTGTATCGAAACTTATTAATCACTTAACCTTTTGGATGTTGTTAAAGCGATTTACCATAATCCTGCTAACATTACTTGTGTCGAGTCTTTCGTATAGCCAGTTCGACGATACTCTTCCAACAGCTGGCTTAACGGAGAAGGATAGAGCGACAATGCTTTACAAAAAGGCTATTGAATTGTACGAAAAGGGCGAACTTGAGCAATCGCTTAGCTTTTCAAAAACAGCCATATCGGCATGCGAACAGGAGGGTATGCTCGATTGTGTTGCCGAGTTATTGCTCAATATTGGTATAATCCATAGAATATTTAGCGAGTACCAGCAATCGCTAAAATACCTATTTATGAGCCTTGAGCATTTTCAAGCCTTAGGACATATTGGTAGGCAAGCATCTGTGCTTAATCAAATAGGTTCAATTTATAGGATACAGGGAAACTACTCGGGAGGGCTTGAGCACCTTTTTAATTCGCTTAAGCTTTTTCAGCAGGTAAAAGACTCAATAGGTGCAGCTAGTGTGCTTAACAATATTGGTATAGTGTACTTCTATCAGAAAAACTATGAGAAATCACTAGAATACTATCTCGCTTCATTAGAGCTTGAGCTTAATCGGGCTGATGATTATGGCATTTCAATATCGTATATAAACATTGGTGAGGTTTATAAGAAGTTGGGAGAGTATGATAAAGCTCTCGATTATTTTCTTAAGGCGCTTGTGCTGGCTAAAAAGAGTGAAGACAAGGATATTGATGGGGATAGCATTGGAATACTTTACAACGAGATAGGCTCAATATACACTCTTTTGGGAGATTATAAGCTAAGTCAAAACTATTTAAACCGAGCGCTTAAAATTTTTATTGAGCTGGGCAACAGGCAACGGCTTGCTGAGTGCAGGCTTTACCTTGCGGACCTATCAATTGAAACCAAAAGCATTAATAGCGCAAAGGATCATCTATACCGAGCTCTTGAAAATGCAAAAGAAATTTCGGCTCTCGATATTATAGCTGAAGCAAACCAACGCTTAAGCAAGGTATATGGACTTAGCAACAATACCGAAAAGGCATTCTATCACTATAAAAAATACATTGCTGCTCGCGATAGTCTATTCGACGAGGACCAGATGAAGCAAATGGTGCAAACCGAAATGCTTTACAACTTTGAAAAGGAGATGCAGCAAACAAAACTTGAACAAGCAAAGCGCGACATTCAGGTTAAGGAGGAGACCCGAAGGCAAAAGCTGCTGCGTAACTTTTTAATATTTGCTTTTTTGGTTGTTTTGGCTTTTGCTATATCAATTTATAGAGCGTATCAGAATAAGCAAAGGGTTAACCAACAGCTAAGTCATCAGCAAAAACAAATACTCGAGAAGAACGAGGAGTTGCTTCAGCAACAGGAAGAAATTTTAGCACAACGCGATGAGATAGAAAAGAAGAATCAGATACTTGAAGAGTCGCAGCTAATTATTGAGGCCAAAAACGATAGGATTATCAGCAGCATTGAATATGCCCAAACAATTCAGCAGGCTATACTTCCTAATAGGAAAGAACTCGAAAAGTTTTTTCCCAATCATCTTGTTGTGTTTATGCCCAAGGATATTGTTTCGGGCGATTTTTACTGGTTTAGTGCAATTGATGATTTGCTGTATGCTGCAGTAGTGGATTGTACGGGGCATGGCGTGCCTGGCGCTTTCATGTCGCTGATTGGAAATACTTTGCTAAACCAAATTATTAACGAGTGGCGAACAAAAGACCCTGCCATGATACTCGAGATTATGCATGAGCAAATTCGTCAGGCATTGAACCAGGATACAAGTACTAGCAAGGCACATGCAAGCATGGATGTATGCTTAGTCGCTGTTAATAGAGTTGAGAATAAGGCAATATTTGCTGGGGCAAGTAGGCCACTTTACGTTGTGCAAAACGGCACTGTTAGCATAGTTAAAGGCGATCCGCGTTCGGTAGGTGGATATCAGCGTGAGCAAAAGCGATATTTTACTAATCATTCCATTGATATTTCAAAAGGTACATCACTTTACTTAACAACCGATGGATACCTCGATCAGATGAATCCAGCATTTAAAAAATTTGGTCAGCGAAAATTTGTTGAGCTACTTGAGCGTATTCAAAGCCTTACTTTTACCGATCAGTACAATGTTTTACTAACCGAATATGAAAACCATAGGGAAAATCATGAGCAAATTGACGATGTATGTATTTTAGGGATTAACCTAAATGTTTAGATTTGCACTCGTAAACAAATTTTAGCAGTTTGATGTTAGTTTAGCATTAAACCCAAATGCAAAAAGGGATCAAACTATTTTCAATAATTGCTGCCTCGCTTAACGAGACAGTTTTTTTTTGCTAAGAAACTAAAAACTATAACATATGGCACAAGTTAAGAAGAAACGATCGCTCATGGATAAATTCCTCAATATTGTTGAGCGGGGAGGGAATGCCTTGCCGCATCCGGCATCGCTTTTTGCAATTTTTGCTCTGTTAGCTCTGGCCTTTTCGGCCATTGGTCATTGGTTAGGTTGGGAAGTTGTTCATCCTGCAAGTGGTGAAGTTATTCGTACCGTTAATCTTTTATCTAAACAGGGGCTCGAGCGTATTATTGATGATATGGTACACAATTATACCAGTTTTGCTCCCTTAGGAATTGTAATGGTTGCCATATTAGGTATTGGAATTGCCGAGGGGAGCGGTTTAATTGGAGCGCTAATTCGTAAACTAGTTCTTGCATCGCCTAAAAAGATACTCACTTTTGTGCTTGTTTTGGCTGGTATCCTTTCGAATACGGCTAGCGATATTGGTTACGTATTGCTAATTCCATTAGCCGGAGTAATTTTTATTGCCGTTGGTAGGCATCCTATTGTAGGTATGGCCGCTGCATTTGCAGGGGTTTCAGGAGGTTTTAGTGCAAATTTAATTCTTGGCACTATCGATCCGCTTGTTGCTGGATTATCGGAAGAGGGGGCACATATAATTGACCCCAACTACCATGTTAATCCAACAGCAAACTACTACTTCATGTTTGTATCTACTTTTATTATTGCCTTTTTGGGCACTTGGGTTACCGAGAAATTTATTGCACCGCGCTTTGGTAAATACACAGGTGCTGAAGCAGGTGAAAAGATTGAAAAACTCACGCCCATTGAGCGAAAGGGCTTACGATGGACTTTTGTTACACTGCTTATTTGGATTGCCATAATAGCCATTGGCGTAATACCAAGCAATGGAATTTTGCGAGGGCCCGATGGTGGGTTACTATCATCGCCATTGATTAAAGGAGTAATAGCAATGCTTTTCTTAGTTGCTGGATCGATGGGTATTGTTTACGGTGCTGTTACCGGAAAGTACAAGAACGATGGCGATGTTGTTAAGGGGATGACTATTAGCCTTAAATCGATAGCCAACTATATGGTTCTGGTGTTTTTTGCGGCTCAGTTTGTGGCCTACTTTAAGTGGAGTAACCTTGGGGTTATTTTTGCCATTGGAGGTGCTGATTTGCTAATAAAAGCCGATTTAGGGGTTATTCCTCTAATGATAATGTTCATTATCCTAGCCGCCATAATAAACATGTTTATGGGAAGCGCTTCTGCCAAATGGGCAATAATGGCTCCCATTTTTGTGCCTATGTTCATGCTGCTTGGCTATTCGCCCGAGCTATCGCAGGTTGTTTATCGTATAGGCGATTCAATAACCAATGTTATTTCGCCAATGATGAGCTTTTTTGCACTTATAATCGCATACTTCCAAAAGTACGATGAGAAGGCGGGCATTGGAACCATTATATCTACAATGCTACCCTACTCAATCTTTTTCTTTATTGGTTGGGTAATTTTACTTGTAGTTTGGATTTTACTTGGCTTACCTTTAGGCCCTGGGGCAGGATTGTACTACGAGTTGCCAGCCGGAATACAGGGTTTTTAAAGTGTTTATGTTCGCGATAGATAGATTGTTAGTTTTTTTGCCCCGATACACTTCGGGGCATTATATTTTGTCAATATCTCATATTATAATTGGCCCTTTTCAAATTATTAAAATAGCTTACCTTTGGGTAAATTCATTGGGCAAGCATGAGTAATATTCCTTTTAACGATCCAGTTATCATTGAAATAGCTGAAGGTAATCAGCTTCCTGCCATAGCTAAAACCAAAAATCTGTTCGTCGATTTGCTCGAAGATGTTATCTCGCAACAGCTTTCGGGAAAAGTTGCTGAGAAGATTTTCAAACGTTTTTGCGCTAACTTTAAGCATTCCATTCCAACCCCTGAATCAGTTTTCGAGTGTACGGTCGATGAGCTAAGGGCTGTAGGCCTTTCCAATGCTAAGGCTGGCTATGTTAAGAATATTGCTGAGTTTGCAATACATAGTAACCTTACGGTTGAATATTTTGATTCGCTAACCGATAGCCAAATTGTTGAGCAGCTTACACAAATTAAGGGAATAGGAGAGTGGACTGCCCAAATGGTTCTCATCTTCTCACTAAACAGACCCGATGTTTTTCCTCTTGGCGATTTTGCCATCCAGCAGGGCATGAAACAGCTTTACAGCTTAACCCAAGAGGGGAGAGAATTAAAACTCCGACTAACCACAATTTCCGATGCATGGAAACCTTATAGAACTCTTGGTACACGCTATGTTTGGCAATACTTAAACCAGCAAAAAGCTAATGCGGTAAGGCTTTAATTTCGGTAGCGTATTTGGTTATTAAATTGTGTTAAAGCCACTAATTTTAGTGGCTTTTTGCTATATTTGTTATTCTAGTACTCATAGCAAAAGATTATAAATTAATTGTTTATATGGCCTATTTACTTAAAGGAAAAATTGCCGTGGTTACAGGAGCCTCTTCGGGTATTGGAAGAGCAATTGCCATTGAGCTAGCTCGGAGTGGTGTTAAGGTTGTACTTGCTTCGCGCGATGAGCAGAGGTTAAACAATGCACATAATAAAATTAGGGAGATTGGAGGAGAATCAGCAGTTGTAAAAACCGATGTTGCTGATGAATTGCAATGCAAAGAGCTAATTCGGCAGACAATTTCCCAATTCGGTGGATTGGATATTCTTATCAATAATGCAGGCATTTCTATGCGGGCTAACTTTTTAGACGTTGACCTTAAAGTGCTAAAAAGGTTAGTTGATACAAATTTTTGGGGATCAGTTTACTGCACCAAATACGCTTTACCTTATATTGTTGAGCATAAAGGGAGTATTGTGGCGATTTCGTCGGTTAGTGGTGTAACGCCTTTGCCTGGCCGCACGGGTTATGTTGCCTCAAAGCATGCCCTCGACGGCTTTATGGGAACCATTCGGGTTGAGAATCTTCATACAGGAATTCACGTTATGGTGGTTCATCCTGGCTTTACCACTTCAAATATTCGTAATGTTGCCCTAAATAAGCTTGGCCTACCTCAGGCCGAAACACCACTCGATGAGTCGAAACTTATGCCAGCCGAGGAGGTTGCCCGCAGAGTTGTACACGGAATTGTGAAGCGCAAGCATACCATAAATCTTACGCTACAAGGTAAGTTTGCCATTTGGCTTTATAGGCATGCCCCAAAAACTGCCGAGAGACTTATTTTTAATTCAATGAAAAAGGAGGTTGGGGCACCGTTTTAGGGTAATTTCATTTTAGATTTATTGAAGGTTTTCTGTATTTTCAGAATGCTAAGTTTAGTTCATGTTTACGAAGTTATTTAACTGATGCCAATCAACCAACATTGGTTTAACCTGATGCTCCCCATTATTATTTCGTTTTCTTTTTGGCACTAATGTAAATTCATTGGGTTTTACTGCAAAAAGTTACATGCGAATGCTATATTTGCTTTGAATTTGCTTGGTTAAACATTTTTTAAATCATCTTCAATATGCGTAAGCATTTAGTATACGGGCTAGCTATTGTATTAGCCTTTGTGTCGCATTTTAGCACCCTATTCGCAAATACCAATCCCGGTTTAGCAAGTGCCGAGAACGAGGCTGCTCGCCTTTGGATCGATTCGGTAATGAGCTCACTTACCCTTAAGCAAAAAATTGCGCAGCTTTTTATGGTTGCAGCCTACTCCAATGGTAGCATTGAGCATATTGATGAAATTGCAAATTTGGTTGAAAAGGAAGGTATTGGCGGACTCTGTTTTTTTCAGGGTGGGCCTGTAAGGCAAGCACAGCAAACCAACTACTACCAAAGTTTAGCTGATGTACCACTGCTTATTTCAATGGATGCAGAGTGGGGACTTGGTATGCGGCTCGATAGTACAATTTCGTATCCAAGGCAAATGATGCTTGGTGCAATGGACGATAACCGCTTGGTTTACCACATGGGAGCCGACATAGGCAGGCAGCTTAGGCGCATTGGGGTTCACATTAACTTTGCTCCGGTTGTCGATATAAACAATAATCCGCAAAATCCGGTAATTAATACCCGAGCCTTTGGCGAGGATAAGGACAGGGTTACTCAAAAGGGATTGGCCTATATGCTGGGTTTACAAGATAATGGTGTTTTGGCCTGCGCCAAACATTACCCAGGACATGGCGATACCGATACCGATTCGCATTACGATTTACCGCTGCTTAACCATTCATACGAACGGATTGACAGTCTCGAACTTTACCCATTTCGTCAGCTAATCCGGAATGGCGTAGCTAGCATAATGGTAGCTCATATGGAAATTCCATCAATTGAACCCAAAAAGAATACGCCATCGAGCCTTTCGTACAGCACGGTTAGCACAATGCTAAAAAGCGATATGGGTTTTAACGGACTGGTTATTACCGATGCGCTTAATATGAAGGGGGTTGCCGAGGGGCGTAAACCTGAGGAGGTGAATATTATGGCGTTAAAAGCCGGAAACGATATTTTACTCTTCCCCTCTGAGGTAAAAAAATCGATTTCAAAAATTGAGCATCTGGTTAAAAGGGGTAAGTTTCCTGAGGAGGAGATTGAGGCTCGATGTCGTAAAATTTTGGAGGCCAAGTATAGGGTGGGGCTCTACAAGTACAAACCTATAAGGCTTGAAGGTTTATACAACGATTTAAACAGTCCTAATTCTGAGTATCTCATTAGGCAAATTGCAGGGCAGGCCGTTACAGTGTTAAGCAATAAAAATGAGCTTATTCCCTTGCGAGGAATTGATACCATTAAAGTTGCTTACCTCGAGATTGGGACCGGAGAAGGGGTTGATTTTCGCAATCAGCTTGAGCTATATGGCGAAGTTTCATCCTTTTCAATCGGATCAGCACCCAGTGAAGATGAACTTGGACACCTACTTCAAACTCTTAGCCAATACAGTACCGTTATTGTAGGTTACCATAGCCTTTCGTCGAGCCCTGCGAGAGATTTTGGGGTAAGCAATGTTGTTTCCAATTTTTTGCATTTACTTGCTCAGCGTAAGCCAACCATTCTAAATCTTTTTGGATCGCCTTATGCTTTGGGAAAGCTAGTCGATACTAGCGTATTTAGAACGCTAATTGTATCCTACGATAACGCGCCAATTACGCAAAGCATTACTGCACAGCTTATATATGGCGGTGCAACGGCTTTTGGCCGTTTACCAATCTCTATAAGTGGTTCATTTCCTGTAGGTAGCGGTTTCGATGCGGGTCAAAAAATCCGATTGGGCTATTCGGTTCCCGAAGAGGTCATGCTTGAGTCGTCATGCTTTGAGAGGATTGATTCGGTTGCTCTAAAGGCCATTGACGATATGGCAACTCCTGGTATGCAAATATTGGTTGCTAAAGATGGCGAGGTTATTTATAATAAGAGTTTTGGTGGATACACCTACAGTAACGAAACGCCAAAGGTTAGCCATAGCGCAGTTTACGATGTCGCATCGGTTACAAAAATTGCGGCAACAGTTCCTCTGGTTATGGAGCTGTACTCAAAAGGTAAACTCAACTTGGAAGGGAATCTTGGTTCGTACTTAGCTTTTCCAGATACATCTGATTATAACAAGCTAAAAATTAGCGATATCCTTTTGCACCAGTCGGGTTTAGCAGCATGGATTCCATTTTACCAGCGTACCATGGTATCGCTTTGGCCCAACCAGCCTGCAATAAACGGTAAATTCTCTGAAGCTTATCCATATTTCTTATCGCGAAATAAGTACATGGGTTTGCATACAAATCCTTCGGTACGGTACTTTCAGCCCGACCAATCAAATAACTTCCCTTTCGAAGTTGCACGTGGGTTATATTCGGCAAGCTGGATGCGCGATAGCATTTTCACGTGGATTGTGCAAACGCCAATAAACCCCGATAGGGGTTACAGGTATAGCGATTTAGGTTTTATACTTATTCATTGGGCAATAAGCGATATGCTTACCGAAAAACCAAGCGCGTATTTAAATAGGAACATATACGCAAAGCTTGGGATGAATAATTCGCTTTTTAACCCTTTAACCCGATTTGGCACCGATAGGATTGTACCCACCGAAAACGATATCTACTTTCGAAAGCAATTGGTTTGGGGTCATGTACACGATCCCGCTGCAGCAATGCTAGGTGGTGAAGCAGGCCATGCGGGTTTATTCTCCAACGCCAACGATTTGGCAAAGCTAATGCAAATGCTTTTAAACAAAGGCGAATACGGTGGTGAACGTTTTTTCCCCTCAAATACCGTAGAGTATTTTACCAGCTGCGTTAACTGTGCCAATGGGGTTAGGCGTGGCTTAGGCTTTGATAAACCAGAACCCGATTTAAGCAAGGATAGTCCGGTTACCCGCAGGGCAACATCGTTGAGCTACGGTCATTCTGGCTTTACGGGGTCGTTGGTTTGGGTTGACCCTGCTTACAACCTGGTATACATTTTTATATCAAACCGTGTTTTCCCCGATTCGCATAATTCAACGCTAGTTAAGGAGAATGTAAGAACTCAGATACAGGATATTGTATATGAGGCTATTGGTGCCGAGCCAATAAATGCAGAGATTCAGTAGATTTGAAATTTAAGGTTTAGCAGAAAAGATTTATGGAAAAGAACGATTTGAGAGTAGAGCTTCGTAATCTCGATATTAAGGATTATATCGATTTAAAGGATGCCATGCTTAAGGCATATTCCGATATTAATGGGTTACATTGGAGAGAGGAACAGATTCGTAATCTTTTAGACATTTTTCCCGAGGGTCAGCTCTGCATTGAGGTTAACGGTATGGTTGTAGCCTGTGCACTATCGCTAATAGTTGATTATAATAAGTTTGGCGATAAGCATACCTACTTGCAGATTACCGGAAACGAAACCTTTAGTACTCACGATGCCGATGGCGATGTACTTTACGGTATTGAGGTGTTTGTTCACCCCGATTACCGTGGGCTACGTTTAGCTCGAAGGCTATACGATGCGCGTAAGGAACTTTGCGAAAACCTAAACCTCAGAGTAATTATGGCTGGCGGACGAATGCCCAGCTATAAGGAGTATGCTAAGGAGTTAACCCCAAGACAGTACCTTAATAAGGTTGAAGTAAAAGAGATTTACGATCCGGTTCTTACATTCCAAATATCAAACGGGTTTCAGGTAAAGAAAATTTTGAAGAACTACCTGCCCGGCGATGTTGAATCGTTGGAGTATGCTACGCTTTTACAGTGGCATAATATATATTACGAAAAAGAGGAGAGTACCATTAATGTAGAGAAAACAACCGTTAGGTTAGGGTTGGTGCAATGGCAAATGCGTCCGCATAACTCGTTTGATTCGCTAATTGAGCAAATAGAGTTTTTTGTTGATGCAGTTAGCGATTACCAATCGGATTTTGCCCTTTTCCCCGAACTGTTTAACGCACCGTTAATGGCACCCTATAACGATATGGGTACAGCCGAGGCAATGAGAGAGTTGGCAAAATATACCGCTCCTTTGCTCGAAAAGTTTAAAGAGTTTGCTGTTAGCTACAACATCAATATTATTACTGGTTCGTTACCATACGTTAACTCAAATGGGAGCCTACAAAACGTATCGTATTTATGCCACCGAAACGGGCTCGTTGATGAGTATAGAAAGATTCACATTACTCCTAATGAGCGTGAAACATGGGGTATGATAGGAGGGAATGAGATTAAAGTTTTCGATACCGATTGTGGCAAGATAGGGATTGTAGTTTGCTACGATGTTGAGTTTCCTGAGCTCATTAGGCTTCAGGCCGATCAGGGGATGAATATTCTGTTTGTGCCTTTCCTTACCGATACGCAAAACGGTTACATGCGAGTTAGAAACTGTGCAATGGCTCGGGCTGTTGAAAATGAGTGCTATGTGGCCATAGCAGGTTGTGTTGGCAACTTACCCAGAGTGAACAATATGGATATTCAGTATGCGCAATCGGCTGTGTTTACACCTTCGGATTTTGCCTTTCCTACAAATAGCATAAAGGCCGAAACAACACCAAATACTGAGATGACGCTAATAGTTGATGTCGATCTTGATTTATTGAAAGAGCTCCATAACCATGGTAGCGTCCGAATTATGAAGGATAGGCGTAACGATTTATATGAGCTGCGCTTGAAAAAAAGTTAGGGATTGGTTAACTATTGATTTAGGTATTGTTTAAGCGTTTCGAGCAAATCATTTGGTTTTATGGGCTTCGAAAGATAGTAGTCGCAACCCGCTCTCTCTCCTTTGGCTCTATCCTCAGCCATTGCATATGCAGTTTGGGCAATTACTGGTAGGCTTGGTTTTAGTTTTTTAATCTCCTGGGTTGCTTGGTAGCCGTTCATTCTTGGCATTTGAATATCCATGAGTACTAGCCTAATGCTATCATTGTTTTTAACTAGTTCAATAGCTTCAATTCCGTTGTGCGCTCTTAGAATTGCAACGTTTGTTGGCGAAAGCACTTCTTGCAGAAAGAGGAAGTTTGTGTCCTCATCCTCAGCAATGAGAATTGTTTTAGCATTAAAGTTGCTAGGGGCATTTTTTGTTGAGAGGTTTTCGAGTATTGTTTCGCTTTTGCTTGGTATAATTAGCGGAAGGCTAAAAAAGAAAGTTGCTCCTTTTCCTAATTCCGATTCAACCCATATTTGTCCACCCATTAGCTGTATTAGCTTTCGCGAAATAGCTAAACCCAAACCTGTCCCTCCGTATTTTCGGGTAGTTGAGTCGTCGGCTTGCCTAAACCGATCAAAAATTAAGGTTGACTTTTCGGGTGCTATGCCAATTCCTGTATCCTGTACGTAAAAAAGTATGGTTGCCTTGTTAGGCAAAAGGTATCCAATTTCAACAAAACCCTTTTCGGTAAACTTTAGGGCATTGCTAAGCAGATTGTTAAGTATTTGTCTTAGCCTTACCGAATCGCATAGAATGCTAAAGCCTTCATCATCAACAGAAAAATGCTTTTTTAGCGTAACCTCCTGTTTGTAATTCTCATTCTTATAGCTATTGTAGTATTCAATAAGCTCGGTTATCATCGCATTAATCTTAACCTGCGATTTTACGATTCGAAGCTGTTTTGCATCAATTTTCGAAATATCAATAATATCGTCGATTAAAGCTAAAAGTGCTTTCCCGCTATTGCTAATGTACTCGGCGTAAATATCTTTTTTTTGCTGAGGTACGCTTTTTCGCGTAATTAGTTCGGAGAACCCAACAATAGAGTTCATGGGTGTTCGAATTTCGTGGCTCATATTGGCCAGGAACGAAGTTTTAAGCTTATCGGCTTGTACCGCTTTCTCTTTCGATAGCTTCAGCTCAAGCTCATTCTCTTTTCGATCAATGGAGATAGCAATTTGGGCTGAAACAAATTCGAGGATTTTTAGATCGTCGGGGCTGTATGCAAATGCTGATTTATAGCTTTGAATGGCTATTAATCCAACCACTTCGGATTGGTTTCGTAGCGGAACACCCATCCACGATTTAGCAGGTGTGCCAATTGTTTCAATTAATCCTTTTTCACTTAGCTTAGAAATATCATTTTCACTAAGGAGTAACGATTTTCCCGTTTCAATGGCGTATCCGCATAGCGTTTTCCCTTTTGGGAAACGATCGAAAATATCATGCTCATCAATAAAGTAGGGAAGCGTAAGCTTATGCCGTAGTTTATCCCAAAGTACAATAAACATATTGTGAGCATCCATTACAGTATTTAGCTCGTGCTGTATATGGCTGAACAGCTCATCTAAATTTCGGCTCTCATGCTCGGCTTTAGCAATGTTTATGAGCAAAGTTGTTGTTTTACGCTCTCGAATAAGCTTTGTTTGGTTTGTTGCCGTGATAAGAAAAAGTTCTTCATCTTCAACGGTATGCGGACTTACCGAGATTGAAAAGTATTGAGTTGTACCCATTGCCCCTTTTTGGGCATGAATAATGCCTCTGTCGGTAAAGTTTTTTAGCTCGTCGGGTTTAGTGAGTATATACTGAAAAATATTATAGGCGTTATTTTTGTGCGAGTTGCAAGATGATAGGAAAATATCACTAAACAACATATTGGCCCAAAGGATACTTCCGTCAGAGGATACAAGACAACAGGCCGTTGGTAGCTGGTTGATGAACAAAGGGCAATATTTCTCAAAATCTTTCACCTAGCATACAGTTAAAGGCAGTAGAAATAAAAAGCATACGTTAGCTAACTTACCAATTATTTTTATTTATGCAATTTTTTATCTGTCAATTTATAGTTTTCAATGGTACACTGCCTGCTGCTCATTCTCCAGCATATACTGGGCAAAGGCATAGTCTAAACTTTTTTGTATTTTGTAAATGCTTGTTGCTTCAGCTACGTTTAAGGTTACGATATAATTAATTATCTTCGCAACTAAAAACATGCGTAGCCCTTTAGTAGCCAGTTTTATCGTACTAATTCTTTCCCTTTCGTGTATAAATAGCGAATCGGAAAAGGATGCCTCACAACTTAAATCCCTTGAGCATACTAAACCAGAATATGCCAGCGGTTTTGCCTATGCTCAAACACCAAGCGGGTATAGCATTAAGGTATATAATCCGTGGCAGGGGGCAAATGGTATTGAGTACACATATACTCTCGATTCAACCATTAGCAAGCCTAAATTGAACGAAAGAGCTATTATTCCTTTCCCCGTAAGCAGGGTGGTTTGCTTATCAACTACACATATAGCTTATATTGACATATTGAATAGTGTTGATGCTGTTGTTGGAGTTTCGGGCGTAAACCTAGCTACTAACGCTAAAATTCACCATCGTTTTAATAATGATTTGCTACAAGAGGTTGGTTACGATCAGGCATTAAACTTCGAAGTGCTTGTGTCGCTAGAACCCGATGTTGTATTTGCATATGGCGTAGGTGCCGAAATGACTGGTTATATTCAAAAGTTTACCGATTTAGGTATCCCAGTGGTTTTTGTTGCCGATTATCTTGAGAACGATCCGCTTGGAAAAGCGGAGTGGGTTAAGTTTTTTAGCCTTTTCTTCGATAAGGAGGGTATTGCTACAACTTTATTTTCTGATATTGAAGCAAAGTATAATGATGTTAAGAATTTGGTTTCTGATATTAATAATAGACCAACCGTTTTCTTTAACCTTCCATGGAAGGACATTTGGTATGTACCGGGTAGCGATAGCTACATGGCAAAGCTAGTATACGATGCAGGAGCGCTGTATATAATTAAGCATAAGGAAGGAACTAGTTCGGTTCCGTTAAGTCTCGAGTCGGCAATGGAGTATGGCCTAAAGGCCAATTATTGGCTAAATACTGGTACTGCAATTAGCCTAAGCGATATTGTTGAATCGTTACCTATGGCTACAAAGTTTTCGGCTGTGCAACAGGGTAATATTTACAACAACAATAGGTTGACAAACGCAAATGGGGGAAACGATTTTTGGGAGTCGGGAGTAGTTAACCCGCATATTGTGCTTAGCGATTTAGCAAAAATTTTTCACTCAAACCTTATCTATCATCAGCTTACCTATTATAAAAAGCTTGATTAGCAATGCCAAAAAGTTACGCGCATAAAGTATTCCCTAAGCGAAACATTGCCATATTTAGCATACTTGGCATACTGCTAATTATCTCGTTTGGGTTAAACCTTCTTTTAGGCTCAATTCATATACCGGTTAAGGCAGCATTGCAAATATTTTTTGGAAACTCTGGAAATGAGCTTTGGGAAACCATTTTGCTCGATTTTAGATTGCCTAAATCGATAACTGCCATACTTGCGGGTGCTGCCCTTGCGGTTAGCGGGTTGCAAATGCAAACAACTTTTCGTAATCCTTTGGCGGGGCCGTATGTTCTTGGTATTAGTTCAGGTGCAAGTTTAGGTGTAGCAATAATGCTTTTAGGCATATCGTCATTAACTGCGGTAAATTTTGGGGGTATAATAGCCAGCTTTTCATTAGCTGGTGCTGCAATTATTGGGTCAATGCTTGTTTTGCTAGTTATTCTTGCGGTTTCAATTCGGGTAAAGGATATAATGACCATTCTAATATTAGGAATGATGTTTGGGTCAGCCGCATCTGCGCTAGTTAGTATTCTTCAGTTTTTTAGCCATGAATCGATGCTAAAAGCATTTGTTATTTGGACCATGGGCAGCCTTAGCTCCGTTGCTGGAATGCAGCTTCATGTTTTTCTTATCATTGTAGCTATTGGAATAGCGTTGGCTTTACTCTCAATACCGATGCTAAACGTTATGCAGCTTGGCGACACATATGCAAAGGGTGTTGGGGTGAATATTGGCTTATCTCGAGCCGTAGTGTTTTTATCTACTAGCTTGTTGGCAGGTGGGGTTACCGCGTTTTGCGGTCCAATTGGTTTTATAGGTATTGCAATCCCACACATTGGTCGTATGGTTTTTCGTACGGCAAATCATGCGGTGCTCATTCCTGGAGTAATACTGCTTGGAAGTATTAGCTTACTTTTGCTCGATACCATATCGCAGCTGCCAGGGCAAAGCATATCACTTCCAATTAACTCCGTTGCTGCAATCATGGGTATTCCAATTGTAATTTACGTTGTGCTGAAGAATAAAAGATTTACAGGGCTATAAATTATTAGCTAATGAGTAACCATCCTATTGCCATATCGAATATTTTATTGGGCTACAACCCATTGAGTCCACTATTACCAGTTTTCTCAATTGATGCTCCGAAAGGTGAACTAATAGCTCTTGTTGGGCGAAATGGTATTGGGAAAAGTACGCTAATTCGCACAATCATTGGGGAGCAAATGCCCTTAAGTGGACAGGTTTACCTAAATGGAACTCCATTAAAACGTTGGAGTAGAAGGCAGAAGGCAATGCTTATAGCCTATGTTCCCTCCGAGCAGGTTCGCATTCCTAATCTGTTTATTCGCAATTTTGTGGCATTGGCTCGTTTCCCCCATTTGGGCTGGTCCAAATCATTGGGTAGTAAAGATTGGGATATGGTTGATCAGTCGCTTATGCTCGTGGGTATTGATCATCTTGCCAACAGAGATATTTCAACCGTGAGCGATGGTGAGCGTCAGCGAGCAATGATAGCCTTTGCCTTAGCGCAGAATTCTGATATAATAATTTTGGATGAGCCAACAGCCTTTCTCGATTTACCCAACAAGTATGAGGTAGTGCGGTTGCTCTCGAATTTGGTTCGAAACCAGCAGAAAACTATAATATACTCAACACACGATCTGCAGGGTGCCATATCGGAAGTTGATACGCTTTGGATGATGCTTGAAAGCGGATTTGTTTTTGGTGCTCCAGAGGATATTGCATTTAGCAATAAATTCGGTAAACTTCTTGAAAAATCTGAACTTACTTTCGATACTAAAACGGGTTTGTTTAACAACCAGCGTGAGCATACAAAACCAATTGCTCTTGAGGGGCAAGGTAATGCTTTATTTTGGACTAAAAGGTTAGTCGAGAGGCTTGGCTTTGTTAGCACTGAACAAGCAAATACTGAATATAGCATTAGCTGTAAACCTTTAAACAGCGCCTACATTTGGGAGGTTTACCAGCATGGTGCGCTAATCTCAAAAGTGAATACGCTTACGGAACTTGGGGCTTTGTTGAGGAAGTTTTAAAAATAAAATCGTCTGGAAGATTATATCAACCAGACGATTTATTTTATTTGGCATTTTTATTACTCTTTTATAACCTTTCCAGAATAGGTGCCATTTTTAGTAGAGACTATGATAATATAAACACCTTTTTGTAAACTACTTATATCAATTGAGTGGCTAATATTAGCCTTTTCAAGAATTACCCTACCCGATAAGTCAATAACCATTACGTGAGCATTTTCATTGTTAGTTAAATTCAGCGTTGATGAGGCAGGATTCGGGTAAAATGAGAGTTTATCATTCGTATCCTGATGCACGTTTGAAACTATTGCAGAGTAGTATGAGAACGACTTGCTTTTAATTGACCAATCATTTAATATTTTATCCCATAAATAATACTCAAGCAATGTTCTATTGTTATGTTCATTGTAGGCAAAACTATTCAAAGTTTTATTTTCCCAATCATTTAATTCTTCGTTCCATATAGAGTATAAGTCTGAAGTATTTAATCCTTGCTCATTATAAATATACTCATGCTTAATTTGGGGAACCCAATCGTTCATGTACCATGATTGTTGGGTATAAGAACTAAGTTGAGCTAAAATATTATAATTAAAATCTATTCTGTTTTGAGGTAGCCAATCGTTTTCATAGGTGTTCCAAATAATATTTGTTTGGGATGAGATATTGCCATTATTGTCAAATGTTTTTTCAATTTTTGATGAGTATACCCAGGTGCTTTCTTCAGAGTTCCAATTGTAGTAAGATATTAAATCATTATAGTTATCAATAGTATAGTTATGTTCTTCTTTAGAAGATAACAGCCATTCATCGTTTATTGAGTTCCATGTGTATCTAGATACTTGTGTTATCATCTCAAGTTCGTTATAGGAATAATCTTCTTTTATCGAATTAATCCAATCATTTTGCTCACCATCCCACTCGAGGTATGTAATTAGTGATATAGTTCCATTTTGATTGTATTGATAATCAAACTTATCAATCAATACCCAAATGTTATCATCACTATTCCAATCGTATTGTATCTGTGATATTCTATTTTGATATTGGTCATAATTATAATCATATTTCCAAATAGGAATCCAAGTGTTCTGTTCGCTACTCCAAGAGTTAAATGACCAAGATGTTAGGTTGTACAAGTCGTCATAAAAATATGCATTTTTAACGGCAATAGTTGAGTCGATTTCAGATTGAAAATTATATCTCAAAGTTGAATCAATTAGCATGTTGTTTAAAGAACTTTGCTCAATTACATATTTGTTTGATTCAATTTCATATTCTGAAAATTCAATTTTTTGCTTTGCAATGATACTCTTATGATTTTTGGTTTGTATTAAATAGTTAGTTTGCCCTGAAACTAATGAAGTAATGGCAGAAAGCATTAATGTGTAGAAAACTGTTCTCATTTTTTAATTTAAATAGATTAGACTTTAGTATTAGGTGAATTGAGTTGAAAAGGTTAAAGTTAAATCCCCAACTCCTGCTCAATAAACCTTTCAAGCGATTCAATGCCAATGCGCTTGGCAATTATCTTCTTGTCCTTATCGAGTACGTAGAGAATAGGGGTACTGTAAATATCGTAAAGCTTATGGTAGTTGGTCGATCGGTATGGGTCCCAAACATTAATCCAAGTTAGCTCGTTATTCTTAATGTACTCTAGCCATTTTTCCTGTTCGCCCTGAGTGTAAACGGCAAAAACGCTCATGCCTTTATCGTAATACTTTTTGTATAAATCGCGTAGCATAGGGGTAACCTTTTTGCAATGGCTACAGCCGGGTTCCCAAAAATACACAATGGTAACCAGCGAATTTACTGTATGAAGTTCTTGTAGCTTGTTGTTCGAGTCGCGCATTGATATGTTCGGGGCAACTTGACCTAAAAGGTTGGGCTTCAGATCAGCAACACGATCAGCAATACGTTTTTTAAGATCGTCGCTAATTCCCTTCATCTCACCTGATAGGTAGTATTTCTCGGCTAAATGTACAAATACCGCATCCATGCCCATTATGGCCGAGTTCTGATATTTTGAGAATAAATGCGATACAATATACTGAAACATGTCCTCATTTCCCTTTACTCGTTCAATAAGCTTATCGCTGTATGTAATAATGGTGTCGGGGATGGGAGCCAAAATTTTATCGAAATAGGTATCAATTCTGCTTTGAAAGAAAGGGGTACGAATAAAGCGGCTGTCGGTTAGGTCAACATTATCAAAGAAATGATTCTGATTGTATTGGTAGCTCATAATCCACCGAAGCGAATCGGCATTCGATGCATCATTTGGAATATCAAATTCAGGAAATTCAATTGGCTTTAGCGACGTAATGATGTTTGCAAAAAACGTATTCGGGTTTTCATCAATCACCTTGTCCCAGTAGGCTTTTACTTCCTTATCGAGGGCGTTAATCTTTTCGGTAATCTCTTTCTCTTTATTCTCATCACCTTGGCTTTGCTGCATTTGGTTGCGAAGCTCGTTCATTTGCTCCTGCTTTTTGTTCATGTAGCGTTGGTAGTCTGCAAATGCAGTGTTTTCTACTGAGCCCTTAAAATTTAGGTTCTGTAGCGAGTTTTCTGTTGAGGTGGTAAGGCTAAAGTTCTGATCATCGCCAACAAGTATATCAAAATACGAGCGTTCTGGGAGAATTACAATGTACATTCCTCCCTGAAGTAGGCTGTCGCCTGAAAAAACTGCTTTACCTTTTGAGTCAATCTGTGCTGTATCGGCAATAAACTTTTTTTCTCCAAAGTGGTAACCAAGCAGCAGTGTAGTATCCTTAAGGTCGGTTAGGTTAACCTCAATTCTGTATCCCTGGTTGTTTTGTGCGCACGAACTTAAAGTAATTCCTACTATTGTTATCAGCGTTAAAAAAATGCTTTTCATACTGTTATGTGTTAGTTAATATCATTTGTTCGCTTTCAGTGAGCGGCAAAATGCTGCTCAAAAGTATAAAAGATTATCATTACTGGTTTATAAAAAATCTTGTTGTTTTCAACAAATGCAGTACCATTTTGTTAAAACATAGAATTTTAATAGATCAACTAGTATGTCACAAACCCTAAACCGATTAGCGCAAGAATCGAGTCCATACCTTTTACAGCATGCTTCTAACCCTATTGATTGGTACCCTTGGGGCAACGAAGCTTTTACTAAAGCCAAGCAAGAGAATAAGCTAATGCTTATTAGCATTGGCTATAGCAGTTGCCATTGGTGTCATGTAATGGAACGCGAGGCTTTTTCGAATAAGCAAGTGGCCGATTTTATGAATAGCCACTACGTGTGTGTTAAGGTTGATAGGGAGGAACGTCCTGATATTGATCAGATATACATGAACGCAATACAAATTATCACCCGCTCGGGTGGTTGGCCCTTAAACTGCTTCACTTTACCCGATGGTCGACCCGTATACGGAGGAACCTATTTCCCCGCCGAAGCTTGGCTCGATATTCTTAAAAGCCTTCATTTTACTTGGATGTCGGAACCTAAACGTGTATTGGAAGTGGCCGATGAGCTAACCGATGGAATTTCGAAAACCGAAATCATTACTACTAAGTCGGAGCCAAAATCATCCTATGGCAATTCACTACTAACCCTTGTTGCCAACTGGCAAAAGCATTTCGACGAAAGGTACGGCGGTTTAAAGGGAGTGCCCAAGTTTGCAATGCCCGAGTCGTTAAAGTTTTTAATGCATTATGGCTGGTCGTATGCTGATGATGAAGTGTTGAAGTACGTCGATTTTTCACTTGCTAAAATGGCAAAGGGTGGAGTTTATGATCATTTGGGGGGAGGCTTTTTTCGCTATAGCGTTGATGAGATGTGGCATGTTCCTCATTTCGAAAAAATGCTCTACGATAATGCCCAAATGCTAAGCCTTTATGCTAATGCGTATAAACTTTACCGAAAGGAGCAGTTCAAGGATATTGTTTACCAAACTGTTGGCTTTCTTGAGCGCGAAATGCTTTCCGATGAAGGTGGTTTCTTCAGTGCAATTGATGCCGATAGCGAGGGGAAAGAAGGGCGTTACTACACATTTACAAAAGATGAGGTTGATGAAGTGCTGGGTAGCGATGCTGAGCTATTTTCAATTCTTTACGGCGTTTCAGCATCGGGAAATATTGATGGTCGAAATGCGCTAAGGATAGCATCAACTGAAAATGAGGCTGCTTGCGTTATTGGTTCCGATGTAGATTATGTTAAGCAAAAATTCGTTGAGTTTAACCAAACTATGCTACAATATCGTGATTCAAGGATTCGCCCATCAACTGATGATAAACAAATACTAGCATGGAATGCGCTTGCCATTCGTGGGTTTGTTGATGCTTACATAGCTTTTGCAGATGAAAAGTTTATTAACCTCGCGCTAAAATCCATTTCGTTTATCGAGAGCTATTTGGTAAAAGACCATGGCGCACTTAACCGAATTTACTGTAAGGGTAAAGCATCGGTTGATGCTTTTCTCGATGACTATGCTTTCTTAATTGATGCATACATTGCCCTTTACCAATCTACATTCGATGAGAAATGGATTGCTAAAGCAAAACTTTATACTGATTATGTAATAGCAAATTTTTTCTGTAAAGAGTCTGGTATGTTCTACTTTACCAGCTCAACTCATAACGATAGCATTGTACGTAAAATGGAACTCACCGATGGGGTTATCCCCTCATCGGGTGCGGTTATGGCCCATAACTTAAGTATTCTAAGTAATTTTTATTTAGATGATGAATACGAGAGCATGGCAAAGCAGATGGGTGCAAATATTAGCAATCAGGTTGAGCGTGGAGGACCCTATATATACAAATGGGCTAGCTTGTTACTAAATTTCGAGTTGGGCAGTGCTCAAATTGTATCGAGTGGCGATATTGGTAAAGAAATGCTAAAACAGGTTTTACAGATTTCATCGAGGCCTAATACCCTTGCTTTTTATAGCTTAGCCAGTTCGGAAATACCTTTGTCGAAATATAAGGTTGAACAGAATAAGGTTAAAATTTGTATTGGTAATTCCTGTCAATTGCCATCGGATAGCATTAGCGAAATAGCTGCTATAATAAATGAGCAAAGGCTCCGCTAGTATAGCAGAGCCTTTAAATATGCACAATTCAGTATGGCAACTACCAAATTGTGGGTCTAACTTCTGGAGTTCTATAAAGTGCGTCGGTTGGTTTAATGGCAAAAGCATCATAAAACTCATTTATATTAAAAAGTGCACCATTAACCCTAAATTTACCTGGCGAGTGCGGATCTTCTTTCACTCTTCGCATTAGCTCCTGATCGCGAATTACCTGACGCCAAACGTTGGCATACGAGAGGAAGAATCGTTGCTCAGGTGTAAACCCATCAATGTTGTCAGGTCTAGTGTTATTCTCATACGATTTTTGAAGAGCATGATACGAAATGGTTAACCCACCATAATCGGCAATATTTTCGCCTAGGGTTAATTTGCCATTCAGATTCATATCCTCAATTGCAACAAAGGCTTCGTATTGGTCGATAATTGTTTGGGTTAGCTCATTAAACTTTTCTGAATCTTCGGGCTCCCACCAATCTTCGAGGTTTCCATCCTTATTATATTTCCGACCCTGATCGTCGAAGCCGTGGGTCATTTCGTGGCCAATTACAACTCCAATAGCTCCGTAGTTAACAGCATCATCGGCATAAAGGTTAAAGAATGGTGGTTGCAGAATTGCCGCAGGGAAAACAATTTCGTTCATTGTTGGGCTATAGTATGCATTTACGGTTTGGGGGGTCATAAACCATTCGGTTCTGTCAACTGGTTTTCCTAGCTTATCCATATTTTGCCTAAAGGCAAATTGCAAAGCGTTCTTAATATTGGTTGCGTAGCAATCCTCCGTAACAGTGTAATTTGTATAGTCCTTCCATTTGTCGGGATAGCCAACCTTAACGTTCATGGCATCGAGTTTTGCAACGGCTCTTTGTTTTGTAGTTTCGCTCATCCATTCGAGGTTTTGCATACGGTCGCGGTATACAGCTTTGAGGTTGGCAACCAGCTCAACCATTTTCTCTTTGGCTTCCGGAGGGAAATTTTCTTCTACATATATTTGGCCAACTAGCTCGCCAATGGCCATGTTGGCTGAGCTGGCAACCCTTTCCCAGCGAGGACGATTAACCTCGTTGCCCGAGAGTACTTTTCCGTAAAAGCTAAACTGCTGCTCAACAAAGGCTGAACTTAGGTATGGCGAAAACCTATTTACCACATTCCAAGTAAGGTACGATTTCCAACTATCGATAGCTGTTTCCGATAGCATTTTCGAAACTTCACTGAAAAATGTTGGATTGTCAATTACAAATTCCGCTGGAACCTCAATGCCAATGCCACTAAAGTAGCCGGACCAATTAAACATTGGGCTGTTAAGCTGCATTTCCTGAAGGCTAACCTTGTTGTATGTTTTATTTGGATCGCGACGCTCAAGCCTTGTGTATGAAGCGTTTGCTAAGCGGGTTTCAATAGCCATAACGTTTTCGGCGCTTTGTTTGGCTTTCTCTTCATCGTATCCTAACAGGTTGAAAACCTGTTTTAGGTGTTGCTGGTATGCATTTCGAATTTCCGTTGATCTTTTGTCTTCAGATGTGTAGTAGTCACGATCGGGTAGTCCTAATCCACCTTGGCTAAGGTTTACGATAATTTCAGTTGTGTTCTTTCTGTCCTGTGCAGCGTAAATGTTAAATAGCGGCGATACTCTTGATGCGTGCAGCTGAGCAATAAGCTGTTGAAGCTCATTTGTATCTGCTATCTTGTCAATTAGTTCTAACTCAGGTCTAATCGGATCGATCCCTTTTAGCTCAACGTTTTCGGTATTCATACCTGCCTTGAAAAAATCGCCAACTTTTTGCCAGCTGCTTCCTGCTGGAGCATTCTTTTTGCTTGCAGCTTTTTCAAATATTTCTTTTAGAACAGCATTATTCTCTTCCTGAAGTATATCAAATGAGCCATAACGCGACTTATCCTCAGGTATGGTAGTTTTCTTAATCCAGGCACCATTAGCGTACGAGTAAAAATCATCACCCGGATTAACAGCTAAATCCATGTTGCTAACTTCAAGTGCTGGTTTCTGTTTGTCGGTTTGCGTTTTACATGCGCTAATGAGGCCAAGTGTCATAATGATAAGGAGTATTTTTATTCTCATGGCTTATAAATTTTTGATTATCACATTTGATAATTTTGCAGTGTTTTGGTTTAGCTAGTACATTAATTGTTGTTTGGCATACGAAGAAGACTATGACGCTACTGATAAAATAGCAGAAAGCCCCAAGGTAAAATCTTGAGGCTTTGCTGGTGATACAAATTCAATTTATCTAACGGTTATAATGTGGTAGTCAATTTTGCGCTGATCGGGGGTTAGGCTGTATATCCAAGCAAAAATATTTTCCGAAGTGGTAATCCACTCTTCGAAATCGGGGTGATTGATCGTTTCGTAGTTAAGATACTTGATGGGTTTTTTAGTGAATACAAAAACTATTCGGGTTACCTCGGGTTCCTTCCCACTTTTAAAAAGAGGGTACTCAACTTGACCTAAAGGGAAGGTAACCTTTTTGTTTGCTTCAATCATTTTAAACGATTCTATAGAGTTTGGGTAAAGAACAGAGGTGTACGAATCGGCAATTCCGAAAATGTGCAGGAAGCAATCTTTTGTCGATTGAATGGAGAAGGTTAAGTTTTCGCCATCGTTATAAACGGCTTTAATTCCTTCAATTCTTGCATTAAAGGTTGGGTCAGGGCCAGTGGAGTAAAGTACAACCTTAGCGTTAATTGTAACCTCAATATTTGGTAGCTTCGAAAGCTCATCGGTAAAGGTTCTGGTGTCAATTATTTCGTAGCTTTGAACAGCCCCCCTGAGCTCTGCTTGGATATCGGAGCTGAAAAATTCCGAAAAATCATTGTTAACTTCGCTTCGGAAAAGCATTTCATAGGATTGAAGCTGTTCGCTAACTCCAGCTTTTCGGAGGGCCTCAACTTTAGCCATATTAAGCGCTTCGCGCTTAGCATCTTCGTAGCTAATTTTACCAGCAATTACGGCAATACCGCTCACGCTTTTAACATTAATCTCTTTTTGTGCCTTAAGGTTAAAGCCTGATATTAGAAGGACTAGGATTGCTAGAAGTAACCTTCTATTGCTAATTTTTTCCATGGTTTTGGTGTTTTTTGCTCAAAATCAATATCTATGCCAAGGTACAAAAAAAGCCGTTCTCTAGATGAGAACGGCTTAATAATTTATGGGATAGGATTATTCAAACTTTTTGAAAACCTCTTTAATCTTATCCATAGCCTCGCGAAGCTGCTCTTCGGTAATTACAAGAGGAGGAGCAAAGCGGATAATGTTTCCATGTGTTGGTTTTGCCAGTACGCCATTCTCGGCCATAGCTACGCAAACATCCCATGCGGTTTTACCTGGCTGATTGCGAATTACAACAGCGTTAAGCAAGCCTTTACCTCTTACAAGTTCAATCATGTCGCTTTTAATGCTGCGGAACTCATCGCGGAATATTTTACCTAAGCGCTCAGCATTCGCCTCTAGTTTTTCCTCTTTAATTACCTCAAGTGCAGCAATTGCAACCTTGCCTGCAATCGGGTTTCCTCCAAAAGTTGAACCATGTTGTCCAGGCTGTATGCAAAGCATAATATCATCGTCGGCAAGTACAGCCGAAACAGGGAAAACGCCACCAGAGATTGCTTTACCAAGAATTAGGATATCGGGACGAACACCTTCGTGATCGCAAGCAAGCATTTTACCAGTACGTGCAATACCTGTTTGAACCTCATCAGCAATGAAAAGAACGTTGTTCTTTTTACAAAGCTCAGATGCTTTTTTCAGGTAACCTTCGTCTGGAACAAAAACGCCAGCCTCACCTTGTATTGGCTCAACAAGAAAACCAACTACATTCTTATCTTCTAGGGCTTTTTCAAGAGCAGGAATATCATTGTAAGGAATTACGATAAATCCGGGCGTATATGGTCCGTATTCAGCTTTTGCATCTGGGTCGGTACTCATTGAGATAATTGTGGTAGTACGGCCGTGGAAATTGTTTTCGCAAACAATTATTTTAGCTTCACCATCCTTAACCCCTTTCTTTTGGTATCCCCATTTACGACAAAGCTTAATTGCTGTTTCATCGGCCTCGGCTCCAGTATTCATGGGTAGAACTTTGTCGAAGCCAAAGTATTTTGTTACATACTCCTCGTATTCGCCAAGTACATTGTTGTAAAAAGCCCTTGAGGTTAAGGTCAGCGTTTTAGCCTGATCAACCATGGCATTAACAATTTTTGGATGGCAGTGTCCTTGGTTTACTGCTGAGTAAGCCGATAGGAAATCGAAATACCTTTTTCCTTCAACATCCCATACGTAAACACCTTCACCTTTTTCAAGAACAACTGGAAGTGGGTGATAGTTGTGGGCACCGTACTTGTCCTCGCGGGCCATGTAATCTTTTGCTGTCATCATAGTTCCAAATAATTTAGTGTTGATATATAAATACTTATAGATAAATTTCTGGTAATTTATTTGGTTACAATCATAAGGTAAGTTTTCCAATTTTCAAACAGTTATCGCCTAAAAGCCTGTATGTTAAGTAACATATTGAACCATTACTGAGCTTTGTTTGTTTACGTATTAAATAGTAAACATTAAACACGAATATTATGTCTAATAAAATTATTAATTCCATTATTGAAAGAAAAAGCACTTTAGCTTTTGTACCCAAGAGTATACCAAAGCAGGATATTGATATGCTCTTTGAGGCCTCTCGGTGGGCTCCATCATCATATAACGAGCAACCTTGGCGTTTTTACTATGTAAGCAGAGAACAAGGTGACGCATTTAATCGTATGGTTAATGCATTGGCTCCAGGTAATAGCGAGTGGGCAAAAAATTCATCACTTTTAGTTTTTACTACAGCTAAGCAAACACTAACCCTTAACGGGAATAAAAATGGTTATGCAAAGCATGATGTTGGCTTAGCAACAGCTAATTTATTAGCACAAGCAACAGCTATGGGGCTTGCAACACATCCAATGGGTGGATTTGATAGGGAAAAAGTAGTTGAACTCCTTAACCTATCAGATGATTTTGCCCCAGTTTCGGTTATTGCTGTTGGCTATATGGGTGATTTTGAAAAGCTAAGTGAAGCGAACCAAAAGCGTGAGCTTGCTGAAAGAAAAAGGAAAGGGTTAGACGAAATTAGGTTCGAAATAAAGTAGCTAAACAGCAGAATAGGTTGGTGACAATTATTAGTGTTACGATTTTGCATGATTGGGTAGCTCAATAAATACCGATGTGCCTTCTCCAACTGTGCTTTCAGCCCAAATTTGACCTTGGTGCATATCAACAAAATCTTTGCAAATCATTAATCCCAAACCTGTGCCTTTTTCTCCGTTCTCGCCAGTTGTGGTAACGCCCGATTGACCAGTAAAGAGCTTATCCTTTACCTCAGGTGAAATTCCAGTACCTGTGTCGTTAACCTCAATTAATACGCCTTTAGTTGTTGTTTTAGCTAAAATGTTAACAACGCCGTTATTCCGAGTAAATTTTATTGAGTTTGAAACAAGATTGCGAATAATTGTCTTAAGCATATTCGTATCGGCAAAAACGAAAAGATTTTTATCAATATCAGTATTGATCTGTATGTTTTTTTCTTTGGCTGTATGCTGAACAAAGAATAGTTCATCAATAACAAGCCTAAATAAATTCTGTTTATCAGGCGAAAATTGTAGCGTATTTGTTTGCAATCTCGACCATTGCAGTAGGTTATCGAGCAGCATGTTTCCCTTAATTGCATTGTCGTGAATTATTCGCAGAAACGATAGCAACTCACTTTCAGAGTAGGATTTTAGCTGAGTGATAATTACCTCGGAATAACCCGAGATGCTGTTGAATGGGTTTTTCAGATCGTGAGCAATTACCGAAATTAGCTTATCCTTAATTTGGTTGATGCTTTTTAGCTCTTCATTCTTTTCATCGAGTGCCCTAACCTTACTTTGGATGGTTTCTTTCTGTGTAATTACTTCTTCATTTTTTTGAACTAGTGCTTTGTTAATCTTTTTAACTTTAACGTTAGCAAAAATGATGTAGCCTGCAAATACTACTACAACTACAATGAAAAAACCAGCAAGACCAAGCAGGTAGTATTGCATTTTAATTTTTTGAGAGTTAATCTGCTGCTCCTTAAGTAGGTACTCATTCTCTTTTGCTTGCTGTTCAAGTTCATGTACAACCTGAACGCGGCTTAGTACATCCTCTTTTTCGGTGCTGTATATACTGTCTTTGAGTGAGTTTAGGGTTTTGTAGTATTTAATTGCATAAGTAATATTCCCTTTTTGCTCATAAATTTGAGCAAGAATTTCAACCGCATTTTTTTCTTCGCCCTTCGATTCAATTTCTTGCGCAAGATCCAAACTCATTTGAGCATAGCGGAGCGCTTTATCCAAATTATTGAGTTTAATGAAGTCTTGAGCAATATATCTAAGTGTGCTTATTACTCCGTATTTATCGTTAAATCTTTGTCCAACTTCCAGCGCTTCGAGATGATATTTAAGGCTTTTATCATGTTCACCTATGGAACGGTATACATTGCCTATATTGCTTTTGCTGGCACCAATTCCTCTTTCATCATCGTCCGATTTGTTTACCTCTAACGCTTGATAGAAATAGTTAAGGGCTTGTTCATAATTTTGTTTTCGAAAGTGAACATGCCCAATATTGTTAAGTATAATACCAACATCTTTTGTTTTGCCTGTTTTCTTCTGTGCTTCGAGCGCTTTCTCGTAGTATTCAAGGGCTTTGTCATCGTTGCTAATTTCGGAAAATACAAAGCCAATATTGTTATAGGTCGATACTAGGCCATCTAAATCATTAATTTCTTCTCTGATGAGTGAAGCGGTAAGCAGGTCTTCTAGTCCCTTTTCAAAATTTCCGAGTACAGCCTTTGCAGTTCCAAGGTTATGAATTGCAAAAGCTAGCCCTTCCTGGTAATTAAGTTTTGAGCAGGCATCGTATGCTTTTAAGGCATACTCAAGCGAAAGCCGCGGATTGCTTCTGCGGTTTTGGTATGAAAGGTTATTGAGTGAGTCTACTAACTCTTGCGGTTTTTGCTCTGAAACAATATTGAAATTAGCGCCAATGGATTGATCGGTAAATAAACTAAGAATTGCAGCAATTATACAAAACTTTACTATTAGGCTCTTCATATCCATATTTTTACAAACGCGAATGACTAGTAAAGATATTAATTTTTATAAAAAACTAAAATAATACTCTCTTATAGCTTTATGCGCCAATTAATTTAAATAAAAATGATATTTATTGTATTTTGCCTTTAAGTAGTTTGGCTAATATTTCTCTTTTACGAATAGAAACGGGAACTTTTTCACCATTGGTCAGTATCACGTGACTCTCGGGGAAGCGTTTAAACTTACTAACATAGGTTAGGTTAATGAGATGTGACTGATGAACCCTGAAAAAGCCTGATGCGGATAGTAGATCCTCGAATTCTTTTAGCGTTTTTGAGACAAGTATTTTAGGCTTATCGGTAAAATAAAACATAGTATAATTATTCTCCGATTCGCATCTTACTATCGATTCCTTTTCTGCTACTATAACCGTTTCAAAGGTTTTAAGTACAATTTTTTTTGGGTTTTTCTCGTGCCACTGAATGTTCTCAATAAAAGTTTGAAATTTTTTGTTGGTATCCTCGTTAAGAACTGATTCCTGGAGTTTTTCGACAGCGGCAATCAGATCCGATGGATCAATTGGTTTTAAAATGTAATCTATTGCGCTAAACTTAAAGGCTTGTATTGCATACTCTTGGTAAGCAGTAATAAAAATGAATTTAAAGTTAATTGAGGCGAACTCCTTTAAAAGGTCGAAACCTGTACCATCGGGCATTTGAATATCGAGAAAAACAGTATCGGGCTCCAATTTGCTAATTAATTCAACGCCAGATTCTACTCCATCAGCTTCTCCAATGATTTTCACATCGGGGCAAAAAATCTTCAGCATGTTAGTCAGAGCTTCTCTGGCAGGTTTTTCATCGTCAACTATTACTGCTGTTATCATAAAGTTTTATCTAACTATTTGAGGAATGGTAAATGTTATTAGCGTACCTTGTTTATTTGTTGAGTCTTTTGCCGAAAGGTCTTCAATATGCATTTTAACTGTTTTGCCATAAACCTTTTTAAGGTTTTTTAAACGATCTTGAGTTATTAGCGTTGCCAATGATTTGTGCTTTTCCCACTTATCATTTTTTGCTCCTTGTGCTTTACCTATGCCTATTCCATTATCCTCAATTTCAACAATTAGCTTGTCGTTTTTGAGGGTATACCTTACGTCAATTTTTCCTTTATACCCTAAATGGATAATACCATGTTCAATGGAATTTTCAATAAAAGGTTGAGCAAGCATAGGGGGTACGTGAAAATGTTCTTCGTCAATATCAGGGCTTATGCTAATTGTATAGTCAAATTTGCCATCAAACCTAAATGCTTGAAGGTCGAGATAGTAGTTTAGGGTTTCCTTTTCTTTGGCAATTGGAATGAATTGCTGCCTCGAGTTTTCTAGGATAAGCCTAATAAGCTTCGAGAAGTTTGCAAGGTATTTTCCCGCGTAGTAAGGTTCGTTCCGAAAAATGTAACTCTGAATAGCTGTTAACGAGTTAAATATAAAGTGAGGGTTAAGCTGCGATATTAAGATACGTTGCTCAAGCTCAATAATCTTTTGTTTATAATGCCTGCGAATGATGATAAGTGCAACAAAAAAGAATACTCCTAAAACTAATGCTGATATCAAAACAATAGTAGCTAAGTATTCACCATTGCTGCTATATTCGGGTATGCTTAAAAGGTTAATATCCGATAGTTGGTGTGTCATACAATATAAATGCAGAAATGTGCGATCTGTAATTAGCTTGCAATATAGCAAACTAAACGGATTAGAGATAGTAGGTAAGCGAAAATTAGATGCTAGAATTTTGCCGAGAGCTTAACGTTTATCCTCCGTGAAGTTAGGTAGTTTGGTACAGCGTACATGCCCGACTCGTTATTCTGGTTCGATACCGTTTGAACCCAAAGGTGCGAGATCGTGTTTTTAAAATCGAATAGGTTGAATACTTCTGCACCAATCCACATGCTTTTTATCCACGTTTTGTTTCGCAAAAATTTACCAGTAGCAACTCCCTTGGCCACAAAAACTTTGGTAAAACCTATATCAACCCTCTTGTATGCAGGCATGCGGGCAACTATATCGTATCGTTCCGATTGGGGCATGCTAAAAGGTAACCCCGACCCAAAGTAACCCGTTAGGTGAACCTTGTAGGTTGGGTTTCCGGGGATAAAATCTTGAAAAAATGCACCAATGCTAAAACGCTGGTCGGTAGGACGTGGATAGTAACCTGGGTAGATTGTTTTTCCATTCTGCTCAAAGCTATCACCTTGAATATCCTCATAGGTTTTCATTATCGATAAGCTTGCCCACGATTCGGCTCCCTCAACAAATTCGCCATTTACCTTAAAATCGATTCCTTGAACATACCCTTTGGCTAAATTTTGTCCAGCGTATTGTATTCTAACATTATCAATTTTGTATGGAATAAGGTTTTCGAGGTGTTTGTAGTACAGCTCGGTTTGAAACCGAAAGGGTCTATTCCAAGCGCTAAAGAGGTACTCAATACCAAATACTGCATGAATTGACTCTTGTGCTTTTATATCATGGTTAATGCTCCCATTGGCTAACCTCAGCTCTTTGTAAATAGGAGGCTGATGGTAGTATCCTCCCGAAATGTGAAAAGCAATATCGCTTTGCCAATCGGGTTTTAGCATTATGTTAGCCCTTGGGCTAACTGTAAACTCATTATTAAAGCTCCAGTAGTTAAAACGTATACCAGCAGTTGTAGTTAGCTCACCAATGCTTAAGTTCAGCTTGTTGCTGTTTTGAACGTAGCCGCTAACCCTGTGCGAAGCTATTTTGTTAGATGATTTTAATGAGTAGGACAGTAGCAAGTTTTCACCATTATAAGGAACTGCATAGCCCGATGAATCAATCAGATCCCATTCGCTAATTCTATCCTCAATGCTTTCGAACTGGTATCTAACTCCCCATTTGGTTGTATTCTTTTTGGTGATATTTGACCCTAAATGTTCTATCCGGTAAAAATTTGCATACAGGAAGTTGCGGGCATGATTTAAAAATCCTCCAATGCCAACATTAATGAGGCTGTCTCCATAGGTTGAAGATCCCAACGAGTTGTCAAGCTCATTTAAAAGATACTGTCCCAGAATATCGAAGGTTTCTGCTTCAGTAGCAGAGTATACGCTGCCAATAAGCTTAAGCATGCTTTTTTCGGTAGGACGATATTCGGCAGTTGCTGCACCCTGAATGGTTCTAAAGCTATTTACCTCTTGTCCCTCATAAAAAACTTTAAGCTGTAACGCATTTGTAAACGATCCAAAACGGGTTTCTCGAACGTCGGGTGCAAACTGGTAGCTATTGGCTGATACGTTACCTAATATGCTAACCTTGAATTTTGGTGAGAATCGGTATGCTAATATCGACTGAATATCAATAAACACAGGCGTATAGTCGCCACCAACATCGAGAGTTGAGAGCAGGTATTGCGATGTTTTGTATCGAACTCCCGTAAGGTGGCTAAAGTTTTTGTTCTTTCCCACACCCTCAATTAGTCCATTTGCACCAAGTAGGCTAACCTCGGCTCTGGCACTATTCTCGGTTGGTTGTCGGTATTTAATGCTTAAAACAGATGACATTTTATCGCCATACTCGGCGTTAAAGCCTCCTGCCGAGAACTCAACACCATCAACCATATCGGAGTTAATAAAGCTTAAACCCTCTTGCTGACCCGAACGAATAAGAAATGGCCTGTATATTTCAATATCATTAACGTAAACTAGGTTCTCATCAAAGTTTCCACCTCTAACTGAGTATTGTGAGCTAAGCTCATTTGAGGATGAGACTCCTGGAAGCGATTTGAGTATCGACTCAAAATTACCCGATGCATCGGGCAGAAATTCAATATCTCGATGGTTAATCCTTTCAATATTCCCAAACCTTCGGTGCGAAGTGGTTATTGACACTTCTTCAAGCGAACTTACCGATGGAACTAGGGTTATATCCTGATTTATCTCACGTTTTCCTTTCGGGTAAAATGCGAGTGTTTTCCGAGTATATCCTAACGCCGAATAGGATATTAGCACAGAATCGGCAACATTAATTTCAATGGAATATTCGCCCTTTGCGTTGCCTGCAATTCCTTGGTTTGTTCCTTCAACAAAAACGTTAACGTGCGGTATGGGAAGGCCATCCTCATCGGTAATTTTACCGCTAATTGTAAAGGTGTTTTGTCCGTATAAGTTTGAATATAAAGTAACTAGTAAAAGGACAGATATGAATTTTAAACTTCTGAAATGCACGCTCAAATATAATGAGGTTTGAATTAGTAGTATTTTTTAAAACTAGAATTTAGCAGTCTAGTTATAGAGAACGCAAAGCTATAACAAAATTGTACATCAACCATATATTTTTTCTACGTATTCATAAACTTAGCCGATTGAGACATTATGGCGCACGCCTTGACCTGCTTGTGACGATATGGCGCATTCTGGTGTTTGGTATATTTTTTATGATTCAATTATCAGAACAATAAAAATGATAACTAATTAAAAACTATAGCTATGACACTATTAAGCATTACGCGTCCAAGCGCGTTAAATTCAACTCCACACAGAAACGAATATGGCGATTTTGTTAAAGGTTTTGCACGAACTGTTGACCGATACGTTACCGATTGCAAAAACTTACCAGCCGTTAATATTATTGAAGAAGCGGAGAGCTATATGATTCAGCTTGTGGCTCCAGGATTCAGTAAAGATGAGTTCTCTATTAATGTTGAAAAAGATGTGCTAACCATTTCGGCAAAAGCTAGCAACGAAAATCAAGATCAGGTATCTTACCTGTTAAATGAGTTTAGTAAATGTGAGTTTAGTCGCTCGTTCACTTTGGGCCGATCGGTTGATACCGAAAAGATTGACGCTGAATATAAAAATGGGATTTTAACCCTATCCCTCTCAAAAAGGGAAGAAGCCAAAGTGAAGCCACCTCGTACTATTGTTGTTAGCTAATTTGAGGTTTAAGAATTTTTATGCTCAGGTAAAGAAAATGCCTGAGCATTTTTTTTATAGGTAATGTAAATATTTTCTGAAACCTCCGTTTTTTCTTAAAAAACTTTGAGTATTAGCACATATTATATATTTTCGTAAGCTGAAAATGCATAGTTTTCGTTTCTCTTTTTTTGTTGACTAAAAGATAGTTAAAACTCTTATCATGGAAAGTAAAGACCAGAAGGATCCGATCGGTAACGATCAGTTCGGCGATGCCGAAGCTACTAGTAATTCTACCAATAGCACTAACGAACCTCAAAAATCTGAAGAGCAGAGTATTGTTGATGATGAAACCTCAACCAATATTACTGAGGACACTAACAAGGACGATAGCAAACATAATTCGCCCAATGATACCAGCACAGACAATGAGCAGCAAGAAGAGCCAAAGGGTTTAGAAAAATCTCCTGTAGAGGAGATAGCTGCTAAAGGCGAAGATAGCTCAGATGACGACGAAGATGTTGATGCCGAAGAGGATGAAGATGAAGAGGAAGACCATGATGAAGAGAGTACCGAACCACGTGAACAAGTAGATTACTCAAAGCTTAGCAAAGAAGAATTAGCAATTCGTTTAGCTGAGCTAATACAAAATAAGCCAGTTAATAGGATTCGCGCTGATGTTGAAAGTATTAAAATAAACTTTTACAAGAAACATAAGGCTGAAAACGAGCTTAAGCGTAAGGAGTGGGTTGAGACTGGCGGAAGTATTGAAGAGTTTCAAACTCCCGAAGACGCAGTTGAACCACAAATAAAGGAGTTGCTCAAGCAGTATCGCGATAAGAAATCAATTTTTAACAGAGAACTTGAAGACCAGAAAGCCAAAAACCTTGAGGTTAAACAAGCAATAATTGAGGAAATAAAGGAATTGGTGAATCGTAATGAGTCGGTTAACCAAACCTTCCAAGATTTTAGGCAGCTACAACAGAAATGGCGTGAAGTTGGCCCCGTTCCCCAAGCAAGCCTAAACGATTTATGGGAAACGTATCATCATCACGTTCAGAATTTTTACGATTACGTTAAGATAAATAAAGAGCTTAAAGATCTCGATCTTAAGAAAAACCTCGAGGAGAAGATATTGCTATGCGAGAAAGCGGAGGAACTACTCCTCGAAACCTCAATAGTTAACGCATTTAAAAAGCTGCAAAAGTATCATAACCAATGGCGTGAAATAGGTCCTGTTCCTAGCGAGAATAGAACAGAAATTTGGGAACGCTTTAAAGAGGTAACCACTACCATAAACAAAAAGCATCAGGAGCATTTTGAAGGGTTAAGAGAGGAGCAAAAGGCAAATCTTGAAGCCAAAAAAGCGCTTTGCGAAAGTGCTGAAGAGCTTGCCGCCAAAGTAATTAATTCGGCCAAAGAGTGGAACAAGTTTTCAAAAGAGATGATTGAGTTGCAAAAGGTTTGGAAAACAATTGGCTTTGCTCCCAAAAAGGATAACAACAAGATATATGAACGATTCCGTGCTGCTTGCGATACCTTCTTCAATAACAAACGCGAGTTTTACCACGATGCGCGCGAAGAGCAGACTAATAACCTACAGCTTAAAACCGAACTTTGCATTCAAGCTGAGGGTTTGAAGGAGAGCAGCGAATGGAAAAAAACAACCGAAGAGCTAATCAATCTACAAAAGCGTTGGAAAGAGATTGGTCCTGTTCCCCGTAAGCATAGCGATGAGGTTTGGAAGCGATTTAGGGCAGCCTGCGACTACTTCTTCGAGCGAAAATCGCAACATTTCGAAAAAGTGGATAGCAAATACGAGGATAACCTAAAAGCGAAGGAAGAGCTTATTACCGAAATTAATAGTTTTCAGATAACTGATAATGTAGAAGAGTGCCTGAAGGTTCTTAAGGAGTTTCAGCGCAGATGGGCCGAAATTGGCTTTGTGCCAATTAAGAAGAAAGACGAGCTGCAAAATAGCTACAGGGAGGCCATTAACAAGCATTTTGAAAGCCTTAAAATTGATAACTCTCGTAAAAATTTGCTAAAGTTTAAAACCAAAATCGACTCAATCCAAGGAAATCCAAAGGGCGATAATAAAATTCGCTTTGAGCGCGATAAGCTATTTAACCAGCTCAAGCAGCTCGAGAATGATATTATACTTTGGGAGAATAACATTGGTTTTTTTGCTAAAAGCAAAAATGCCGAACAGCTTATTAAGGATGTTGAGCGAAAAATAGAGAAGGCTCGTAACGAGATGAAGATGATTGAAGAGAAGATACGCCTTATCGATAGTATGGATTAACCCAGTATTATTCTTAAAATAATTTTGTAGCCATGCCACACAATACAAAGTATGTTTTTGTAACTGGTGGGGTAACATCCTCATTGGGTAAAGGTATCATATCGGCCTCGCTAGCCAAGCTGCTTCAAAGCAGAGGCTATTCAGTTACAATACAAAAACTCGACCCGTACATCAATGTCGATCCGGGTACGCTTAATCCATATGAGCATGGCGAATGCTATGTAACGGAGGATGGTGCCGAAACGGACCTCGACCTAGGGCATTATGAGCGCTTTTTAAACACACACACTACCCAATCGAATAATGTAACTACTGGCCGTATATACCAGTCGGTAATTAACAAGGAGAGGAGAGGAGAGTACCTCGGAAAAACGGTTCAGGTTATCCCACACATCACCGATGAGATAAAGCGCAGAATAAAAATATTGGGAACTAAGAATAAATTTGATGTTGTTATAACCGAAATTGGTGGTACTGTTGGTGATATTGAGTCGTTGCCCTACATTGAAGCGGTTCGTCAGCTAAAATGGGAGTTAGGCCCATCAAACTCTGTATTTATACATCTAACCCTTGTTCCATTCCTGGCCGCTTCGGGTGAGCTAAAAACAAAGCCAACCCAACACTCCGTTAAGGTTATGCTTGAGAACGGTATTCAGCCCGATGTACTTGTTTTACGCACCGAGCATCCGTTAACTGATGAGATAAGAAAAAAGGTAGCATTATTCTGTAACGTTAGCCTCGATGCTGTTGTTGAATCAATCGATGTATCTACAATTTATGAGGTTCCTTTGCTAATGCAAAAAGAGAAACTCGATCAGTTTGTTTTACAGAAGCTTAACCTGCCAGTGGGTAATGTTCCCGAGCTTAAGGCCTGGAAGCAGTTTATTTCGAAGCTTAAAAATCCGAAGAGTAAAGTAAAAATTGGACTTGTAGGAAAGTATGTTGAGCTACCCGATGCATACAAATCAATAATGGAAGCTCTCATTCATGCAGGGGCTTCAAATGAATGTAAGGTCAACATTATTTCCTTACACTCTGAAGAGATTACTGCAAGTAATGTAAATGAGAAGCTGAATGGCTTAAATGGTATTTTGGTGGCACCTGGGTTTGGTCATAGAGGAATTGAAGGAAAAATTGAGGCAGTAAAATTTGCTCGAGAGCAAAGCATTCCGTTTCTTGGTATATGCCTAGGTATGCAGTGTGCCGTTATTGAGTTTGCGCGAAACGTAATTGGCTATTCCGATGCAAACTCTACAGAAATGGTAAGAAATACCGCTCATCCCGTAATCGACCTGATGGAAAACCAAAAAGGAGTTACCGATAAGGGTGGAACAATGCGACTTGGAGCATATCCGTGTACAATAAGCAAAGGATCAAAAGCCTTTGAGGCCTATAAATCGCAGGACATTTCGGAGAGGCATAGGCATCGCTACGAGCTCAATAATGATTTTATTGATGATTTACAAAAGCATGGGATGATGGCTACGGGAATAAATCCCGATACAAATCTTGTTGAAATAACCGAGATAAAATCGCATCCTTGGTTTGTTGGTGTACAATTTCACCCTGAATATAAGAGTACGGTGGTAAATCCTCATCCGTTGTTCGTTAGTTTTGTTAAGGCTGCACTTTCAGTTGCTAGCAGCTAGTAGCATTTAGCAAGCTACTTTTTCATTTTTTAACATGGGTTTAATCCGTAATGGGTTAACTTTGCAGAATTGTTATCATTTTTAAATACTTATACATAATGGATAGAAATACGATAGTTGGTCTGGTTTTAATATTCTTAATTCTAATAGGATTTAGCTATTTTAATAAGCCATCGCAAGAGGAAATAGAAGCAGCCAAACGTTCGCGCGATTCGGTAGCACTAGTTAAGGCTCAAGAGCAGGAGGCTCTAGAGGCAAAGCTTGCCGAACAAACCGAGCGTGAACAACAGGAAAACTTAGATGATCAGCCTGATCCGTTGAAAAACACTGCTTTTAGTCAAGCATTAGAAGGCGATAAGCATTTTGTTACTCTCGAGAACGACCTGATGCGAATTAGCGTATCAACTTTAGGGGGTAGCGTTTACTCAGTTGAACTCAAAAAATTTAAAACTTACACCCAAGAACCACTTGTTTTATTTGCTAACGAAGAGAATAAGTTTGGCTTTCAGTTCTGGGGAAATAACAACAATGTTGAAACCTACAAGCTATTTTTCGAACCCATATCCGCCGATACAATACTTACTACCAACGGAAAATCGCACCAGTCGTTAACCATGAGGCTTAAGGCCGGCGAATCGTCTTATATTGACTACACATACACAATTTACGCTGAATCATATTTAATTGATTTTGACGTTAAATTTACCAATATGGATAGGGTTATTACAGGTGACCCTGGTTCAATTGATTTGGTTTGGGATGCGCTTATGCCCCAGTTCGAAAAGAATGCAGCCAAAGAGAGCGAGTACACTACTATAGCCTATAAGCTTCCTAATGGTGATTATGAGGAGCTAAATGCCCGTAGCGATGCTGATGAGGATGATGTAACCACTCGAATTTCATGGATTGGTTATAAGCAGCAGTTCTTTTCCACATTCCTAATTTCCGATGATAACTTCTTAAATGCTAACCTCGAGAGTACAAAAGTTGAGGATGGTACAAATATTAGAGCTTTTGCTTCGCGAATTGCTTTACCCATTGAGAATGCAGCAAGCGATGAGCATAATTTAAAGATGTACTTTGGCCCTAATCACTTTAATACGCTAAAATCGTACGAAAGAGGATTTGAGGATGTTGTTCCTTTGGGTAACTGGATTATCAAGTGGATTAACCGTTACGTGATTATTTTCCTATTCGATTTATTGGATAATAAGATTGCTAACTACGGTTTAATAATTCTGTTACTTACTATTATTATTAAAGTAACACTGTTTCCGCTTACGTATAAATCGTATTTGAGTCAGGCAAAAATGAGGGTGCTAAAGCCTCAAATAGATGAGATAAACAAGAAGTATCCTAAAAAAGAGGATGCAATGAAAAAGCAGCAAACCGTAATGGCTTTGTATAAAAAGGTAGGTGTTAGCCCAATGGGAGGCTGTTTACCTATGCTAATTCAGTTTCCATTTCTCATTGCAATGTTCCGATTCTTCCCCGCATCATTCGAACTTAGGCAGAAGAGCTTTCTGTGGGCAGAGGATCTATCCACCTACGATTCAATAATCGATCTTCCGTTTAACATCCCATTTTATGGCGATCATATTAGCCTTTTCACGTTGTTAATGGCCGTTGCACTATTCTTCACATCACGAATGAGTTCGGGACAAATGGCCGATACAAACGCCCAAATGCCTGGCATGAAGTTCATGATGCTATACATGATGCCAATAATGCTATTGGTTTGGTTTAATAACTATTCCGCTGGATTAAGCTACTACTATTTCCTTTCGAACGTTATTACTCTAGGCCAAACGCTTATTATTCGAAAGACAGTTGATGATGAGACTATACTGAAGAAGCTGAACGAGAATGCAAAAAAGCCGCAAAAGAAATCGAAATTTCAGGAAAAGTTAGATGCAATGACTAAGCAACAGCAGCAGCTTCAAAAATCAAAAGGCAAGAAATAAGCGTAAAAAGCAAAAACACTTTTTTTATAGAATTTATAAATAAAAAGCAAAAAAACCAGACAGCTAGCTGTCTGGTTTTTTTGTAATTCTTTTTTGCTTCCTAGTCAACAATCTGAATCATTTTAAAAGGAACCTTTATGATTGATTCGTAATCTTCGCCTGCCTCAAGCATATCCTCATCGTCCTCTTCATAGTACCAATTGATAACTACGTCATTTTGGTCTTTTTTAAGTACTTCTAGTTTTTTAAAAACATCGAGGATACATTTTGATGAACTGGTATTAAAGTACTCAAGTTGAACGTTTACAACAGTTTTTTGAGCAGGGCTTTTGGCATATTCCTCAAGCCAATCAACAACCGGTTTGTAGAACTCTATAGAGTTCTCGGGAATTGACCGTCCTTTAATTTCAATTACCCCAGTTTGGGGATTCATGCTTACTGAAGGAGTTTTTGGGGTTCCGTCTATAGTTATCAATTCCATAGTATTGTAGTTTACTTTAGTTTATTTCAAATATTAATGAACACGGTCAAGTTAAAAAAGAGATAGCTGTTGTTATAATCAAAAAAGTTATATTCAAGTTTATTGCCTGTTTTTCTGGCCATATCAATTAGACCCAAACCTCCGCCTCCTTTTTCTGAAAACTTCTGGTTATTAAGAACAAATTTATAAAATTCTTTTAACTCTTCGGCGGAAAGGGAGTTAATCTTATCAATTTTTTCCTTAATTGGGGTCACCTTATCTTTGTGTACAAAGTTACCAGTTGATATTCGAAACCCATGCTCTTGTCTGTTTAATATAAAGATACCAAAATTCGATTTAATGTGCTCATCATTACTATCATCTATAGGGGTATCAACGTGATGGTAAAGGTTTTGCAACCCTTCAACAAGAACATTATAAAGCTTTTTTCTGATGTTGTTGTGAACGTCGGAATTTTCGAGCTTTTGCTCAACCAAACTAAGGGTGTTGGCAATTAAATCGGCATCAATATTACCTTTATAGGCAACAACAACCTCTCCCTGGTTCATTTTTTCAAAACACTGCTCAAGAAATAAACTCATGGAGGCTAACAGTTAAATTTTTGTTAAATACTGATGCATAGAACAAATATATAAATTTTTAATTCAAAACTACCAAATAAAATTAACAATTACCCCAAAAAAATACGGCCTATTTGCAAAGGTATTGCAAAAGGCTGCGGCTTTTTTAAATTAATATATTGCTGGGTTTGGCTAATTGTACTTGGCTTTTTTACTGCCTGAATAAATGCTATAGCATTGATATTTACACTCAATTGACCCATTGTAAAGGGTTGTTGGGTTTGAAGCGTGTAACCCAAAGTTCTTTATAGCCTCGTTGTTCCCGCTAAGCACCCAAACATTATACCCCTGATACCTTTGCTTGAACGTGTCGCCAAGCTGCTTGTAGAATGTAGTTATTTGTTCTTTCTTTAGCCGTTCACCATATGGTGGGTTGGTAATTACTGTTCCAGGTCCCTGTGGTGGGAAGAAGTCGAACATCGATTGGTTTTTAATGTCTATCAGCTTATGTATTCCAGCATTCTTAAGGTTGCTTTGAGCAATATCTACTGCTCGCTTTGATATATCGCCACCTATAATTAAGGGGTCGATATCGCGTTCATAGCTCTCATCGTTAAAAACTCTTTCAAAGGTATCTTTTTCAAAATCAAGCCAGTTTTCAAACCCAAAATGCTTTCGGAAAATACCAGGAGCCATTCCTTTTGCAATTAGGGCAGCTTCAATTAGCAGGGTGCCCGATCCGCACATAGGATCAACAAATGGCGTTGTTCCATCCCAACCCGACAGCATTATTAGCCCTGCGGCTAGCACTTCGTTTAGCGGTGCTACGTCCTGGTGTAACCTGTACCCTCGTTTATGTAGCGAATCTCCGGATGAGTCGAGAAGAAGTGTACACTCTTGCTCGGCAATGTGAATATGAATTTGGATATGTGGCTTTTTGGGATCTACAAACGGACGCTTTCCAAACCTATCCCTAAAATGATCGGCAATTGCATCTTTAAGTTTTAGCGCAATAAAATGCGAATGAGTAAAAACGTTTGAATTTACAGTAGCATCAACAGCAAACTTATGCGATAGATCCATTACCGATGTCCAGTCAAACTTTTTTGCAATTCCGTATAGCTCCTCTTCGTTTCGTGCCGTAAAGGTATGTATAGGCTGTAAAATTCGAGTTGCGGTTCGGGTTTGAAAGTTAGCACGGTAAAGGGTTTCGGTTGTTCCACTGAAGCTAACCATTCTTCGTTGCTTTTCAATGTTTTCGGCACCAATTTGCTTGAGCTCATTGGCTAAAATGTTTTCGAGCCCATGAAGGGTTTTTGCTATAAATTGCCTCTTTGCGTTCATTGTTATGTAACTATCGTTTTTTTGCTTTGGTTATTAATGGTTTTCCGTCTTGTCCTTTTTTTGAGAAGGCATCAAGTATTGTTTCAGCATCGGCAAAGGGTACGCTAACGAACGAAAACTCATCGTACACGCCAATGTCATCAATCTTATTATCGGGGATTTGCACTTTGGAACGGATAAAGGAAGAGATTTTTCGTGGATTCATGCCGTCTTTCTTGCCAAGTGCAATAAAAAGCCGTGTTGTCCCTTTATTATCTACGTTAAAGCCTCTAATCTCTGGATAGCTTTTTTCCTCAAGCTGGTTTTTAAATGCCATGCGAAGCAACGATGCCAGTGCAACCTCGGGGCTGTTAACTTCCAAAATACCTTCGGCCATTCCTAGGTAGTCAACATACATCTCGCTTTCAACAATTGATTGTAACTCATCTTTTATGCGCATTTTTTTCATCTCTATCACATCTTGCGCATTGGGGAGCATTTCTTTGCGTATGTTCGATTTTATGGTTTTCTGGAAGAAAACAAACTTTCGGTACTCATCTGGTGTAATGAAGGTTATTGCAGTTCCCTCTTTGCCTGCTCGTCCAGTTCTGCCAACACGGTGAATGTAGGATTCTGGATCTTGCGGAAGGCTATAGTTTATTACGTGGGTTAGGTCGGATATGTCTATTCCTCGGGCTGCAACATCGGTGGCAACAAGTATATTAATAAACTTATTCCTAAACTTTTTCAGAGTTTTTTCTCGCTGCGCTTGCGAAATATCACCATGTAGCCCTTCGCATGAGTAACCTCGTTCCATTAAACGCGACGAAAGATCATCAACATCAACTCTAGTCCTGCAAAAGACTAGGCCGTAGAACTCGGGTTCGATGTCGATTATTCGAGTAAGTGCATCGAACTTATCGGCACGTTTTACCTCGAAGTAAATTTGATCGGCTAGGTTGGTTGTTCTTTGTTGGCTTCCTACGGTTAATTTCTTCGGATCCTTCATAAACTTGCTCGATAGCTTAACAATTCTATCGGGCATTGTTGCCGAGAAAAGTAGCATACGCTTGCTGCTTGGCGTATGGCTTAGTATTGTTTCAATATCCTCAATAAATCCCATGTTAAGCATCTCATCAGCTTCGTCGAGCACAGCCCACGATATGCTATCGAGTACGAGATCCTTCCTTTTAAGTAAATCGAGGATACGGCCGGGTGTACCCACTACAACATCGGCACCTTTTCTTAGTCTGCGCTGTTGTTCCGAGATTGATTGTCCACCGTATAGGGTAATGATATTAATGTTCCTATTTCCTTTAAAGGAGTTTATTTCATCGGTTACCTGTAGAGCTAGTTCGCGGGTAGGAACTAATATTAAGGCATGAACATTTCCATCTTTCTCTTTTGTTAGCTTTTCGATAATTGGTAAACCGAATGCGGCAGTTTTTCCTGTACCCGTTTGTGCTTGCCCAATAATATCGCAACTTTCGTTTAGTAATACGGGTAGTGCCAATTTTTGTATTGGCGATGGGATTTCGAATCCCTTTTCTTTAATGGTTCTTAGCGTTTCGTCGCTAAGGCCAAATTGCATAAATTCCGAATTTGTACTCATTTAACTTTTAATGTGTGCGAACAATTGAACCCCGCCAAAGCACATTCCATATTTCTAGTTTTATGCAACTATAAAAAGCACCAAGGTTGGCCTATATAGACCAATGGTCTTGGAACAAATGTTACCCCCTTTGGGTATACTCTAACCGCATCGTCATAGGTGAATGAAAAACTGGGGACTTCTGATCTTTACTCAATCCTTAACAAGGTGCTTATAGCTTTCCCAGCTATTTAGCACGTTGATGGCTTTCTGAAGGGCCTTGTTGTTCTGATTAACAATTTGAAAATAGTAATTAGTTGAAAATTGGTTGAGCGCAATAAGCGCTTTTATCTGTTTGCGAATTTCTTCTTTGGAGGTATTAAAACCCTCAATATCGGGTTCCACACCTTGTTTCTCGGCAAAGGTAAGCAATTCGTCGATAATATTTTGATCTACAGTGAAATTCTTATCAAATTTTTCGAATGTGCTGTAGTTGCGCTTAAGGTTATTCCGGTTCTTGTCAATGTATGTATGGATAAACTGGTTGATAACTCCCTTCCGGATAAGCTTTCCGTAGTAGTCGGAATAGTAGCTAGTATCAACTGGGATGAATATGTCGGGCATAATGCCGCCACCGCCATAAACGGATTTGCCTATGTTTAGCGTACTAAACTTTAGCGAATCGGGAATGCTTATGCTATCGGCATGAAAGTATTCGCCGTTAGTGTATCGCTGCGAAAGCTCACTGTAATAGCTATCGAATTCGTTGGGATTATATGGTTTTTGAATTACCCTTCCGGTTGGCGTGTGGTAGCGTGCTACGGTAAGCCTTATCATTGAACCATCGGGGAGTGGAAACTGATTTTGAACTAGTCCTTTCCCAAATGATCGGCGGCCAATGATTATTCCTCGATCCCAATCTTGTATTGCACCTGCCACAATTTCGCTAGCCGAAGCTGATCCTTCATCAATAAGCACAACGATTCGACCATTTTGAATTTGTCCGTTGCTTGTGGCAACAAAATCGGTTTTGGGTGAGTTTCTGCCTTCGGTGTAAACAATTAGCTGTCCTTCGTTTAAAAAGTGGTCGGCCAGTGCAACCGATGCGTTTAGGTAACCTCCTCCGTTTCCGCGAAGATCTAGAATAAGATCTTCCATTTTCTCTTTTTTGAGCTTTTTGAGCGCTTCGAGAAATTCATCTTCGGTAGTAAGGGCAAACCGGTTAAGTTTGATGTATCCAATCCTATCATCAATCATGTATGATGCGTCGAGGCTGTAAATTGGAATCTTATCGCGAATGATATTAAACTCAAGGGGGTTAGCGGTATTTTTTCTGAGTATTTGCACCGTTACCAGTGTTCCTTTATCTCCACGGAGTTTTTTAAATACATCGCTGTTTTTAAGCCCAATTCCAGCAACATTCTCACCATCAATTTCAATAATTCTGTCTCCAGCCATTATGCCAACCCGTTCTGATGGTCCACCAGGAATTGGATTAACCACCATTAGAGTATCGTTGAGAATGTTAAACTCAACGCCAATTCCCTCAAAATTTCCTTCAAGTGGTTCGTTCATGGCTTTAACATCCTCTTTGGTAATATAAACTGAGTGAGGATCGAGGTTTTTAAGAATTTCAATGATTGCCTCATCTACCAAATCGTCAGAACTTATGGTATCAACATAGTCTGCTGATACATATTGTAAAAAACGGATTAGCTTGTATATGCTTAAGTTGGATGAGCTTTGGCCGTAACCATTGGTGTTGGTAAACGCTATAGTGATAACAAACGCTAATGTAATGGCCGTGAGGAATCGTTTTATCATGAAATTCTTTTTACTCTAGTTAAAGTAGTTATAACGTATGTTGTAGTAAAATGTTTTACAATTATTCCCACTCGATGGTTGCTGGAGGTTTAGAGCTAATGTCGTAAACTACTCTGTTTATCCCTTTAACTCGATTTATAATGTCGTTCGAAACTTTTGCCATAAATTCGTAGGGTAGCGGGTACCAATCGGCAGTCATACCATCGGTTGAAGTAACGGCTCTGAGGGCAACAACAAACTCGTAAGTGCGTTCATCACCCATAACACCAACTGTTTGCACAGGGAGAAGCATGGATCCGGCTTGCCAAATTTTGTTGTAAAGGTCGTTCTGTTTTAATCCGTTAATATAAATACTATCGGCTTCTTGTAACAGCTTAACCTTTTCTTCGGTAACCTCACCCAGAATTCTAATTCCAAGCCCTGGGCCGGGGAAAGGATGACGTCCAAGAATGTTAATTGGTAGCCCAAGCTCGTTGCCAACTCGCCTTACCTCATCCTTAAAAAGAAGTCGAAGGGGCTCAACAACTTTGAGATTCATTTTTTCGGGTAAGCCCCCCACATTATGGTGCGATTTAATAGTTGCCGAGGGGCCATTTACCGAGACCGATTCGATAACATCGGGGTATATGGTTCCTTGTGCAAGCCATTTAACATCCTGAATTTTATGAGCTTCTTCATCAAAAACCTCAATAAAATTTTTGCCAATGCTTTTGCGCTTTTTCTCAGGGTCGGCTATCCCTTTAAGGTCTGAGTAAAACTTTTGTTTGGCATCTACACCAATAACGTTTAAGCCCAATGATTTGTATGAATTAAGCACCTCTTCAAATTCATTTTTACGAAGTAATCCATTATCAACAAAAATACATGTTAGGTTTTTGCCAATCGCCCTATGAAGCAGAAGGGCAGCAACGGAACTGTCAACGCCACCTGATAAGCCAAGAACAACCTTATCGTTACCAAGTTTGCTTTTCAGCATATCAATTGTTTCGTTTACAAATGATGCTGGGGTCCAGTCTTGTTTGCACGCGCAAACATCAACAACAAAGTTGCGAAGCATCGATAAACCTTCGGTTGTATGGTACACCTCAGGATGAAACTGAATGCCAAAAGTGTTCTCATTCTCAACTTCGAATGCGCCAACCTGAACGTCCTCAGTTCCTGCAATAATTCTAAAGTTGGATGGGATGTTCATTATGGTATCCCCATGCGACATCCAAACTTGAGTTTTTTGTGTTACTCCTTTAAATAGTATTGAACTTAGGTCGTTAACAGTTAGCATTGCTCGACCATACTCCCTTATTTTCGATGGCATAACCTTGCCGCCATGGGTTTGGGCAAGGAGTTGAGCACCAAAGCATACTCCAAGTAGCGGAAGTTTTCCTTTTATTGCAGTTAAATCGGGCTTGGGTGCTTCAGGATCGTGAACCGAGAATGGACTTCCTGAAAGGATGACCCCTTTTACTGTCTCATCAATTGCGGGGTAGTGGTTGTATGGGTGAATTTCGCAGTAAACATTAAGTTCTCTAATTCTTCTGGCAATTAGCTGCGTATACTGCGAGCCAAAGTCGAGGATTAAGATTTTATTATGCATGGGAGTTTTGGATAATTGGTTGCGCAAAGTTAAAAAAAATGGCTGAGGGATTGGCAGCATAGGCCGATTTATAGGGAAAAAACTTCACCCTCATTAGCGGCGTAAGTTTCAGGAAAAATTTCCTTTGCTTCGTTTAGCAAAGGGGTAATATCTTTGTAGCGTGAGGAGAAATGTCCAATAACTAGTTTTTTTGCATTGGCTAACCTTGCTATTTTTGCCGCCTGATGGGCTGTAGAGTGTCCTGTTGTTTTGGCCATTTTTTCGAGACTTTGGTCGAATGTTGCCTCATGGTATAGTAAATCTACATCAACTATATAGCCCGACAATGCCTCAAAATATCGTGTGTCGCTACAGTAGGCGTAGGAGCGAGGTTGGCTCGAAACGTAGGTTAACTCATTATTTGGAATAACTATTCCTGATGAGGTTATAAAATCGTTTCCTGCTTTTATGCTTACAATATCGGTAAGAGACAACCCATATTTTTCAATGGCCTCTTTTTTAAGGTTTGGGGCTTTTTCTTTCTCTTTAAATAGAAAACCATTACTTACAATTTTATGTTTAAGCGGAAATGATTCAACAATTAGATTATTTGTTTCAAAAACTACCTCATGAATTTTGGGGTTAATTGGATGAAAGCGAATAGGGAAGTTTAGCTCTTTTATGTAGAACTCAATGTTTTGGTTTAGGATATGTTGGAGTGAAGCATGTGCAAATATTTTTAGCTCATTTTTCCGTCCTAAAAGGTTAAACGATGAGATAAGGCCAACCAATCCTAGTGTATGATCGCCGTGAGCATGAGAGATAAAAATGCTATCGATACGCGAAAGTTTTTGCTTGTACTTTCTGAGCTGTATTTGTGTGCCTTCGCCACAGTCGATTAAAAACAACCGCTCATGCGCATTGAGCACATGAGCGGAGGGAAATCGTGTAGAGGTTGGCAGCGCACTGCTGCTGCCTAAGATGGTTACAGAGAATGTCACTTCTCTTGCTTTTCGCTTTCTGCCTTTTGAATTATTTCGGCTGCCTCATTTCGTGAGTAGGCGATGTTAAGAACAGTATCGAGCTGCGAGATAGTGATTAACCGTTCAACGGCATCGGTTAGTCCGGTTAAAACAAATGTGCCGTTGGCATTTTTGCATAGCCTGTTAGCAACCAGAATAGCACTTAACCCAGAGGAATCGCAATAGCGACATGTGCTTAAATCGAGCACAATGTTACGCTCACCATTGCCAGAGATAAGAACCAACTCCGATTTTAAACTGGGTGCGATGTTGGTATCCAACTTTTCCTCTAGTACCTCAATTAATGAGTAGTTATCTAACTTGCTTATCCTAAATTCCATTGCTAATAGGTTTAAGTGAACAAAAAATTGGTTTACTCTTTACCTTCGCCAGCCTCTTTCTTTTTACTTTTCTTTTGATTCTCTTCTAGTTCTGTTTTTAGCGCAGCTAACTCAGATATGTCCCCTAAGGTAGTCTTTTCTAAGTTATCTTTCAACTTTTTTACAGCTTTTTGTGTAGAAGAACCTTTACTTTTTTTCTCGGTAGTATCTTCGCCTTTCTTCACATCTTCGAAAATTCGGCTGTGCGACAGAATGATACGCTTTGATGACTTGTTGAATTCAATTACCTTGAACTCCATTTTCTCATCAACTTTTGCAGGACTACCGTCTTCTTTAACCAAATGCTTTGGTGTAACGAAACCTTCAACGCCATAAGGAAGGGCAACTACAGCACCCTTATCAAAAATGTCGATGATTGTACCTTCGTGAACTGAATCAACTGTAAAGATTGTTTCGAATACATCCCAGGGGTTTTCTTCAAGCTGCTTGTGACCAAGGCTTAAACGGCGGTTCTCCTTGTCAATCTCCAGAACAACAACCTCAATGTCGGCACCAACTGTAGTAAATTCGGCTGGGTGCTTAATCTTCTTGGTCCAGCTAAGATCTGAGATGTGGATTAGTCCATCAACTCCTTCTTCAATTTCAACGAATACACCGAATGATGTAAAGTTGCGAACTTTTGCCTGATGCTTAGAGTTAACTGGGTATTTTTCTTCAATTTTCTCCCATGGATCGGCTTTAAGCTGCTTCATGCCAAGCGACATTTTGCGCTCCTCACGATCGAGAGTAAGGATTTGTGCATCAACAACGTCGCCAACTTTTAGGAATTCCTGAGCGCTGCGGAGGTGCTGGCTCCACGACATTTCTGAAACATGAATTAGCCCTTCAACACCAGGTGCAATCTCTACAAAAGCACCATAATCGGCCATTACCACAACTTTACCTTTTACTACATCGCCAACTTTAAGGTTTGCGTCAAGCGAATCCCATGGATGGGGAGTAAGCTGCTTAAGACCGAGTGCGATACGCTTTTTAGCGTCATCAAAATCGAGGATAACAACGTTGATCTTTTGGTCAAGCTCAACAATTTCCTCGGGGTGTGTAACACGTCCCCATGAAAGGTCGGTAATGTGGATAAGTCCATCAACACCACCAAGGTCGATGAATACACCGTAGCTGGTAATATTCTTAACAGTACCCTCAAGAACTTGACCTTTCTCAAGTTTTGCAATAATTTCTTTCTTTTGTTGCTCAAGCTCCTCTTCAATAAGGGCTTTGTGCGAAACAACAACGTTTTTGTATTCTTGGTTGATTTTAACAACCTTGAACTCCATGGTTTTACCCACGTAAATATCGTAGTCGCGAATTGGCTTAACATCAATTTGAGAGCCAGGAAGGAATGCCTCAATACCAAATACATCTACAATCATACCACCTTTTGTGCGGCACTTGATGTATCCTTTAATAACTTCATCCTTATCAAGGGCTTGGTTAACCCTATCCCATGAGCGAAGTGAACGTGCTTTTTTGTGCGAAAGCACTAGCTGTCCGCGTTTGTCTTCTTGGTTTTCAACGTAAACTTCAACGGTATCGCCAACCTGAAGCTCAGGGTTGTAACGAAACTCGTTAGTGCTAACTACACCTTCGGATTTGTAGCCAATGTTGATAACAACTTCGCGCTTATTCATTGCGATAACGGTGCCATCAACAACTTCACCTTCGCCAACCGACGATAAGGTTTCGTTGTACATTGCCTCAAGTTCCGATTTGCGATCGGTAGTGTAACCACCCTCTTCGGCGTATGCATCCCAGTCAAAATCATCAAGCCCCTTAGTTGTATCGGCGCTTTTTTTCTCTTGAACTTTTTTAGGTTTTTGCTCTTCGACTGTCTCAGCCGCTTGCGTTTTTACCTCTTCTACTTGTGCTTCGTTCGAAGCCATTTCATCTTGATTAATCATTAAATTCTCTTAAAATTAATGTGTTAGACAATATTGATAGAAAAAAACTGACTGCAAAAATACATAACTTTATCATTTATAGGAAAAAAAGATAGATTTTTTCAATAAAAAGAAATTTGATATGTTTACAAATACGCTATTAGCTAGGATTTTGTAATGTGTGTTACCTTTTTGTTTATAGTATGCATTTGCAGTGTTTTGTTTTTGTGCAAATAATACTTTAGCAAAACCTTTCGTTTTAATATCTTTGGAGTTTATTTATTATTGCCTTAAAATAGTTTTTTAAATAGTTCTTAATGTAGTTAATATAGCCTTTAATATGAAGATTTCAGTTGTAGGAACAGGATATGTTGGTTTAGTAACTGGTGCTTGTTTTGCCGAAACTGGCCTTACCGTTACTTGTGTTGATACCAATTCGGATAAGATAGAGAAGTTAAAGTCAGGTATAATTCCAATTTATGAACCAGGTCTCGATGTTCTTGTTGCCAAAAATTGTGAAATGGGTAGGCTATTCTTTACAACAAGCTTAGTGGAGAGTTTAAAAAATGCTGAAGCCCTATTTATTGCTGTTGGAACACCTCCGGGTGAAGATGGAAGTGCTGACTTAAAGTATGTACTTGACGTTGCCGCTGAAATTGGAAAGAATATGCAAGGTTACCTTGTTGTAATAAATAAAAGTACTGTACCCATTGGAACCGCTCAAAAAGTAAGAGAAGTAATAATCAGCGAACAACGTAAACGTGGAGTCAATATTCCTTTTGATGTAGCATCGAACCCTGAATTTTTAAAAGAGGGAGCAGCCATTGAGGATTTTTTAAAACCCGAGAGGATTGTAATTGGTACCGATTCGGAGGAAGCCGAAAAGCTAATGCGAAAGTTGTACAAACCTTTTCTACTTAATGGGCATCCGATTATTTTTATGGACATTCCTTCGGCCGAGCTTACAAAATATGCAGCTAATGCAATGCTTGCAACCCGAATTAGCTTTATGAATGAGATGGCTAACCTTTGCGAAATTGTTGGTGCTGACGTGAATATGGTACGTAAGGGTATTGGATCCGATAGTCGAATTGGTAATAAGTTTATATACCCGGGTGTAGGCTATGGCGGAAGCTGTTTTCCTAAGGACGTTAAAGCTCTAATTAAGTCAGCCAGTGAAAAGGGGTATTCCTTAAAAGTAATTGAAGCGGTTGAGAAGGTAAACGATGCTCAGAAAGAGCTAATGTTTAAAAAAATTAGCGAATACTTTAAGGGACACCTTAACGGAAAGAAATTTGCTATTTGGGGCCTTTCGTTTAAGCCTAATACCGATGATATGCGCGAAGCACCTTCCATTGTTATTATCAATAAACTGCTTGCCGCTGGAGCAATGGTGAAAGCATACGATCCGGCAGCAATGGATGAGACCAAAAAAGTTTTGGGAAGCAGGGTTGAGTATGCAGCCGATCCATACTCAGCGGTTGATGATTGTGATGCGCTTGTTTTGGTTACGGAGTGGCGTGAGTTTAGAGTTCTGAATTTTAATGAGCTTAATAAGCGCATGAAAGCTAAGGTTATTTTTGATGGACGAAATATTTATGAGCCCGAGGAAATGAAAGAGGAAGGGTTTAGCTATGTGTCAATTGGCAGAAAATCAATTGGGTTAAAGTAATATATCATGAAACGAATACTTGTAACCGGCGGAGCAGGTTTTGTGGGTTCTCATTTGTGCGAGCGTTTGCTTAACGATGGTAATGAGGTGATTTGTCTCGATAACTTCTTTACAGGGAGTAAGGCTAACATTGTACATCTACTTAGTAATCCTTATTTTGAGATGGTACGCCACGATGTTACAATGCCCTATTTTGTTGAGGTAGACCAGATTTATAACCTGGCTTGTCCGGCATCGCCAATACACTACCAGTACAATGCCATTAAAACCGTAAAAACATCGGTTATGGGGGCAATCAACATGCTGGGTTTGGCTAAGCGTGTTAAGGCAAAAATTCTCCAAGCCTCAACCAGTGAGGTTTATGGCGATCCCGAGTTGCATCCTCAGCCCGAGTCTTACTGGGGAAATGTAAATCCCATTGGGCCCAGAGCCTGCTATGATGAAGGTAAACGATGTGCCGAAACACTTTTCATGAGCTATAATAAGCAAAATGGCGTTAAGGTTAAAATTGCTCGAATATTTAACACCTACGGCCCTCGAATGCGTTCCGATGACGGACGAGTTGTATCGAATTTTATTGTGCAAGCGCTTAAGGGAAATGATATTTCGATATATGGCGATGGAAATCAAACGCGTAGCTTCATGTACATCGACGATTTGATTGAAGCACTTGTACGCCTAATGAACACGGACGATTCGGTTACGGGACCTGTTAACCTCGGAAATCCGAACGAGTTTTCCATGCTTCAGCTAGCTACGCTAATTCTAAAGCAAACTGGAAGCAAATCGGAGTTAGCCTATTTTGACCTACCACAGGATGATCCTATCCAGCGAAAACCTGACATAAGGCTAGCAGGCAAACTACTTAAGGAGTGGAGTCCTAAGGTTCCCCTTGAGGAGGGAATCGTTTCTACAATTAGCTATTTTAAACAGCAAATAAAAAGTATTTAATGAAAGGTATAATTCTGGCAGGTGGGGCAGGTACTAGGCTTTACCCAATCACCAAAAGCATTTCGAAGCAAATTATCCCAATTTTTGATAAGCCCATGATTTACTATCCGTTATCGGTGCTTATGCTGGCAAAAATTAGGGATATACTCATAATCTCAACCCCTAAGGATTTGCCTCTTTACAAAGATTTATTTGGTGATGGGTCGCAGTTGGGAATTAGGTTACAGTACGCTGAGCAACCTTCGCCCGACGGATTAGCCCAAGCATTTATTATTGGCGAAGAGTTTATTGGTAACGATTCGGTTTGTTTGGTTTTGGGCGATAATATTTTTTACGGTCATGGTTTTGGTGGCATTCTTCAGGAGTGTTCTAAATTACAAGATGGTGCCATTGTTTTTGGATACTACGTTAACGATCCGCAGCGATACGGCGTTGTTGAGTTCGATAAGCAAAAGAACGCGCTTAGCATCGAAGAAAAGCCCGAAAATCCAAAATCGAATTATGCAGTAACCGGACTCTATTTCTACAGCAACGATGTTGTTAAAAAGGCCAAGGCGCTTAAACCTTCGGCTAGAGGCGAGTTAGAGATAACTGATCTTAACCGAATCTACCTCAATGAAAATAGGTTGCAGGTAAAGCTAATGGGACGAGGAATGGCTTGGCTCGATACGGGCACGCACGAGAGCTTACTGCAGGCATCGGTATTTATTCAAACAATTGAAGAGCGACAAGGCCTTAAGATTGCCTGTATTGAGGAGATTGCCTACAAAAATGGTTTTATCTCAAAGCAGCAACTGCTCGATTTGGCAAAACCACTCTCAAAAAACCAGTACGGTAACTACCTAAACCGAATAGCAAACGAAGAACAGTACTAAACCATGAAACTTGTTGAAACTCCATTTGAGGGTTTATTTATTATTCAACCCCAAATTTTTAGCGATTCGAGGGGATATTTTTTCGAGTCGTACAGTGCTGAAAAGTTCAAAACCCTAGGTTTAAACATTGAATTTGTTCAGGATAATGAATCATTCTCAACCTATGGAGTTATTCGTGGGCTTCATTACCAGCTAGCACCATACTCACAGGCAAAACTGGTTAGAGCCGTAAAAGGTACAATTATCGATGTGGCTGTTGATGTTCGAAAGAATTCGCCAACATTTGGGAAGCATTTTGCCTATGAGCTAAACGATATTACTAAAGAAATGCTATTGATACCGCGAGGTTTTGCCCATGGTTTTTCAGTGCTTAGCGATGTTGCTATTGTAAACTATAAATGCGATAGGCTATACGAATGTGAAGCCGAACGTGGCATTCGGTTTAACGATCCTTCCATAGGAATTGATTGGAAAGTTGAAAGTGATAAGGTAATTGTATCATCAAAGGACAATGTTTTACCTCTTTTGCACGATATTGAAGCTAACTTTGTACACGGAGGGTGCTACTAAAAATGAGCAAGCTAAACGTATTAGTAACAGGCGCAAATGGTCAGTTGGGCTCTGAGTTCAGAAGACTCTCGGATCACCATAGCCAAATGCAGTTTACCTTTGTTGATATTGATGAGCTTGACATAACTAATGCTCAGCATGTTTCGGCATTTATTAATAGGCTAAAACCAAGTTTTGTTGTAAATGCTGCAGCATACACTGCTGTTGATAATGCCGAGCTAGAGCCCGATAGGGCTTTTAGCATAAATGCCGATGCGGTTGAAAATTTGGCTCATGCTGCCAAAAGTTCAAATGCTAAGCTTATCCATATTTCAACCGATTATGTTTTTAATGGCCAGTCGTACTTGCCTTACAACGAGGATGATGTTACAAACCCAAATTCAGTTTACGGTGAATCGAAGCTGAAAGGCGAGGAGTATGCTATCTCATCGGGAGTTGGGATGGTTATTCGAACATCTTGGTTGTACTCTGCATTCGGAAATAATTTTATGAAAACTATCCTAGCTAAAAGTGCTGGTGGCAAGCTAAAGGTAGTATTCGATCAGGTAGGTTCACCCACTTGGGCCTACGATTTAGCTAAAGCTATTATTGCCATCATTGAGCAGTCCGAGAATAACTTCCTAAACCAAGTTTTTCACTATTCCAACGAGGGAGTTTGCAGCTGGTACGATTTTGCCAGCGAAATTCTTCGTATTAAAGGTATTAGCTGCGATATAAATCCGGTTCTCAGTACCGAGTTTAAAACAAGAGCCAACCGGCCACACTACAGCGTACTGAATAAGCAAAAGGTTAAGAGTGCATTTGGTATTTCGATACCGTATTGGAGAGATAGCCTTAAAGAGTGTTTGAATTCACTTTAAATTTTTAAAAAATTTGAACCATGAGCTCACAACAAATCGACACAAAAATACAAGCAAAAGCACAAGAATGGCTTAAGCCCGAGTTTGATAGCGAAACTCGCAGTGCAGTGCAAGCACTTATTGATAATAACCCCAAAGAACTTGTAGATGCATTTTATAAGGACCTTGAGTTTGGAACCGGAGGGTTAAGGGGAGTTATGGGACCAGGAACTAACCGAATGAATAGGTACACGTTAGGTATGGCAACTCAAGGTTTGGCCAACTATCTCAATAAGCAATTTAGCAATTTGGTTGAGATAAGGGTTGCAATAGCTTTCGATTGTAGAAACAATAGCAAGCTATTTGCCGAAACAGCGGCCGAAATACTTACAGCCAATGGTATTTACGTTTATCTTTTTGAGGCGTTAAGGCCAACCCCCGAACTAAGTTTTGTCGTTCGGACTTTAAAATGCCAAAGCGGAATTGTTATTACTGCATCGCATAACCCTAGGGAGTACAATGGTTTTAAGGTATACTGGGAAGATGGAGCACAGATTGTTCAACCACACGATAAGCGTATTATCGATGAGGTTAAAAGTATAGAAAGTATTTCGCAGGTTAAGTTTGAAGGCAATGCTAGTATGATAAAAGTTATAGGGCGCGAAATAGATGAAGTTTACCTTAACACCATCGCAACGCTGTCGCTCTCGCCCGAAAACAATTTGAAGCATAATAACTTAAAAATTGTTTACACTGCTTTGCACGGAACCGGTGTTGATTTAGTGCCTAAGGCTTTACGTAAATTCGGCTTTAAGTCAGTAACAACAATAGACGAACAGAATATTGTTGACGGAAATTTTCCAACGGTTCATTCACCCAATCCCGAAGAAGCTGAAGCATTAAAACTTGCTCTAGCTAAAGCAAAAGAGATTGATGCCGATATCCTAATGGGAACAGACCCAGATGGTGATAGAGTAGGGATAGGCGTGAAGAATAACGAAGGAGAATTTATACTTCTAAATGGAAACCAAGCGGCGACGTTGCTTATATACTATGTGCTAACAAAATGGAAGGAAAAGGGATGGTTAACCGGCAAAGAGTATATTGTTCGCACTATTGTAACAACCGATTTGCTTAGCCATTTGGCAGACGATTTTGGGGTTGAATGCTACGAGGTGTTAACCGGATTTAAATACATTGCCGAGATTATAAGAGAGCTAGAGGGTCGAAAAACCTTTATCGCAGGAGGAGAGGAGAGTTATGGTTACCTAGTTGGAAGCTTTGCTCGCGATAAGGATGCCATACTATCGTGTGCCTTTTTTCCTGAGATTGCAGCCTGGGCAAAGGAGCAAGGAAAATCGATGTATCAGCTACTAATTGAAATTTACCAAAAATATGGGGTTTACCGAGAAAGGCTAATTTCTGTAACCAAAAAGGGTAAAGAGGGAGCCGAGCAAATTGCCCTAATGATGGATAGCTATAGAGTAACCCCTCCAAAGCAACTTGGAGGTTCAAAGGTGATGCTTGTACACGATTACAAACTTCAAAAAACAACAAGCATAGCTCATAATAGCGTTGAAGATATTAAGCTACCCAAATCTGATGTTCTTCAGTTTATTACCGAAGATGGATCGCGAATATCTGTTAGGCCCTCGGGCACAGAGCCAAAGATTAAATTCTACTTTAGCGTTAAAGGCATAATTGGTCAGTCTGCATCTTATCAAGAGGCTTTAAGTACGCTTGACGGTAAGATTGACCAGATTGTAACCGATTTACGAATTGAATAATTAGGCGATTACTTAACCAGTAAACTTATAACCATGAAAAGCTATAGGAAAGAGCTTTGGTTTAATACAACCAGCCGACGAGAGTTTATAAACATTACCCCAGATGTAGAGAAGTGCTTGGCCGAAAGTGGGATAAAGGAGGGCCTTTTATTGGTTAATGCTATGCATATTACTGCTAGCGTTTTTGTTAACGATGATGAGTCGGGTCTTCATCACGATTTTGAGGTTTGGCTCGAAAAACTTGCACCAGAAAAACCCTATGCACAGTATAAGCACAATGGCTTTGAAGATAATGCCGATGGCCATTTAAAAAGAACCATCATGGGGCGCGAGGTTGTAGCTGCCATTACCGATGGACAGCTCGATTTTGGCCCATGGGAGCAAATTTTTTACGGTGAGTTCGACGGTAAGCGGAAAAAGCGGGTACTAGTTAAAATAATTGGCGAGTAGGTTAAGGCAAGGTTATTCCGAAAAATTCCTTGAAATTATTTTGAAGCTGAGCTTCAATTTGTTCTTTATCGAGGTTTAGTAATATTGCTGCTTCGTTGTATATTGCTTCTATGCTTACATTTCTATCATCGGTTTCGAGGAATAATCGGTTAAGTGGAATTTTTGGTAAGGCCAAGCGTATTTTTGATTCCTCATTAAGCAATGCTGCCCCAACCGAAAGGTAGAAACCCGCATCTAATAGCTGTTCTGCAAGTTGGAAATTTCCATTAAAACCATGAATTGCCCATGGGTTTGTGCCAAAATGTTTTTTCTTAATCGCTATTATTTCATTCCATGCTTTAACACAATGCACAATAACTGGCTTGTTGAGTTTATCTGCAATTTCAAGTTGCTTTTTAAATACCTGAATTTGAAACTCAAGTGTTGGTCCTTTGAGCTTATCTAAACCTACCTCACCAAGGCCAATAGTCTTGCAGCTCATTAGTATTTTCGAAAGCTCATCATAATTTGGAGATCCATCGGCAATGCTCCACGGATGAAAACCAACAGTTGCAAATTGGTTGCTACTTTGCGTGATTGCTTCAGGTTTAAATTGTTTAGGCTCAAGGCTTACTACAGATAAAACCTTTTCAATACTACTAGGTGTATGCGTATGAAAGTTGATTAGCATTTTACCTTATTTATTGAGCATTGTTACCGTGTACTTCCCGTTTACAAGATATTCGCCCATACAATCAGCTGTAAGGCATGAGTGAGCAGGAAGAACCGCAACAATATCACCCTCGTTTAGCTGATCTATGCTTTTGGGAGTTGTTGCCTCAATTATTCCATGTTCCTGTGAAATTGATTTAAGGAATAAACCTTCAATTGGATCACTCCATGTGAAGTCGGGATTAAGGCGACATATGCTTCCGAAAGATTTTCCGTACTTTTTATCCTCATAGTAATCTTTTGAAAGATGAATTGCACCTCCCCAAATGCAAGCTTTTAATTGCGAAGGGTAAACCGCAACAACAGGGCAAGCAAGGGCTATGGCAATATCGCTAGGCATACAAACTCCTTTACTCTGCTGTTGCATATCAAAAAAAGCAAAATTACCTGGCCTAAGCTCATCAACACCTTCAAAGCTACTGCAAAGTATGCTACTTGGCGTGTCGCCAAAAGAAATTTCTAAATCGGGAAATTGGTTGCTAAAAGTATGCTTTAGCTTTGCAAGTTGTGCTGTTGCTTGGCTACATATACCTATGGTGCTATCAGCGTTTGCTTGATAGGTTTGTCCAGCATGAGAAATAAATCCTTTGAATATTATGTTTTTACATGCCAAAAGATGCTTAAGAATCAGCTCAATAGTTTTAATGTCATTATGAGGTAGGCCAGATCGGTTTTGCCCTGTATCAATTTCAATGTAAACACCAATTCTACTAGTAATGCTTTTGCAAAGCATTACACAATTTTGTTCAGACGATACGGTTGTATTTAGGTTTATTCGTTTTGATAAGGTATTTATCTCATCGCCTTGTTGAAATACGAAAGGAAATGCAATTGTGATGTCGTTCCAACCATCGTTTGCAAAATATTTGGCCATTGGAACCGATGATACGGCAATTTTTTGTATGCCATAATCCCTAAACCATCTGCCTACCTCAATGCTTTGGTGTGTTTTAAAGTGAGGACGAAACGATACATTTAGCTGGTTGGCCTTAATGGCCATTTGGCGAATATTGTTTCGGCAAACTTGCTCGTTCAGAACTAGGGTAGGTTTACTAATCATCATAAACCATTAGGTTACGTATTACGTTTCAATGGTTAGCCCATCGTAGGCAAGGCATACATTTTCAGGTAGTTCTTGCTGAACATTAGCATATAAACCCATTTGGTGGCTAATGTGCGTGATAAATGCTTTTCGTGGGCTAAGCTCGTTAATTAGCTTTAGCGCTTCGGGCAGCGAGAAGTGAGAAATGTGCTTTTGTTTTCGAAGTGCATTAATTATTAGGTACTGAGTTCCTACCATTTTTTCCTTTTCCTCTTCAGGAATAAAGTTGGCATCGGTAATGTATGTTAGGTTGTCGAACCTAAACCCAAAAACTGGCATTTTATAGTGAAAGGCTCTAATTGGAATAACTTTAACCTCGTTAATGTAAAAAGGTAAACCATCAATATGATGAAGGTTAACTTCAGGTGCACCAGGATACTTGTTCTCCGTAAATATGTAAGAAAAATCGTTTTTCAGAGCATTTTGTACGCGTTCCTCAGCCCAAATATCCATCGGACGTTTGTTAATAAAGTTGAATGCACGAACATCATCAATACCTGCAATATGATCGCGATGCTCATGGGTTATCAGAATAGCATTGAGCTGATCCACCTTTGCATTTAGCATTTGCTGCCTAAAATCGGGGCCAGCATCAATAAGGATTGATGAATTATTGTGCTCAATAAGGGCTGCAGTTCTTAGCCGTTTATCTCTGGCATCGTCCGACTGGCAAACCGGACATTTGCAGGCAATAACAGGTACACCTTGTGAGGTTCCAGTTCCTAAAAATGTAAGCTTCAACGTTTTCTTTTTTTTGAATGGTATTGTAAGCTATTTACTAGAGTTACTCGTCCTCAAAGATAGAAAAATAAGGTAAACAAGCACCATAACAGCCAGAATTGCCGAAGGAATTGCCGCCTCTTTTCCAAATAGCGCTAACGCTGTAAATACTGAGAACCCGGAACTCTTAATGGTTGCAAGCATATTCTGGGTGATGGTAAGATCGGAAGGGATTTTTAACCTTTTAGCTATTTGGTTGAAGATAAGTCCCAATCCAAAAGTTCCTGCTGCAATGGTAATTACTACAAGTAGCAGAGTCTTCGGGTTTGTAAAGAAAACATCACGGTTAACCCCAACTGCAACAAATATTAGCAGCGCAAAACCCCAATCAACAACCTTACCCCTAATTTTCTGGATGGTTAGAAATAATCGCTTCGTTCTTAAAACTTGAGCCAACAAAAGAGGTATTATTACTAGCTGAACCATTGTTATAAATAAATTGTATGGATTAATACCTTTACTCTTTGCCAAAACCTCAACCAGTAGCGGAGCAACAACAATTGATGAGATAAATGCTCCTGTAACGGCAATTATTGCGTAATCGACCTTTCCCTTTAGGATGTAGGAAAAGGGAATAATTGCCACACCTGGAGGAGCGGCAACAATTACAACAAATCCGTAAAAAAGTTCATCGCTTGGCATTAGCCAACAGGCGATGGGCAGAATAATTGCACCAAATAGGAGGTAGTTCAAAACGAACCCCATAAGGAGTGTTTTACCTATTTTCAGGGGGTTGTTTAGCAATAGAAGATTAAGCCCTGTCATTGAAAAGGTCATGGTGATACCCAGTATAAACATGTTGTAATCTTTAATGGCTGCGGCAAAGTCGCCCAAAACCAATCCTGCAATTACGGCAAAAACAAGAATTGAATTTCTGTTGAGAAGTAAGTTTTTTAAAAATTTCATGTTGAATATTTGTTTCGAGCTCAAATATAACTTTAAATGTTTAAAGAGTTTAAGCACTATAGCAATATCAGTTGCACAAGTTTTTTTACCTTTGGATCAAAAATGGTAGGAACGCTTTATCTTATTCCAACAACCCTTGGAAGCGACCAGTGGCAAGAGGTAATTCCACAATACGTTGCTCATATTGCTAGAGACATAAGGCATTTTGTAGTTGAAGATGTTAGATCTGCTAGGCGTTACTTATCGAGGTTACAAATGCCTGTGCCCATTAGCGATCTTCACTTTGAACTGCTAAACGAACACTCAACATCGAATGATGTTCATTCGTTGCTCAAGCCTTTATTCGAAGGAGAAGCAATTGGCTTAATTTCAGAAGCAGGTGTTCCTGCTGTTGCCGATCCTGG
>NPID01003198.1_pt1 | contig 63620 bp, 61 predicted proteins | sample 8637491 | NCBI WGS metagenome assembly NPID01 (sample SAMN07420843, study PRJNA396082) | bioreactor metagenome | isolation source: sample BA6 brine-fed electro-methanogenic bioreactor BA | place: Japan: Kochi | collected 2016-06-14 | reverse complement strand
AATGTTATGGAATTATTTGGGTTATATTGATTTAATAATGTAATATTTGTTTTAAGAGAATCTTCTAAGGAATGTTTTTGCGCAGCTAAAGAAAGATGAGTATTAATCCTAGATAAAACTTCTCTAGCTCTAAACGGCTTACTGATATAATCAACTCCTCCAATTTCATACGCTTTTTCAATAGATTCTTCATCAGTCTTTGCTGTAATAAAAATGATTGGAATATCTTTTGTTTTTTCATTACTTTTTAATCTTTCACACACTTCAAAGCCATCTAATCCAGGCATCATAATATCTAATAAGATTAAATCAACTCTTTCTTCTTCTACTATTTCTAAAGCTTCTTCTCCACTTAAAGAAGCTAATAAATCATACTTATCTTCTAATAATTCAATTAAAATATTAATATTTGTTTCTAAATCATCTATTATTAATATTGTTTTTTCATTTGTCATTAAATATTTCCATTGCTTGTTTAAATTTAAATTTTGATATTAACTGTTTTACTTCTTCAAACTGTTTTGAATCTTCATCAGTTAGTTTAAACCTTTCTAACTCTTGAATTATTGGTTTACAGTTTTTCACTCTTTTTGTTGAAACTGCTTCTTTTAGTTTATTAAATAAAACATCTCTAACTTGTTTTGTAATCTCTATCTTTTCTATTTTCGTTTCTTGTAATTTTGTTTCAATCTCTTTTATTATTTTATTTAGTTCAGATTCAAACTGAGGTAATAAATCTTTATTTAATGTAAGCTCTATCTCTTTTGCCATCTCACTTAATTTTAAAGCCCCCGCACTTGCACTTATACCTTTAATTGTATGAACCTCTCTTTTTAAATCTTTATCATCAAACTCTTTTAAATTTATATCTTTAAATTTCAACATACCTTGTAATATCTGTTTATATATTTTTTTATTGTTCATAACTAAATTCAAGCCAAACTCCTTATCTATCCCTTCAAAGTCTGGCAGTTCATCAGTTTCTACTTTTGCAAACTCTTCTGATACATCTTCTAGTTTTGCAGGTATATATTCTATTAGTGCTTCATATAATTTATTTACATCAATTGGTTTATTTAAGTGTTTATTCATTCCTACTTCACTGGTTTTTGATACATCTTCTATCATAGCATTAGCAGTTAATGCAACAATAGGTATCTTTTTATCTTGTTTTCTTATCTCTTTTGTTGCTTCATAACCATCTAATACTGGCATTTGTATATCCATTAAGATTAATTCATATTTTTTATTAGCTTCATATTTTTTTATCCCTTCTAAACCATTTTTAGCTATATCTACTTTTATTCCAACCTCTTTTAATATCTCCACTATTAATTCTTGATTTATCTCATTATCTTCTACCAATAATATTTGACTACCTTTTAATCTTTTTATCTTATTTTGAATATCTAAATCTTTTTCTATTTTATTTTCTTTTCCTACATTAAAAACCATATTTCCTAATAAATGTTTATTTAATTGTACTGGGTCAATTGGTTTAATCAAAAATGTTTCAGAATTATTTATATCTTTTTCTATATTTAGTGTACTTACATGATAAGAACTCATTAGAAGAATTTGTTCTTTTTTATAATCAAAATCTTCTACAATTATTTTAGATGTTTCGATTCCATCAAGTTCTGGCATATTCCAATCAACTAATATAAAATCATAAACTTTTGAACCTCTTTTTAAAATATCAATAGCTTCTTTCCCACTATTTGCACAATCAACCTTTAATCCTAAATTATCCAATTGAAAAGAGATTACTTCAAGCCATGTTTTACTATCATCAATCACTAATACATTTTTATTTTTTAATAAATCAAATTTTTCTTCTAAAACTCTGCTTTCTAATTCAATTTCACAAATAAAATTACTCCCTTTACCAAGCTTGCTCTCAACCCAAATTTTTCCATTCATCATCTCAACTAAATTCTTTGTTATTGAAAGTCCTAAACCTGTTCCTCCATAATTTTTAGTTGTACTTGTATCTGCTTGTGTAAACGATTCAAATATTCTATTTATTTGTTCATTAGTCAATCCAATACCTGTATCTTTTACTTCAATTCTTATACAATTATTATCTACTTTTTTAAGGGTAAGTTTTATTTCACCGTTATGGGTAAACTTTATTGCATTTGATATCAAGTTCATAAGAATTTGACTAATTCTTAAACTATCGCCAAAAAATACTTTCCCTAAATTTGTATCATAATCAATTATTAGATTAAGCCCTTTGTCATAAGCTTTTTCTTCAAGAATATTTACAACATTTGTAACTGTATCAAATAGATTAAATTCATCTTTTTCTATTTCTAATTTTCCTGCCTCAATTTTACTGATATCTAAAATATCATTGATAATAGCTAACAATGTATTTGCAGACATATTTATTTTATTTAAATAATTTTTTTGCTTTTCATCTAAATTAGTTTTTAAAGCTAGTTGGGACATACCTATGATACCATTCATAGGTGTTCTTATCTCATGGGACATATTTGCCAAAAACTCTGATTTTGCTTTTGTTGCATAATTTAATTTATTTATCATAGAGGAAAAGTTATTGCTTAAAATATTTATTTCAGAAATATTTGTATTCAATGGAGCAAGGTTTGTATCTAAACTACTAATTTTAGATGTCTGTTCTGTTAAGGTATCCAAAGGTAAAACTATCTCATTTGATACTTGTTTTGTTTTTCTAAAAAGAAAATAGAAAAACAACAAATAAAATAATCCCATTAATCCTATAGCGATATATCCTATTTTATCTGAGAATGTTTTCAAATCATAAATTGTTGCAAAAATATTTTTCTCTTCCAATACCATCATCAATTGCCACTTAGTTTCATCTATTTGTGTATGAAATGTAAAATATTTTTTATCATCGATTAATAATTCTGATATAGCTTTATCATTTTGTAAAATCTTCTTAAAATGTGAAGAAAAAGGGCTCTCATTTTTATATATATTATACTCTTCTGGTTTTGTTATAGTTTGCGTAATTACATCTGTATAAGTGTGTTTCTTAAGCTCAGTAAGCCCTAATAATTTTTCAATGCTTTCAGGCATTGCAAGAATTACTCCATTTTTATCTACTAAAAACATTTTTGCATCATATGGTAATTTAATATCCAAAATATTATTTACAAATCTTTCTATTGTAATATCAAGACCACTAACACCTTCTAAAAACTCTTTGTTGTAAATAGGAGTGATACATGAAATCATCCATCCATTACCTGCTGGATCCAAATAGGCATCAGTCCAAACAGTTTTTTTGCTAGGATTGTGTTTTTTATCTGCTAAATAATAGAAGTTGTAATCTTCCATATGAATATGTTCACCATATTGCTCATAAACTTTGTCAATAAAAGGATAAAGCCTATTCATATCATCATAAGAATTAAAATAGGCTGCTACTATATTTGGATTTTCATCAACTATATATTGAAGTAAAGGATCCATTGCTTCAGTTTTCAAAGCTTTTGTTCTCTCTTTTTCTCCAATTTTTGTTTTGGAAGAGTAATATAAACTAGAGCCAAATTTTGATTCTTTATAAAATACCCCATTTGAAGCAACGTTAAATTCTGGTATTTGACTAAATAAAGGATTTACAGAACCTAATAATACTCTTTCATGATCTTTTTGCATCATCGTAGCTAATGTTGATGTTTTTGATAACTCACTATTAATTTTATTTGCTTCATATTTTAATGTTTCTAAACTATCTTTCAATGTGCCATTTTTCAAATTTATTACATTTTTATCATAAATATAAGAATTAATTGTGAAGTATAAAATTAATAAAGAAACTTCAATTATAAAAATAGGAATTATAGAATATTTTAGAAAATGATTTGACAATATATGATTTAAAGAAAGCACTTTTTGTTTTTTTTGACTTTTAGTCTCTTTATTTACCATCTAAGAAGTCCTCAATACTTTGTTAGCTTTTAGTTTAAAACAACTTTTTTACAGTTTGTTACCTATCTCCTATATATTATATAAAATAATTGTATCATAATCGTATTAAAATGAAAAAAGCTTAGAGTTTTAATCTCCTCTAAACTTTTAATTCAAAAAATGTTTCACTTATTTTTTCATACTCTGCTACAGAACAAGTTATTTTTTGTGCATTTTCATAATCTTCAAAATACTCTAAAAATAGTTTTTTTAGTTCACTAATATTTGCAGTTCTAAAAATAAAATACCCTAAAACATCTTTATTTCTTGAACCACTCTTTTCTATACCAAAGCTATCAAATTTCCAATCAACACCTTTTGAATAGAAAAAAACTTCTTCTAGTCTTTTTTCAAGCTCTTCTCGTACTGTGTTATTATACTCTTTTAGATGTATATAAAAAGCCACATTTACATTATATTTTTCTTGTACTAATTTTTTCTCAAAACTTGTTTCTGCTTTTTTTGTTAAATCTGTATTATCCATTATCTAATCCTAAAATATAAATTATCATTGCTATTATAATATATAACAATAAAGAAAAAATAAAACTATTTTTTAGACAACCATAAGCTAAACTAATAATAAATATCATAACTTTAACTTCTTTTTTTAAGACTATTATAATAAGTAATAATTATAATTAATCAATTTAAAAAAAGGGGAAAAAATGAAATTAAAAACTATAGTTTTGGGTGTGTCATTAATTACAAGTTCAATATTTGCTTCTGAATTTGTAAACTACAGTTCATTGGCAAAAGGATTAAAAGCTGAATATAAAAAAGCTGGAAACTACGCTTCTACAGAAGATGTAAAAAAAGCACTTTCATCAAAAGATTGGCTAGTAGCAGATGTAAGAACAATAGAAGAATGGTCTGGTGCTTATATTAAAGGTTCGGTAAGAGTAGGTAGACAAGCTCCTGAAAAAGCATTAGAAAATTTTGTTTTAGATGATAAAGGAAACTTTATAAAAAATAATATAATTGTAGTTTGTAACTCGGCATCAAGAGCTTCAATTGAAGCAGAAACTTTTAAAAAAATGGGATTTAAAAATGTAAAAATTTATGATCTTTATTCTTGGATAGATGAGTGTAATCCTGTTGTGACAAAATATACTGTTAAAAAAGACAAGGGTGGTACAGGATTGAAATTTGGTAATTTCTATGCTGAACATTGTAAAAAATAAAAGAGATAAGAAGATAATCTTCTTATCACTGAACTTTTGCTCTGTTTAATTTCATTTGCGCTTTTGCTAACTCTCTCATATCGATATTTTTATCCATTTCATCTACAATTTCTACACCAAGTAAAGATTCCAAAGCATCTTCTAAAGTAACAAGCCCTTTTGTTTGTCCATAGTTATCTTCAACAATATAGATATGGTCACCTCTTGATATAAACATATCAATAAGTTTTGGTACTCTAATGTTTTCATTTACACTATTTATTTCAGATATTAACTCTTCTTTATTTTCCATTTTATTTTCAATACGCTCATAAAAATACTCTTTAGAGATAACTACACCTATAATATCATCAATATCTTTGTCATATATGGGAATTCTAGAATATACTTTTAATTGTTCTAAATCAAAATCTATTTCTTTGTTTGTAAAGCTATCAAGAAATTGCTGCTTATTTAATGAAAACATAACACTTCTTGGTGTATAAATATCATTGATTCTTAAATCTCCTAGATTTAAAATATTTCCAATAAACTTTCTTTCTCTCTCTTTTAATATTCCATCATATTTTGCAATACTCACCAATGCATTTATCTCATCTTTTGTAACAGTTTCATGGTATTTAGGTTTTATTATAGTGGTTATTTTATTCATTATATACAATAAAGGATAAGTAATAAATACTAAAAACTCTACTGTTCTTGTAGTAAAACCACTTAGAGTTTTCCAATAAATTGCACCTATTGTTTTAGGTATTATCTCTGAAAGAAATAAAATCAACAATGTCAAAATTGCAGATATCCAAAACATATACTCTTCACCAAAAAGTTTAACTGCTTGTGCACCAACCCCTGCAGCACCTAAGGTATGAGCAAATGTATTCAAGGTTAAAATAGCTCCAATAGAATAATCAATCTTTCTTTTTTGTTTGTACATTAAAGAACCAAGCTTTGGATTATCTTGTTTAACTAACTCTATATGAGAGAGAGTTATTGATAAAATTACTGATTCTAATATCGAACATAAAAATGAAACGCCAATTGCAATAAAAAAATATATAAACATCAACATAATATTTCCTAGAAATTCTTTGTTTTATTATAATAGATTTTTTTAACAAATATCTAAAACTAAAGCTAAAAAAAAGGTTGCATATGCAATAATTGCATATGCAACCAAAGGAGTAATATGAAATATGCACTAAAAGACTCAATCGCTTATAGGTTTATGAGAGGTGCAAATAGTATTAATCAAAATATAAATAAAAAATTACATCCTGATGATATAGCAATAGAACAAAGAGCAACCCTAGAGATTATAAAGTTTGAATCAAATGTAAATCAAACTACAATTGCAAAATTTTTAGGGAAAGATAAAACAACCATTAGCCGATCTTTAAACTCTTTAGAAAAAAAAGGGTTTATAGTAAGAGAAAGTGATATAGAAAATGATAAAAGAAGTAATAAAATAGTATTAACATCAAAAGGGGAATCAATACTTGAAGATACTTTTGATAAAGTGACTACGTTTAGAGAGAGTTTAAGTTCAAAACTTACTAAAGAAGAACGTGATTTTTTATTTAAAATTTTTGATAAATTAGAATTATAAAGAAGGACAAAAAATGAAAAAATATATTCCGGTGTCGTGTGCACTATACGACGAGTTTGAAAATGCAGCAGTTAAAAAACAAGAATGTGAAATTGTTTATTTAGAAGAGGACCAAGAGAAATCTGTAAAAACAAGAATCTCTACATTTAAAAGCTTTGAAAGACAAGAGTTTATGATACTTGAAGATGGTACAAATGTAAGATTAGATAGAGTTGTTTCTTTTAATGGAAGCCCAACTAAAAGAATCAACTGTTATTAATTGTTGTCGATATAACTTCTGCAATCAATACAATACTTTGCATAAGGTTTAACTCTTAACCTTTTCATGCCTATTTCAGAATCGCACATCTCACAAAGACCTGTGAATGTGCCTTTTTGAATCTTCATCAAGGCATGCTCTATTAGTTTCAATTCTTCTACTTGCTGTTTTTTTATATAAATATCATTGTTATAATCTCTACTAGCAGCAGCAAAATCACCATCGTCATTTAAATCCATTTGACTCAAACTATCATGCTCTTTTGAAATGTTTTCTAAAGTAGATTCAATACTCTTTTTTGATTCAAGTAATAAACTCTTTATCTCTTCAATTTGATTATTTGTTAATTGCTTAGCCATAATATCTCCAAAAAATTTTGAAAATATTATCAAATTGCAACTTAGTTGCATTTTAAATTATTAGATTATTAAATTTTTACCAGATAAGTACCCACTAGCCCACGCAAACTGTAGATTATATCCACCTCTATTTCCTACTATATCCAAAACCTCTCCTGCAAAATACAAGCCTTTGCATTTTTTGCTTTCAAAACTTCTTTCATCTACCTCATCGACTCTAATACCTCCACCACTTGCTTCTGCATGTTTGAAACCTTGGGTGTCTGTTATTTTCATTCGCCAGTTTGTTAGGGTATTTACTAAAGCTCTTATTTGTTTAGCAGTTATATCTTTTGCTTTTACTTGTTTATCTATTTTATTAATATCTAGTAAAATTGGTGCTAATTTATTTGATATTATCCCTGTTAGCAAACTAACTATTTCTTCTTCTGGTAAGGTTTTAAATAAAGATTCAATCATACCTAAAACTTCATTTCTATTTTTTTCAGGGAAAAGATTAATTGAGATTTGTACATCTTGATATAAACTTAGTGGATAAACTGCATATTGAGATAAATCAAGTATTGCAAAACCTGAAACTCCATATTTGGTAAAAAGAACATCCCCTTTTATCTCTACCTCTTTTTGTCCATCTATAAAAAGCGTTACTAAACTCTCTTTTTTTACCCCTTGGATTTTGTGGTTGTATTGAAAATCTGTATGTAATCCTACAAGTGATGGATAGGTTGGATTAAAAGAGTGTCCAAAAGTTGAAGCGATATCTAGACCATCTTGGGTCGCTTTTAGTTGAGGAGCTGCTCCTAATCCTGAACTTACTAAAACCTTGTCGTATCCCTCAAACTTTTTATTCTCTGATTTTAAAATAAACTTTTCTTTCTCTTTTTTTATATCTTCTATTTTTGTTTCTAATATCAAGTTTATTTTTAAACTCTCAATTGTTTTTTCCAATAAACCTACTACTGATTTTGCTTCATTTGAAAGGGGATATACTTTTCCATCCTCTTTTATATCAAGTAATAATCCTATCGATTTACAAAACTTTTCAAAAGAGTTAAACGTGAATTGATTTAGAGAATATTTTACAAAACTATTATTTTCACCTATATAGTTAGTAAAGTCTAAATTAGTATTTGAAATATTGCATCTTCCATTTCCACTTGCAAGAATTTTTTTACCTATTCCATTGTTGTTATCAAAAATATCTATTTGTAAATTTTTATTTAATCTTTTTGCAGTAATTGCAGCCATTAAACCAGCTGCACCAGCACCTACTATTGCAATTTTCAAAACATCCCTTTTGTCCAAATTATTAATTAAAGACAAATTTTATCCAATTTGGTACACATATTGCAAATAAACAAGAACTATGAAGTATAAGGACGAAAATGAATCCATCAAATACAAAAAGAGCCATTGAGCATTTAACTAAAAGAAAAGTTCCAATTTTTTTATGGGGACCTCCAGGTATTGGTAAATCTTCAATTGTAGCAAGTATCGCAAAAGAGCAAGGTATTGCATGTATTGACTTAAGATTATCTCTACTTGACCCAACGGATTTAAGAGGGATACCTTTCTTTGACTCTAAAGATAATAGTGCTGTTTGGGCACCTGCCTCTTTTTTACCTGATGGAAGTATTGAAAAAGGGATTTTATTTTTAGATGAGTTAAATACGGCTGCTCCTATGGTACAAGCTTCTGCTTATCAGCTTATCTTAGATAGAAAGATTGGGGAATATACTCTTCCTGATGGTTGGTCTATAGTTGCTGCTGGAAATAGAGAGAGTGATAGAGGGGTTGTTTTTAGAATGGCAAGCCCTCTTGCAAACAGATTTGTACACCTAAGTATGGATGTAAGTGTTGACGACTGGATAACTTGGGCAATGAGTTCTAATATTGATTCAAGTATTGTTGCTTTTATTAGATATAGACCCGATGCACTATTTAATTTCAATACACAAAATGAGGAAAAATCATTTGCAACTCCAAGAACATGGGAATATGTTAATGAAGTTTTAGCATCAAAACCTGATGATGACTTACTTTTACCTATGATTGGTGGAGCTATAGGTGAAGAGTTAGCTGCATCATTTTTAGGATTTAGAGCTGTTGCAAACTCTTTACCAAATATTGATGAAGTATTAGAAGGAAACTCTACAGAGGTTCCAACAGACACTTCATCTTTACATATTTTATGTACTGCTCTAACTATGAGAATAACAGATGAAAGCAGTGGAAATGAGATAAACAACCTTCTTGGATACACCCTAAATCTTCCAGGAGAATTCGCTGTTATGATTGTACAAGATTTAAGACAAAGAAATATTGAACTTGACTATCTAAAAAACTGGCCTTTATGGATGAAAAACTTTAATAAATTGTTACACTAATATGGATGCAAATACACTTTTAATAAAGGCAAAAAGTCAATTAACTTCCAAACATCCCTATTTTGGAATATTAGCTTCAAGATTAAAACATGAAGAGGATGAGAATATAAACTATTACGCAAGTAATGGTAAAAGGTTTAAATACAATCCTGAGTTTATAAACTCATGCAATATAGATGAGCTTATGTTTATCCTTACAAACTGTGTTATGCACCATATCTTATCCCACCAACAAAGAAAGCTAAAAAGAAAAGGTTTACTTTGGCAACTTGCAACTGATTTTGCCATCAACTCAATCTTGCACAAAAGTGGATTAAAAATACCAAAAGGTGCAAACTACAATAAAGATTTTAGAAATATGTATGCAGAAGAGATATACGATATTTTAAAAGAAGAGGTAAATTTAGAGGGTACTGATGCTTTTGAAGAACAAAAACCTATTTCAAACTTAATAGAGAAAAATGGTGAAAAATTTGCCAACTTAAACTATATAGAGGAAACGTTGGATGAAAAAGATGAAGAGCAATGGGATTATGCAGCTACTTTAGCAAAAGAGGTAGCCCAAAGAAAATCTTCTGTACCTTTAGGACTTGAAAGATTAGCAAAAAAACTAAAAGCAAAAAATGTTGACTGGAAATTTGAACTATACAACGCAATAAATAGACATATGAGAAACAACTACGCCTTTATGCCACCTAATAAAAAACATATCTATAGAGGTATTGCCTTGCCTAGTCTTACAAGTGATACTCTCAGTCTTGTTGTTGCAATTGATACCTCAGGAAGTATCAAAGATGATATTCTTGGAGCATTTATAGAAGAGTTTAAAACTATTATGCAAAACTTCCCATCAGTTAGAATTGAATTAATCATAGCAGATGCAAAAGTGCAAGCTCACTATAGCTTTCAAGGTGGGGATAAGATGGATTTTGCTTTAAAAGGTGGTGGGGGAACAGATTATAGACCTGTATTTGAGTTTGTAGATGCTAATTTTCCAATGAGTAGTATGCTTTTGTATTTCACTGATGGGGAAGGAATATTTCCAAGAATTCCGCCATCATACGAAGTGCTTTGGGCTCTTTCACAAAATAAAACTAAAATTCCCTTTGGAAGATCAATAATTATTTTTTAATTTTATTTTATTATCAAGCATTTAAAGATACTATTTAGTTTATAAATCTTTGAGAGATAAATCAATGCACTTCATAGTTAAATTATTCTTTATTTTACTTTTAAGTTCTTACATTTTTGGTGATAATCTAAAACCTGTAACCTTACAAATACAATGGAAATATCAATTCCAATTTGCTGGTTTTATCATGGCAAAAGAGAAAGGTTTTTATAAAAATATTGGACTAGATGTCAATATTAAAGAGTGGCAAGTTGGTATTGATATGGTTGATGACTTAATAACACAAAAAGTTGAATATTCTCTTGTAAGACCTACTTCATTGATAGATATTGCCCAAGGTAAAGACTTAATCTATTTAGCAGCAATCTATCAAAACTCTCCATTAATAGTCTTAGCAGATAAAAGTTCAAAAATAAAAACCCTTAAAGATTTTGAGAATAAAAGACTTATGAGTACAGGAGATTTAAATAGTGATGTATCATTGATGGCAATGATGTTTTCCCATGGCGTTGATATAAAAAAAATAAAAGTTTTAAAACCATCTTTTAACCCTAAAGACTTATTAACAAACAAAACAGATTTGATGGCTTCTTATATCTCAAATGAACCATATATTTTGAAAGAGTTGGGTGGAACACCTGTGATTTTTGACCCAAAAGATTATGGATTTAATTTTTATAATGATATTTTAAGTACCTCTAAACAATATTTAGAAAAAAATCCAATTGAAGCAAATAATTTCAAAGATGCATCTTTAAAAGGTTGGGAATATGCTTTTTCAAATATTGATGAAACTGTAGATATTTTATATTCAAAATATAATACCCTAAATAAAACAAAAGAAGCCCTAAAATATGAAGCGTTAGAACTAAAAAAATTAGCTTTTAATAATACTAAAAATATTGGAGAAATTGAACCAATCAGACTTGAAAAGATATACGATATTTATAAAGTATTAGGATTAGTTCACAAAAACATAAATATTCATAATCATCTATATAAAGATAAACATACTGTATTATCTGATCAAGAAGATAATTACCTCAAACATAAAAAAGAGATTACTATGTGTGTTGACCCAGCATGGATGCCTTTTGAAAAAATTGAGGATGGCAAACATCTAGGTCTTACTTCTGAATATTTCAAACACTTTAGCAAAAAATTATCTATAGATTTTAAAGTTATTCCTACAAAAACGTGGAAAGAATCCTTAGAATATGCAAAAGATAGAAAATGTGAGATTATCTCTTTGGCTATTCCTACACCAGATAGGAAAGAGTATCTAAAATTTACATCATCTTATATAAGAACTCCCCTTGTAGTGGTTACAAAACTTGATGTCTCTTTTATCAATGATATTTCTAATCTAAAAAACAAAAAAGTTGGTATTCCCAAAGCTTACAATTTTACAAATATTTTAAAAACTAAATATCCATACTTAAACTTAATAGAGGTTGAAAATGATAAAGATGGTTTAGAAAAAGTTAAAGAGGATAAAATTTTTGGATATATAGGAAGTTTAGCAACTATAGAATATATTTTCCAAAAAGATTATTTTGATGAATTAAAAATTGCTGGTAAATTAAATGATATTTGGGAACTTGGAATTGCAGTTAGAAATGATGATCCTCTTTTATTTAATATATTAGAAAAAACTGTAAAAAGTTTAGATAATAAAGAGAGTGAATCAATAATTGAAAACTGGAAATCTCTAAATTATGAGAAAGTTACAGATTATGATTTGATTATCAAAATCTTAATTGCAGGTTCATTAATATTTATTTTCTTTTTATATAAACAATATTTACTAAAAAAATCTTTTGAAGAGTTTTATGAGCTATTTAATGCAACCTTAGAAGGTGTTGTTATCTCAAAAGGCACTATAATTAAAGATGCCAATAAAAGTGCTTTAACTTTATTGAATCTTTCTTCTGTAGAAGATATAAAAGGGCGTCCTCTTTCAGATTTTATTGCAAAAGAATCTTTAGAATTTGCCTACAATAAATTAAAAACAGAAGAAACAGAACCTTATGAAGTAAATTTAATAAAAAACGATGGTACAAAATTTAATGGTTTAGTAAGAGGATATAGTTTAAAAAAGAAAGATTTAAGAATCTCAAGTTTTATCGATATTACTGAATTAAAAAAGCAAGAAAAACTATTAGTTGAACAATCAAAAATGATGGCTTTAGGAGAGATGCTTTCAAATATTGCTCACCAATGGAGACAACCTTTAGCAGCAATTACTGCTTCTTCAACAGGGATGAAACTTCAAAAAGAGCATAATATGTTAACGGATGAACATTTTTATGAAGCATGCACAACAATCAATAACTATTCACAATACCTTTCAAAAACAATAGATGATTTTAATAACTATGCAAAAGGTGATACAGCACAGGTAAAATTTAATTTAAAAAATGACACTAAAAGCTTTTTAATATTGGTTGATTCTTTTACTAAAAAAAATAGTGTAGATATAAAACTGATTGCAGATGATGATATTGAGATTTTTGGATACCCAAATCAACTAATTCAATGTCTAATTAATCTTTTTTACAATTCAAACGATGCTTTACTAGCTTTAAATGAAGATGAAAGATATATAGAGATAAAAGAAACTAAAAAAGACAATGAAGTTATTATTGAGTTTAAAGATAATGGTGGAGGTATAGATGAACAAGTCATATCTAAAATTTTTGAACCATACTTTACTACAAAACATAAATCTCAAGGTACAGGATTAGGACTTCACATGACATACAATTTGATTGTACATAGTATGAAAGGTTCTATTAAAGTAGAAAATGACAACTTCACATATAAAGGTAAAAATTACACCGGAGCTTTATTTACAATAAAAATACCTATTTAGTAAAAAACTGCCAACCATATTGTTGGTTCATTTTGACTTGTGTATTCAACTCTATGTTTTACATGAGCTTTAATATCTAAATAATCACCCTCTCTTAATTTAATAGATTTAATCTCTTCATTTTCTATTATTTGTAAAATAGCTTCCCCTTTTAAAACAATAACAAATTCATTTTTTTCTTGGTCATACCAAAAATTTTCATCCGATTTTTGTCCATTTGAAACAATTTTTTCAATCTTGACAGTTTTACTTTGTAAAATTTCAAAAAAATTTTCATTTTTTTTATCAAGTGGAATATTATCAAATATGTTTAACTTTTCTATCATCTCTTTTTCCCTAAAATATCTATTCATGCGCTATTATACAGCAATTATAATTAAATATCTAAATAAAGTTGATTAATTTTATCAAGATTAATAAACACTACTATTTTAAAGCTTATTGATATAATCACTATTAAAATACTTGACATTAATTTAAAAATAGTATACAATTTCACTATATTTAAATTTACATAAGGAAATGGGATGCAAAAAGATACTATAGCAATTCATGCAGGATACGATAAAAAAGAGGGATGGGGAACTATGTCTGTACCTATTGCTCAAACAACTGCTTATGCATTTAGAGATGCAGAACATGCAGCAAACCTTTTTGGTCTTAAAGAGTTAGGTTCAATCTATACAAGATTGACGAATCCAACTACAGATATTTTAGAACAAAGATATGCACAACTTGAAGGTGGTGCTGCTGCAATTTGTGTTGCAAGTGGACAGTCAGCAATTTTTTATGCTATTGCAAATGTTGCTGAAGCTGGTGATAATATCATCATTTCAGATAAACTTTATGGTGGAGCTATTACATTATTAACTCACACTATCAAAAGATTTGGTATCAAAGCTAAAGTATTTAAAAGTGCAGATGCTTCAAACTTAGAAGAGTTAATTGATGATAATACAAAAGCGATTTTCTTTGAATCACTTTCAAACCCACAAATTGCAATTGCAGATGTTGAAGCTATTGTTAAAGTAGCTAAAAAACACGGCGTTTTAACTGTTTGTGATAATACTGTTGCAACAGCTGCATTATTTAACCCAATCGCTTGGGGAGTTGATGTTGTAGTACACTCAACATCAAAATACACAAATGGTCAAGGTACAGCAATTGGTGGTATCATCGTGGAAAGAGATGGGATGGCTGAATTCTTTAAAGAGAATTCAAAAAGATATTATCACTTTGTTGAACCTGATGAGTCATACCATGGTTTAGTTTATACAGATGTTCCATTACCAAACTTTTGTCTTAGAATTAGACTAAATCTTTTAAGAGATATTGGAGCTTCACAATCACCATTAAACTCTTGGCTTTTACTTCAAGGTTTAGAAACATTGACTTTAAGAGTTGAAAAACACTCTAATAGTTCTTTAGAAGTTGCAAAATATTTAGAATCAAATCCAAAAGTTAAATCAGTTAACTATCCAGGGTTAGAATCAAATGCAAACTATGAAAAAGCACAAAAATATTTCAAAGATGGTAAAGCTTCTGGACTTATCTCTTTTGAAGTAGAAGATTATGAAACTGCAAAAGCAGTTATTGATAAAGCAAAACTATTTAGTGTAGTTGTAAATATTGGAGATTCAAAATCTTTGATTGTTCACCCTGCTTCAACTACTCACTCTCAACTTAGTGAAGAGGAATTAATCAAAGCTGGTGTAAATCCAACTACAATTAGGTTATCTATTGGATTGGAAGATCCTAAAGATTTAATAGAAGATTTAGAACAAGCATTAAGTTAAGGTTTTATTATGCCTTTGATATCAACAAAAGGTGTATATGGTTTAACTGCCATGTATGAGTTAAGTAAGCATGATGAAGATACTCCCATGCAAATTAGGGAGATCTCTTCAAATGCTAATATACCTCAAAATTACCTAGAACAGCTGTTAAGTAAACTAAGACGAGCTGATTTAGTTAAAAGTATCAGAGGAGCAAAAGGTGGCTATATTTTAGCAAAAAAACCAGAGCAGATATCTGTAAAAGAGATTTTAGTGGCATTAGAGGGTGATTTAAAAATCATAGATAATAAAACTGAAAACCCTATATTGAATATCTTCTTTGATGAAGCTAAAAGAGGCATGAAGGATATCTTTGATATCAATCTATCAAAACTAGATGAATATCAAGATAAATATAACGAGTTTTTACACTACAGTATATAAATAAAAAAGGATTATGTTATGAAATTTGCACAAAATGTTACAGAGTTAATTGGAAATACACCATTAGTTAAGCTTCAAAAAGCTAGTGAAAAAGCAGGTGCTACTGTTTTAGGAAAATGTGAGTTTATGAACCCTACTCACTCAGTAAAAGATAGAATTGGTACAAATATGATTAAAACTGCTTTAGAGCAAGGATTAATCAATGAAAATACAACTGTAATTGAACCAACAAGTGGTAATACAGGTATTGCTTTAGCGTCTGTTTGTGCAGGTTTAGGTATTAAACTTATCCTTACAATGCCTTCTTCAATGAGTATTGAAAGAAGAAAATTATTAAAAGCACTTGGAGCAGAGCTTGTATTAACTGAACCAGAAAAAGGGATGAAAGGTGCTGTTGATAAAGCAAATGAATTATCAGAAAATACACCAAATTCTTTTGTTCCTCAACAATTTGCAAATGGTGCAAACCCTGATATTCATAGAAAAACTACAGCTCAAGAGATTTTAGCTGATACAGATGGAAAAATTGACATTTTAGTTGCTGCTATTGGTACAGGTGGAACTATTACAGGGACTGGTGAGATTTTAAAACAACACAACCCAAATATCCAAGTTATTGCAGTTGAGCCTGAAGCTTCACCTGTTTTAAGTGGTGGTAAACCAGGTCCTCACAGAATCCAAGGTATTGGAGCAGGATTTGTTCCTGATGTTTTAAATACAACTGTATATGATGAAGTTGTAAAAGTAAGCAATGAAGATGCAATAGCAACTTCAAGAAAACTTGCTACTGATGAGGGATTATTAGTTGGTATCTCTGCTGGTGCAAATGTATTTATTGCAGAACAAGTTGCATCAAGACCTGAAAATAAAGGAAAAGTTATAGTAACTATTCTTTGTGATACAGGAGAAAGATATCTAAGTGCTGGATTATATGACGATGAGTAAAACTCATCCTCATATAGTATTAATAATGAGGAAAAAAAATGGCAGAAAAAGCTTATAGATCTGTAGCTAAAACTGTTTCTTGGAGAGCTTTAGGAACTTTAGACACAATAATAATTTCATATTTTATTACAGGAAACCTTGTAATGGCAGCTTCTATTGGTTCTATAGAAGTAGTTACAAAAATGGTGTTATATTATTTTCATGAAAGAGCTTGGAATAAAATCTCTTTTGGAAAGATCAAAGAACCAGATTATCAAATTTAGTTGATAACAACAATTATTATGGATATTAAGAATGGACGTTAAAGAATTAAATGAACAATTTAAAAATTCAAAACCCGAAGAGATATTAGAATATTTTTTAAAACAATATGGACAAGAAGCAGCCCTATCAAGTAGTTTAGGTGCTGAAGATCAAGTTTTAACAGATATGCTTTTGAAATTAGATAATAAAGCAAATATTTTTACACTTGATACAGGAAGATTACATACACAAACTTATGATGTAATGGATGCAACAAATCTAAAGTATGGAATAAAATTGAATATCTTTTTTCCTTTAGATACAAAAGTTGAAGAGCTATATAAACTTCAAGGTGTAAATGGTCACTTTGAAAGTATTGATAATAGAAAAAGATGCTGTAATATCAGAAAAATTGAACCTTTAAAAAGAGCTTTAAAGCCTTTAAAAGTATGGATTACAGGTCTTAGAGCAGCTCAAAGTGTTACAAGAATTGATATGCCAGTAGTTGAATGGGATGAAAATTTTGAAGTTATAAAAGTAAATCCACTGATTAACTGGAGTGAAGAGGATGTTTGGGAATATATAAAAACAAACAATGTTCCATATAACAAACTTCATGATGAAGGTTATCCAAGTATCGGATGTGCACCCTGTACAAGACCTGTTAAACCAGGTGAAGATATTAGAAGTGGTAGATGGTGGTGGGAAAACCCAGAACATAAAGAGTGTGGATTACACGCAAAATAATAGAAGAAATCAAACTTTAAATTTGAAAGATTCTAAAAAATATTTAAATAAAGATTAATGGAGAGATTATGATAAGTGAAGAAAGACTTACCCATTTAAAACAATTAGAAGCAGAATCGATGCATATAATGAGAGAGGTTGTAGCAGAGTTTCAAAACCCTGGTATGTTGTATAGTGTAGGTAAAGACTCATCTGTAATGTTACACTTATTACAAAAAGCATTTTACCCAGCACCACCACCATTACCTCTAATGCATGTAGATACAAAATGGAAATTTAAAGAGATGATAGAGTTTAGAGATAGACGTGCTAAAGAGGTTGGGATGGAACTTATAGTTTACTCAAACCCTAAAGGTTTAGAGATGAATATCTCACCTTTTGAGCATGGTAGTGCTTTACATACAGATATTATGAAAACTGAAGGTTTAAAGCAAGCTTTAAATATCCAAAAGTTTGATGCAGTTTTTGGAGGTGCTAGAAGAGATGAGGAAAAATCTCGTGCTAAAGAGAGAATCTACTCTTTTAGAGATAAAAACCATAGATGGGATCCAAAAAATCAAAGACCAGAGTTATGGAATATCTATAATGGAAAACATACTCAAGGGGAGTCTATTAGAGTTTTTCCATTATCAAACTGGACAGAGCTTGATATTTGGCAATATATCTATTTAGAATCTATACCAATTCCTGATTTATACTTTTCAAAAGAGAGAGAAGTTGTTGAATATATGGGTACAAAAATCATGGTTGACGATGACAGAATGCCAGAAGAGCTTAGAAAGACAGCAAAAAAAGAGAAAGTAAGATTTAGAACACTTGGATGTTATCCTTTAACAGGAGCAGTAAACTCTGAAGCAACAACATTACCTGAGATTATCCAAGAGATGTTGATTTGTACAACAAGTGAAAGACAAGGAAGACTTATAGATAGTGATGGTGACGCATCAATGGAGAAAAAGAAACAAGAGGGGTATTTTTAAGATGGCACATCAATCAGATTTAATTTCAAAAGATATTGAACAATATCTAAAAGAGCATGAGAATAAAGAGATTCTTAGATTTATCACTTGTGGAAGTGTTGATGATGGTAAATCTACTTTAATTGGTAGATTACTTTATGATTCAAAGATGATTTTTGAAGACCAATTAGCAGCTATTGAAAAAGATAGTAAAAAAAGTGGTACAACTGGAGATAAAATAGATTTAGCTCTATTAGTTGATGGATTAGCAAGTGAGAGAGAACAAGGTATTACTATTGATGTTGCTTATAGATTTTTCTCAACAGATAAAAGAAAATTTATCATTGCAGATACTCCAGGTCACGAACAATACACAAGAAATATGGCAACAGGAGCTTCAACTGCTGATTTAGCAATTATTTTAGTTGATGCAAGACAAGGGATTTTAACTCAAACTAAAAGACACTCATATATTGCGTCACTTTTAGGGATTAAGAATCTAATAGTAGCTATTAATAAAATGGATTTAGTTGACTTTTCACAAGAAGTGTTTGAAAAGATTAAAAATGATTATAATGAGATTATTGAATATCTTCCACACAACAGTGATTTGAATATAGAGTTTATTCCAATCTCTGCACTTGATGGGGATAATATTTTAACAAACTCAGAAAAATCACCTTGGTACACAGGTCTTCCTTTAATGGAACTACTAGATACAACTGATATTCATAAAGAAGAATCAAGTTCATTTAGATTTCCTGTTCAATATGTGATTAGACCACATTTAAACTTTAGAGGTTTTTCTGGAACAATTACAAGTGGTTCAATCTGTGTTGGTGATGAAATTACTGTTTTACCATCTAAAAAAACAAGTAAGGTAAAATCAATTGTATCTAATGATATAAAAGATTTAAGACCAATTTCAAAAGATGAAACAGTTGAAACTATAGATAAAGCATTTGCTCCAATGGCAACAACTATTACACTTGAAGATGAGATTGATATCTCAAGAGGGGATATGATTGTAAAATCAACAGATATTCCAAAGGTATCAAATCATTTATCAGCTATGGTAGTTTGGATGGATGAGTCACCAATGACTCTAAACCAAAACTATGTTATAAAAAGAGCAACATCTGTATTAAATGGTGCGTTTAATGAGATTCAATTTAAAAAGAATATTAATACTTTTGAAGAGATAGATGCACAACAATTAGAATTAAATGATATAGCAAAAGTTACTATCTCTTTAGATAGAGAGATTGCAGTTGATCCATACCATGAGAATAGATATACTGGGAGTTTTATAATTATTGATAAATATACAAACTCAACAGTTGGTGCGGGTATGATTGTTGAATCTATTGAAGGTTTTGCAAAACTTGAAGATGATAAAAAAGAGTATACAAAAGCTGAACGAGCATTAAATAAATATATTATAGAAAACTTCCCAGAATGGGGTTGTAAAGAGATTTAGGGATTAATTATGGCTAAAGAGACAAAAGCTCAAAGAGTTGAAAGAATAAAAAAAGAGAAAGATGGTCTTGATGTACTTCAAGACATCTATAGATATGCAATAACAGGTGAAGAAGTAGACCCAGAAGATATTGATAGATTTAAATGGTATGGAATGTATACTCAAAATAGAAATCTTCAAGATGAAAATGATCCTACATTATATTTTATGCTTAGAGTTAAACTTGAAGGTGGACTATTAACTTTACCTCAGTTAAAAGTGGTTCACGAAATAAGTGAAAAATTTGCAAGGGGAACAGCTGATTTTACAACTAGACAAGATATTCAATTTCACTATATAAGAGTTGTAGATTTACCTGAAATTTTCAGACTTTTAGATACTGTAAAATTATGTACAATTTTTGCAGCGGGAGATGTTCCTAGAAATGTTGTATCTTGTCCAGTAAATGGGATAGACCATGATGAGATAACTGATACAACAGAGATTGTAGAAAAACTAAATGAAGCATTTAAAGGGAATAGAAATTTCTCAAATCTTCCAAGAAAATTTAAAGTTGGAGTAAATGGTTGTTGTAAAAACTGTATGAACCATGAGATGCAAGATCTAAGTTTCAATGCAGTTAAACAAGCAAATGGAAAAATCCAATATGCAGTTAGTGTTGGTGGAGGTTTAGCTTCAAATAGACAAATTGCAAAACATATAGGATATGTGGCACCTTCACAAGTTGTTTCTTTGGCAAAAGCAGTAACTAAAATCTATAAAGAAGATGGTCTTAGAGAGAAAAGAAACAAAGCAAGACTTGGACACTTAATAGATGAATGGGGAATAGAAAAATTCACTGAAACGTTACAAGAAAAACTTAGTTTTAGAATAAAAGAACCCCAAGAGCTAGAATATGTAAACTCAAGATTTAGAGAACATTTTGGTGTACATGAAAGTAAAGAAAAAGGAAAAAGTTATATTGGATGTGCTTTAGGTAGTGGTCATATTGGAGTGGAAGGATTAAATAATCTAATTTCACTGATGGAAAAATATGAAGCATCACAGTTAAAAGCAACTGTTACACAAAATATAATAATCCTAGATGCACCAACAAAAACTGCTCAAGATTTTGCACAAGAGCTTGAAAGTTTTGGAATATCTGCGTTTCCATCAAACTTTAAAGCAAGAACACAAGCTTGTACAGGATTAAACTTTTGTAAATTTGCAATTAGTGAGACAAAAGGTGTAGCTAAAACTTTAGTAGAACACTTAGAAGCTAAATTCCCAGACTTTAGTGAAAGAGTTACTATTAGTGTAAATGGTTGTCCAAACTCATGTGCCCATCCGCATATTGTAGATATTGGACTTATGGGAACAAAAGTTAAAAAAGATGGTGAATCAGTACCTGGATTTGAACTTCTTGTTGGTGGTTTTTTAGAAGGAATAAATTCTCAATTTAATCAAAAAACTTCAATAAAATTTGCTCAAGAAGATGTAAATGAGAATATTGAAAATCTTATATCTGAATATCTAAGTTCCAATTTTGAAAATCTTAGGGATTTTTTACTAACTAAATCAAAATAAAAAGAGAAGTTTTACTTCTCTTTATAGAGCAATGGGTTCCCCTAAATAATACCCTTGAGCACAATCTATATCAAACTCTTTCACTTTTTCATATATTTTTTCATTGGAAACAAACTCTGCAATAGTTTTTAACTCAATCTTCTTTGTAAAATCAACAATTGTTTTTGTAACCATTTGAGATTTTTTATCTTTATCCAAATTTTTAATCATACTTGCATCAATTTTTAAATAGTCAACATTTAAATTTATTAAATACTCAAAGTTAGAATAACCTGTTCCAAAATCATCTATTGAAATAGTTGCACCATATTTTTTAACTTTATCTATAAACTCTTTTACCTCATCAAAGTTTTCAATACCTTCAGATTCTAATATTTCAAAAGTGATATGATTTGCAATATTGTGTTTTTCAAACTCTTCTACTATAAAATCAACTATATCTTTGTTAGTCATATCATCTATTGTCAGATTAACTGAAAAACTATTACCAGTTCTTTTACATGTATCAAACACTTTCTTTAACATTATATGACTTAATTGAAAATAGATTTTATTCTCTTTAGATATATCTAAAAAGTGTATAGGAACAATAAAATCATCTTCACTCTCTTTTATTCTCATCAATGCTTCATATTTTATTATCTCATTTGTTTTCAAATCAACTATAGGCTGAAAAAGTGGTATAATCTTATCTTCATCAATAGCTTTCATCAACCTTTTTGTCCAACTAATTCTATTTTCATACTCTTTTAGAGTTCTCATCTCCTCATTATAAGTTAAAAAATTTTTTTTCTGTTTTTTTGCTAACTTTAAAGCCATATCAGCATTTGAAAGTAAAAGAGTTGAACCATGGGATATACCAGCAGTTAAATTTAAAAATATCTTTTCATCAGAAGCTACTTGAAATTGATGTTTTCCTAAAGTTGAAGTAATATATGATGCAATATTTTCAAACTCTTTAAGATCTATACTATTAGAAGATATTACTCCAAATTCGTCGGCATGCATCTTATAAATCTGTAAAGATTTCGGTAAAAGTTCTAAAAACTTATCTTTCAACTCAACTAAGATTTTATCTCCAACTTCATGTCCATATAGATTGTTAATTTGTTCAAATTTATCTATATTTATTATCATAAAAAGTATATCTTTTGGGTTTTCAATATCTTCAAGAAGAGCTCTTCTGTTTTTTAAATTGGTCAAACTATCATAATAAAATTGAAACTCAATAGAGTCTAACATCTCATTAAACATTATTTGCATAGATTTTATTTCATCAATATCATGACCTACTGTCACACGTTGGGTTATATCTGTACTTTTTTTAATACTATTTGCGGTATTGATAAAATTACTAATTGGCTTTAGAAGATATCTATTAAAGTTTATAAAAAGTAGTAAAAAAACAACAATGGTAAACCCTACAATAAAAACTAAAAACATATTAATCATATCATTAAATGAGACTTTTAACTCTGTAACGGGATAGTTTATATTGATCACACCTAAAACATCACCATCTTTTGTGTTTACATGACATTTTTGGCACTTATTATTAGCTATTATTGGAAAATTGTATTTGATAATATTTGAATCAACTATATCTAGTGTTTCTTTCCCCTCAAAGGCATTTTTTATACTAGGTATTGTTTCTCTAGCTATTTTATCCTCTTTTAATTCTCCAAATAGACTTGAAACCTTTTCTCCTCTATAAATAAATATCTCTAAATTTTTATCCACATTATTTAAACGAGCAATTGTATCTTGAATATCTTCTTTATTCCAACCTTTTTGCATGGCTGAATACATAGATTCAAAAACTAACATACTAGTTTTCTTTGCATCAATCTTTGCTAAATCTACAATAACTTTGTTTTTTAAATATTCACTATATAAGAAAGATATAACTAAAGTTATTACTAATAAAGAAGCTATCATCTTTGCAGTAATTTGATTGTATGTTAAGTTTTTCTTTTTCACAAATCTTTCCTAGATATAAAAATAATTTTTAAAATATTGTATTCTATTATTTATTTCCTTTGAAGAAACAAAATTGCATTTTTGATATAGCTATTAATAAAATATATAATTTAAATAAGCTATAATTATAAAATGAAAAAAGATATATTTAGACCATTTTTTGATGAAAATACTAACAAACTTGATTTTATAAGATACAACACTATTGGCAAAAAAAAGAAAGAGTATTTTGATTATACAGCTTCTGGATTAGCCTTTAGACAGATTGAAAATAGAATGAGAGATGTACTTGAAACATATGCAAATACACACTCAAAAGAATCATCAATGGCAAATATCACAAACACTTATTATGAAGAAGCAATTGAATCTTTACATAAAAGTTTAGAACTAAATGAAGAATTTGCACTGATTCCCACAGGATGTGGTTCAACTGCTGCAATTAAAAAATTTCAAGAGCTAATTGGTATATATATCCCACCTGCTACTATAAAAAGATTTGGAATAAGTGTAGCTAAGAAAAAACTTCCTTTGGTAATAGTAGGCCCTTATGAACACCACTCAAATGAGGTAAGTTATAGAGAGGCTATTTGTGAGGTTCAAAGAATAAAATTAACCGATGAAGGTCTTATAGATTTAAGACAACTAAAAGAGGTTCTTCAAGAAAATAGGCACAGAGAAATTATAGGTTGCTTTTGTATTGCCTCAAACGTAACAGGGATAATCACCTGCTATAAAGAGATATCAAACCTGCTTAGAAAATATGGTGCAAAAGTATGTTTTGATGCAGCTGCTAGTTCTCCATATATGAATATAGATTGTAATTACTATGATGCTCTATTCTTATCTCCTCATAAACTTTTAGGGGGTCCTGGAAGTTGTGGCTTATTAGTTATCAAGAAAGATTTAGTTGATTTAGAGCTAAGCCCTACTTTTGCTGGTGGAGGAACAGTTACATATGTAAATAACAATACTCAAGAATATGAAAAAAATATCACAGCTAGAGAAACAGCAGGAACTCCAGGGATATTACAACTAATCCGTGCAGCCTTAGCTTATAATCTACGAAATGAGTTGGGATTTGATTTTATATTAGAAAGAAAAGAGAAATTATATAATCATTTAGTAAGTGAGCTAGAAAAAATTGATAACATCATAATTTATGGAAATAAATTCTCAAAAAATATAGGGATAGTATCTTTTAATATACAAAATATTAGTCCATATAAGATTTGTGAAAACCTTTCTAAAAATGGTGGTTATCAGACAAGAGCGGGATGCTCATGTGCAGGGCCTTATGGGCATGATTTACTTAATATGAAAAATAAAGATGAACTAGATGGAAAACCTGGATGGTTAAGACTTTCAGTTCATTATTCTCAAACAACAGAAGATATAGATAATTTAATAAATGCATTAAAAGATTCTATTAATTTTTAGTTAAAATTTATTTAATATAATTGCATATGAAATTTTTTGTACTTATATTTTTAGGTGTAATGACACTATTTACACTACTTATTTCACGAAGGTTTGTTAGAAAACTTCACTTTAACGATACAGTAAAACTATATATAAATATCTTTTTGGCTATAAATTTGCTTGGTGTTATAGGATATATGTATGCAAGATATAATCCTACTATACCTAACTGGGCATATTTTTTATTATCAATCCCTATTGGTATTATTTTTCTTTTATTTGTTGCAACTATTATTTATGAAATTGCCTCAAGGATTTTAGAAAAAACAACCATAAACTCCCAAAGAAGAGAGTTTTTCAAAAAAACTTTTGATATTGGTTCAATATTAGCTGCAACTTCATTAAATGCAAAAGCGATGTACAATGCAAAACATATAGAGCTTGAAAAAGTTGATGTCTTTATAAAAGATTTAAAAAAGCCTTACTCTATAGTACAACTAAGTGATATACATATAGGTGGTCTTATAGACCAAAAATTTATAAAAAATTTAGTACAAAGGGTAAATGGTTTAACCCCTGATATTGTTGTTATTACAGGGGATTTAGTTGATACAAGTATAAAATATGCAAAAGATGCTTTAGATGAATTGAAAAACCTAAAATCTACTTATGGAACATATTTTATAGTTGGAAATCACGAATACTTTCATGGTGTAGAATCTATAATAAAATATGTAAATAAACTAAATATTAAAACTTTAGAAAATGAAAATATATATATTGGAGAGAAAGGCGAAGGTTTTTACTTAGCTGGAGTTTATGATGTAATAGGCAATAGAATTAATGCCTTTAAACCAGATATTAAAAAAGCTTTAGAAGAAACCTCAGACAGCCCAATAGTTCTTTTAGCTCATCAACCAAGGTTTATAAATGAACTTAATCAAAAAGTTGATTTAATCTTAAGTGGACACACTCATGGAGGACAAATAGCCCCTTTTAATCTTTTGGTAAAACTTCAACAACCCTATATCAAAGGTTTACACCAACACAATAAAGATACCCAAATCTATGTAAATAAAGGTACAGGATTTTGGGGACCACCAATGAGATTAGGTGCTAGTAGCGAGATAACTCACTTAACTTTACTACCAAAATCATAATATAGGTATTTTGTAAAATAAATATTTATATTAGTTATAATGTTTACTCATAAACTGTGCTTTTTTTAAAGCATCTTCTATAAATGGCATTCTCTCAATATCTAAAGCTTTTTGATAAATTTTTATAGCTGCATTATAATCTTCTTTATATTTAAAAAGGAAAGTACCGTAATTATAAAGTACCCAAACTGAAGGATCTACTTCTATATATTCTTCATATAAACTTTCAGCTTTTTCATAATCTCCTTTTTCAGTATATGCTGTTATCATTATTTGTAAAGAAGAGGATACCCCTTCTTTATTTTTTACACTATCATAAACTTTTTGTGCATAAACTAATGCCGTATCATAATCTTCATTTTTTAGTGCAATCTCTGCACTCATATAGTTAAGTCTTCTTACTTCTTGATTACTAAAGACCAAAGATTCAGCTTTTTTGTAAAGTTTATCTGCTTTTTCAAATTCATTGATTTGATAATATATATAAAAACCATAGAAATATGCATCAAAAAAATCTGGATCTAGTTTTATTGCCTCATCTATATATTGTTTAGCTTGTAAAACAGAGTATTCATCGAAGTCTCCATTTTCATAACTTGTATAAAAAAGATATCTTGCATATGTAACTTTATAGTATTTTGTAGAATTATCAATCTTTTTAATCGCCGCTAATACTTCTTTACTTGTTTTTAACTCAGAAGGATAATCACTATATCTATAAATTAAAATATTCGCCTTTTTATATAAAGATTTATTATCATCGATACTTGTTAATAGAAATACAAGAATTATTGGAAGAATACAAAAAGCCAATATAATTTTTAATATTTTCATAAATAACCTTTTTTATTCTATTCTATCTAATAAATGTCACAAATTTCGTCACAAAAAACATTATTTATACAAATAAATCTTTTTATACGACATACTTTAAGATAAAAAATTGTTCAAAATAAAAAAGAATAGTCCCTCCTTAAAAGATAGATATTTTTAATCCCTTACATACTCTATTAACTCCCCGTCAACAGCTTTTAAGAAAGTAACAATCTTTTCAACTTCATCATCAGTTATTTTAGTTCTATGTTGATGTTGTACCATGATTTTTATTGCCTCTTCAAGTTTTTTTATTCCACCATTATGAAAATATGGTTTAGTTTTTACCACATTTCTAAGTAGAGGAACTCTAAAATATCTTTGAGGATTTTCTTTTCCTAAAAAACCACCTTGGTTCTCAAAAGGGAAAACTATCTTTGCTAGTTTTTCTCTATCAACTTCGTTGTTCTTTTTATCGTGGCATGAGATACAAGCTTTTGAAACTATCTCTTTATATGCAATTTGTTCTGGATATAGATGAAAAAAACCTTCCCTCAGAAGTTTTAAATCCTCTATCCCAAAACTCTTTTCTAAAAAAGCAATCAAAGATTTATTGTCGTTGAACTCCATTTTATAGTATTTTTTACTCTCATTTAGATTTACTAAAAAAGCATCATATTTTTTCTTTAATTGATTTACTTCATCTATTGTTTTCATACTCCAAATTTTGTGATGAACCAAAGGAAATCTTCTTAAGTTTTGTCCACCAAGAGCAATTCCTGTGTGACATCCCACACAACTTTTTGTTATAAAAAGATTTAATCCCTCTTTCTCTTTTTTATTTAAAGCGTTTAAGTCCCCTTCTAAAAACTTATCGAATCGTCCTCTTGTCAATAATGTTTTTTCATAACTTGATATGGCACTTGCAATTTTATTAAAACTTATCTCTTTTGTTCCAAAGGCATCTAAAAACATATTTTGATATATTTTATTTTCTTTGATTCTTTGTTCAGCTAACTCTGGGGTAATAGCCATCTCAAATTTTGCTTGCAAAGGTCCTTTTGCTTGTTCTTGCAAGGTTTCACTTCGTCCATTCCAAAAGTATTGTTTTGAAAAAGCTGTATTTAAAACCGTTGGGGTATTTAGATGAAATGGATTTTCTTGATTTTTATGTCCAATCGCAGTTGATAAACCATCTGCTCCACCTTTTTTAAAGTTATGACAACTTGCACAGCTAATATCTTTACCCAAAGATAAGTCTTTATCATAAAACAACTTTTTACCCAAAGAAACTTTTTGTAAAGAGAGTTCATTGTTCTCTAAATTCAACTCTTTTTGTAAAGTTTTCAAATCTTTTGGTACAGGTTTTAAACCAAAATATAAAGCACTCTGGCGTAACTTATCATTTGCAACTAAACTACCTACTAACATAATAGTTAAGATTAAATATCTCATATCTCCTCCTTTTTTTGAAATTGTATTCTTTACAAAAAGATTTTTATGTGATACACATCACAGAAGAAAAAAGAGACTTAATCTATAATTTCTAAATAACCTAGAAATATGTTAAGCAAGAGAATTTAAGCAATAGGTTTCAGAAGGGTATAAAAACCTTTTAGTAACAATTAACTCTTACTGTTTATAAAGGAAAGATATGGAACTTTTAGAATATCAATGCTTCAAAGATTTATCAAAAGAAGAGACAGAAAAACTACAAAATAGTGCAAAAAAGATAATTTTACCATCAAATTATATTCTTTATTATGTAGGGGATATTTGTCAAGATGTACTTTTTCTAAAAAGTGGTTCTGTACGAATCTATATCCAAGCAAATGAAATAAGTTGTGAAGAGATGACTTTATATGAGTTAAAAAAAGGCAGTCAATGTATTGTAAATCTTTTTAGTACAATCTCAGGACAAAAAACCATAGCAAATTCTATAACACAAACAGCAATAGAAGGCTGGTTGGTTCCAAAAGAGACTATTAATTATCTTATAAATAACTCTGAATCTTTTAGAGATTTTAAGATGACAAGTGTAAATAAAAGAATCACAGCTCTAATCGCACTTCTTGCAAACATAAAATTTTCAAATATAGAACAACAACTTCTAAACTGGCTTTATGTACAAGGCTTAGATAAGATAAAAATAACTCATGATAAGATAGCTTCCATAATAGGAGTAACAAGAGAAACAGTGAGTAGAAATCTAAAAAAATTAGAACACCAAGGCTTAATAAAACTAAATAGAGGTTCAATAATAATCACAGATAATTTTTGATTTATATCAAGGATTTTATAAATAGATTATAATAAACTCTTGTTATGGAAATAGAAAAATTTAATGAAGAAACAACTACCTTAAAAAGATTTTTTGAGCATTATTGCTCTAGAAAACATATCAAACAAGAAAAAACTTCAAATACATATACCTATAAAAATACAAATATATTATTAGATTTAAATCTATGTGAAGAATGCTTAAAAAAAATAAACTATTCAATCCAAAAACTACAAGAATGCCCCCACGAAATAAAACCAAGATGTAGAAAATGCCCCAACCCTTGCTACGAAAAAAAACAATGGAAAGAGTTAGCAAAGATTATGCGCTTTAGTGGTTTGAGTTTAGGATTTTTTTCTTTAAAAAATAAAATTAAATTTTAATGGGGCATATTAATAAGTGCAACAACAATACAAAAAATTGAAATTGTCATAGTGATAAAATATTCATTATTTCTTTTTTGAATGGTTTTCAATATTTGCCTCCTTGATTAGAAGGAGTAAGAAAAACTCCTTCTATTTAATCTCGATTGTTTTTTTATTTTTTGCTTCATCTAGTTTTGGGATAATTACTTCTAAAACTCCATTGTCACTTCTAGCTTCTATATTTTCTGTATCTATATTATCTGGCAATGTAAAGCTTCTTGAAAACTTACCAAATGAAGTTTCAACTTTATAGTAATCTTCCTCTTTGACTTCCTCTTTTAAATTTCTTTCCCCAGAGATTGTTAAAACGTTTTTATTTATATCAACTTTAATATCCTCTTTTTTAACACCTGGTAAATCCACATCAATATGAAATGCTGATTCTCCCTCTCTAGTATTTACAACAGGGACAAAAGCATTTACACCTTCATTTGAAGTTGGATAATTATAAAAACTTTTTTCTAACTCTCTCATTTGTTTAAATGGATCAAATCTTGTTAATAACATTTTTAACTCCTTTTAATATATTTCTTGAGGTTTTCCCTATCAAGTTAACGAAATTATAACAATTTTTTTAGCACTTGTCAATATAAAGTGCTAATTATTTGTAATTTTTTTATGCAAGATATCTTAGATGAACCTATTTATAGTAAGTTTATCATTAATTATCCTATTGGCATTTAAAGTATTATATTGCTAAAAAGAGACAATTTTTATAAAAAAATTTGATCTTTAAAAATATTTATTACTGATTCCTAAATTTTAAAATATATATATAACTATCTTATAACTTTTATAAATATATTCTCTATTAAGTTCTTGATAAATTTAAGAAAAAACAAAAAAGTTTCAACTAAATAAGCTTTATATTTCTGTATAATCACAACAATAATTAAATAAGTAGGATTAAAAAATGGCTCTTAAAGTTGTAATCTCACATAAAACAGAATATAAATACGATAAAAAAGTTTCAATGTCTCCACATATTATAAGACTTAGACCAGCACCTCATAGTAGAACACCTATTGAAAGCTATTCGCTAAAAATAAAGCCTGAAAGTCATTTTATAAACTGGCAACAAGACCCTTTTGGTAACTACCTAGCAAGACTTGTTTTCCCTGAAAAAACAGATCACTTTAGTGTGGATGTAGAAATTATTGCAGATATGATTACAATAAATCCATTTGATTTTTTCGTAGAAGATGGGGCAAAAGAATTTCCGTTTGATTACAAAAAAGATTTAAAAAAAGAGTTAACTCCTTATTTAGAAATTGAAGAAGATAGTAAAGAGCTTCAAGAATTTGTAGATAGTATTGATAAAAGTAAAAAATCTATTATTGACTTTTTAGTTGAAGTAAATCAAAAAATTCACAATACATTAAACTATACAGTAAGACTAGAACCAGGTGTTCAAACTCCAAAAGAGACTTTAGATAAAAAACTTGGAAGCTGTAGAGATTTTGCTTGGCTTTTTGTTCAAGTGTTAAGACACTTAGGATTAGCTGCTAGATTTGTATCTGGGTATTTAGTACAACTAACAGCAGATGTAAAATCTTTAGATGGACCTAGTGGTCCAGAAGAAGATTTTACAGATTTACATGCTTGGACAGAAGTTTATGTACCAGGTGCTGGTTGGATTGGACTTGATAGTACAAGTGGATTATTCGCAGGTGAAGGGCATATCCCACTTGCATGTACACCAAACTATAGTAGTGCACACGCTATTGAAGGTTTGATGGATCCATGTGAAACTGAATTTCATTATGAAAACAAAGTTACAAGAATCTTTGAATCTCCAAGGGTTACAAAACCATATAAAGAGGAGCAATGGAAAGAGATATATGAACTTGGCTTTAAAGTAGATGAAGATTTAGTTGCAAACGATGTAAGACTTACTATGGGTGGTGAACCAACTTTTGTATCTATTGATGATATGGAATCAGACCAATGGAACACAAAAGCAGATGGAGCACATAAAAGAGAGTTAGCAAATAATCTATCAAGAAGAATTTTAAAATCAACTACAAATGGTGGACTTCTTCATCATGCTCAAGGTAAATGGTATCCAGGTGAACCCCTTCCAAGATGGCAAACAACTATTTATTGGAGAAAAGATGGACAGCCTGTTTGGAAAGATACAAATCTTTTAGCAAATAAAAATGAAACTTATCCATATTCAACAGAAGATGCCAAAAAGTTTTTATCTACATTAGCTTTAGTATTAGGTGTAAGTGATGAAAATATAGTTCCAGCTTTCGAAGACCCTGTTTATTATATTATGAAAGAGTTTGAACTTCCATTGGATGTTGATCCTATGAAGTGTGATTTAAAAGACCCACTAGAAAGACGTACAATAGCCCAAAAACTTCAACAAGGACTAAATAGTGAAGTGGGTTATGTTTTACCTATAAACTTTGGTAGAACTAAATGGATTACATCAAAATGGGAATTTAGGAGAGGTTACCTTTTCTTAGGTGCTGGTAACTCTCCACTAGGGCTTAGACTACCTTTAGAATCATTGATTGTAAAACCACATATTGAGATAGAAAAAAGTTTTGAACCTGATTTATTTGCTTCTTACCCTGCTTTAGGAGATTATATCTCTCCTATAGAAAAAAGAGCTAAAGAGATAAGTTCAAATACAACCCAACAAAATAGTTATAATGTATTTGTAAGAACAGCTATCAGTACAGAAATAAGAGATGGAAAACTTTGTATATTCTTACCACCAATTGAGAGTACTGAGGCATTTTTAGACCTAATTGCATCTATTGAGCAAACAGCTAAGATGTTAAATTTAGCTGTTATTATAGAAGGTTATGAACCACCAGAAGATAATAGAACAGATAGAATAAAAGTAACTCCAGATCCAGGTGTAATTGAAGTAAATATCCAACCAGCTTCATCATGGCAAGAGTTAAGTGATAACCTACTAAAACTTTATGAAGATGCTAGAGTTTGTAGACTTGGAACTGAAAAATTTATGGTAGATGGAAGACATACAGGAACAGGTGGTGGTAACCATGTTACAATAGGTGCTGCAAAACCTAGTGATTCACCACTTCTTAGAAACCCAAATTTACTAAGAAGCCTTATCACTTTTTGGCAACATCACCCAGGATTATCATATTTGTTTAGTGGAGCTTTTATAGGTCCAACTTCACAAGCACCAAGAGTAGATGAAGGGAGAATGGAAAATCTGTATGAATTGGAGATTGCTTTTTCTCAAATTCCAGAAGATGGAGATGTTCCTTTTTGGCTAACAGATAGACTGTTTAGACATATGCTAACAGATATTACAGGAAACACGCACAGAAGTGAATTTTGTATAGATAAACTATATTCTCCTGATAGTAGTTCTGGAAGACTTGGTATTTTAGAGTTGCGTGCTTTTGACATGCCACCACATTCACATATGGCGCTTTTACAAATGCTTCTAGTTAGAGCTTTAGTATCATGTTTTTGGAGAAACCCATATAAACACAAACTTGTACGTTGGGGAACAAGACTTCATGATAAATTCTTGCTTGAATACTATGTAAAACAAGATATTAAAGAGGTAGTTGATTTCTTAAATGACAATGGTTATGAGTTTAAACTTGATTGGTTTGACCCATTTTTTGAGTTTAGATTCCCATTATATGGTATGACAACAATCGAAAATATGAATGTAGAGATACGAGCTGCGATTGAACCATGGAATGTATTAGGGGAAGAATCAAGTTCACAAGGGACTGCAAGATATGTTGATTCTTCTGTTGAAAGACTCCAAGTAAAAATTGAAAATTTTAATGAAGAAAGATATACACTAGCTTGTAATGGAGTTCAAATTCCCCTTTCTAAAACAAATATTGAAGGGGAGTATGTAAGTGGTGTTAGATATAAAGCATGGCAACCTTGGTCAGCACTTCACCCAACAATAGGAGTTGATACGCCATTAACATTTGATATAATTGATAAATGGAATAACCGTTCAATTGGAGGGTTTAACTATTTTGTTTCCCATCCAGGGGGAAGAAGCTATGATAGTTTCCCTGTAAATTCATATGAAGCAGAATCAAGAAGAATCAACAGATACTGGGATTTTAACCACTCTCAAGGTGAGGTTGTGGATTTTGACCCTATTGTAAGTTCATCAAAAAATACTATTTTTGCAAATGGAGCAAAAAGAGCTATTGTTGAAAAAAGAGGATTGGAAAAACTATATTTCCATAAAATGCCAAAAAATAAAGAGTACCCTCACACACTAGATTTAAGACAAAGATGGATGAAGCACTAGATGGATATTTTTGATACTTGTAAGCTAGATTCATCTTTTGATGAGATGTTTGATAAGCAATGTAATGTTAAAGATCATTGGAAAGAGATAAAACAATCTTTAGAAAATGCAGGATTAGAAAAACTCGAACAAAAACAAACAGAGATTGATTGGAGATTAGAGGACAATGGTGTAACATATAATGTTTACAACGATCCAGAAGGAAGCAATAGAAGATGGAATCTTGACCCCATACCTTTTGTACTAAGTTCGCAAGAGTGGGAAGAGGTAACAAAAGGTCTTAATCAAAGAGCAAAACTTTTAAATCTTATTTTCAAAGATTTATACACAGAACAACGTCTAATCAAAGAAGGGATTATCCCACCTGAAATTATATTTGCACATAAAAGTTTTTTACCTGAGATGTTTAACTTTAAAAATATAGATTATTATACTATGAGATTTTATGCTACAGATATAAGTAGAGGACCAGATGGTAAATTTTGGGTTATAAATGATAGAACTCAATCTCCATCAGGACTTGGATATGCTATAGAAAATCGTCTTACTATGAATTCTATTTTAACAGACCTTTATCCAAAAATTGAGCTTAGAAAAATTGCAGGTTTTATAGAAGGGTATAAACAAATGCTTGTAAACCTTGCAAGTAAAAAAAGTGAAGACCCTCTTATAGTTTTATTAACACCTGGACCTCACAATGAAACCTATTTTGAGCATTCATATTTAAGCTCATTTTTAAATCTTACTTTAGTTCAAGGGGAAGATTTACTTACAAAAAATAATCAATTGTGGCTTAAAACTCTAAGTGGTTTAAAAAAAGTTGATACTATGATAAGACGTGTTGATTCTCAGTTTTGTGACCCTTTAGAATTACAAAACACTTCATATCTAGGTGTTGCTGGACTTGTAAATGTACTTAGAAATGATAACTTATCAATGATAAATCCAATAGGTATAGGTATTTTAGAAAATGTGGGATTAAACCCTTTTATGAAAAATATTGCAAAATTCTTTTTAGACGAAGATTTAATACTACCACAAATAGCAACTTGGTGGTGTGGACAAAAAAAAGAGTTGGATTTTGTAATTGAAAATATTGATAAATTACTTATTAAAAAAATTGATAGAACAGAAAAAATAGAGGTATATTTTGGTAACCAGTTAAGTGAAGAGGATAAAAATAATTTGATAAAAAAAATCTTATTATCTCCTTCTTTTTATGTTGGTCAAGAGATTATTGATTTTTCTACAGTACCTTCATATTCTTCAAATAAAATAGAGCCTAGAAATGCTGTAATTAGAGCTTTTTCTTATCTAAAAGATGAAAACTATGAAGTGATGCCAAGTGGTTTAGTTCGAGTATCTAACAAAAAAGACTCTTTGGTTGTTTCTAATCAAAAAGGTGGAACAAGTAAAGATTTATGGATATTAGGGAAAGATGAAGAAGAGATATTTAGTAGTATTTCCAGACAAAAAGATTTTTTAGATACAAGATTAGAAAATATCTCTACAAAACGAGCTGAAAATCTTTTTTGGCTTGGAAGATATTTAAATAGAGCTATTATTACTACAAGAATGTTAAGATTCAATCTCAAAAGTTTATTGAATCTAAATAGATATGAAGATAGAAATTTATCTAAATCAAGTACTCAAATTTTAAATATTTGTTTAACTCATCTAACTATGACTTATCCGGGATTTTTAGAAGAGGAAGAGGAGATTAAACCAATTGCTGAAATCACCTCTATAATTCAAGATTCTACTAGAGTTGGTTCTTTATCTTTTACACTTTCTATGCTAAGTAACATAAATGCAAATATAAAAAATCTTCTTACTATGGATGCTTGGAGAGTATATGAAAAGATGCAAAAATCATGGTTTTTATATACAAAAAGAAAAATAATCTCAAATAGAGAACATATAAACGAACTAGATAAGCTTCTTATTTATCTTATCGCTTACAAAGAATTGATTGATGAAAGTATCTCAAATGATCAAGGACTAATCCTTTATGATATAGGTTGTAAATTAGAGGTTTCATTATTGCTAATCTCTAAAATGAGATCATTATTAACTACAAAACTTGATAAACTATTAGAGTATGATATTTTAGATTCTATGTTAAACTCATATGAGAGTTACAACGCCTATAGAGCACACTATAAATCAACTTTAGGTTTAGAAAATGTAGTGGAATTTTTACTTTTTAACACAAAATATCCTAAATCTTTGATTCATATTATAGATGAGTTATTAAAAAACCTAAAAGAGCTTCCAAATAGTTCTTCAACAGTCTATTTAGATAGTTTTGAAGAACCTATTTTTAAAGTTTTTTCAATGTTAAAATTAACAAATGTAAAAAAACTATTAGAAACCCAAGAGGAAGATTTTGTTTATCTAGAACTAGATAAATTTTTAGCTCAAATATCTGATTTATTAGCCCAAACATCAGAAGAGCTTACTAAAACCTATTTTTCACATTATAATGAGTAAAAATGATATACGAAATATTTCACGAAACAAAATTTAAATATCCTACAATGGTAACCTTTAGTCATAATATTGCTAGACTTACTCCAAAAAATTCTTCTAGGCAGAAAGTTCTAAAGCACACCATTGAAATAAGTCCAAAACCTTATGAAACAAACGAGTTTATAGATTATTTTGAAAATAATAATACATATATGCTAATAAGAGAAGCCCATAAAACTTTGACTATTGTTTCCCACTCAAAAGTTGAATTATTAGAAGATGAGATAGAAAACTATATCCAAAGTGCAAAACAAACGACAATCACTTTTTCTCAACTAAAGCAAAGATTATCAGAACATAAAAGTGAAGATGCCTTAGCTTTTCAATATCTATTTGAAACAGATACAATCCCTATGCCATCGCAAGAGATAAAAGATTATGTTTTACAATCTTTTAGTGAAAATAGATCTATTTTTGAAGCAACAAATGAGTTTATGCAAAGAATATTTACTGACTTCAAATTTGTATCAGGATTTACAGATATCACAACTCCTATAGAAGATGTTTTTAAAGAGAAAAAAGGGGTTTGCCAAGATTTTGCACAATTTGCAATCTCTGCCCTTAGAAGTATCGGAATACCTACAAGATATATGAGTGGATATATTCAAACCTATCCTAAAAAAGGTGAAGAAAAACTTTTTGGTTCTGATGCTTCACATGCTTGGTTTTCTATTTATATACCTGATTTTGGTTGGCTTGATTTTGATCCAACAAATAATAAAATCCCAAATCATGAATATATAGTTTTAGGATATGGAAGAGATTATTTAGATATCTCTCCACTTAAAGGTGTAGTTAAAAGTAGTGGAGAGAGTAAACTTAGTGTAAGAGTAAATGTACAACAAATAGAAGAGGTAATTTCTCAAGAACAAGTACAATCACAAGTTCAAACTAGCCAATCTTAGCAACCCTAAATGCTACTGCATTTTCATAAATTAATGAATCATTATAAAAACATGTAATCATACCATCACAAGGGGATAAGAACTCATGGGAAACATTCCCCTCTAAAGAATCAATTATCTCCCCAATAACTTGGTTTTTATTTACATAGTTTCCAGGTATCTCTTTAGGAATAAATATCCCGCTTTTAGGACTTTTTATCACATCAATCTCTGCTGTTTTTATAACAGTTGATTCATAACCGTTAAAAATAGAAAAATCAATCACTTTTGATTTATTCATAAATCGCAAAATTGCTTGATTTATTTGGCTTGAGATTTTTTTATCCACATGTTTTATTGTAGGACACATAATAGAATATGCTTTTGTACCCCATAACTGCCAATTATATTGTAAGGTTACACTATCTATTGATTTCATTTTTCTATGGTGTATAAATTTAAACCCAAATCTTTTTGCACCTTTTAAGTCTTCAAATTCACTTTGAAAAAGTTTAATATATGGAATACAATTTACAGGGTCATGTCTTTTTTCTAAGATTATTCCATACTCATAACCTTGCAGGGCATCAAAAACCTTTTTTGCTATTCTTTGAGTTGTTTCACCCAATTCATATCCAGGAAACATCATATTGATATTTGTATTATCTAGTGGCCAAAATCTCTTTGCTGTATTAAAAGCATAATGATTTATAGAAGGGATTATTAAAATATCTCCTCTTATTTTCTTTTTATCGATTTTATTTTTAAAAAAATCTACAAGTTTTGAGGCACAATACAAAGGAAGAATACCTTCCCCTTCCATTGCACCAACTATAGCAACTTTTGGAGCTTTTTTACTTTTTCCTTTAAATAAAAAACCTTCTACAACAAGAGGTTCTCTACTTAATGATTCAATTCTTAAAATCTCAATTTTCTTCACTTTTTTCTCCAAAAATTCTTGCTAATAATGAACCTTCATAAACAACAGGGTACTCTCTTAATGTAAATAAAATACCCCCATTTGGAGCAAAAAGTTCACTTAAAACCTCACCAGTAAGAGGATCTACAATCTCTCCAATTTTTTGATTTTTTTCTATTATTTCACAATGATCTAAAGAGGGTACAAAAAGACCACTTTTTGGTGCATTTATATAAAAAACCTCACCTTTTTCAGAACTAAAAGGTTTTCTAATCTCAAACTTTTCAGAACAATCAATCATCTTTTGTTTTTTCATAAGATTTAAGATTCCAATCAAAAGTTGATCTCCATACTCTTTTGTAAGACGCATGCCCACACCCATCTCTACAACTAAAGTTTTAGTACCTAGTAGATTTAATGTATGGGAAAAAGTAGCTTCTAATACAGTAACAGCATCATGGATCCATATAAAATCACAATTAAGCTGTTTGGCTAAAGGTAAAGTCTCTTTTGAAAACTGTTTGTTAATCCTAATTTGAGGAATTTCCCTTAGAAAAATATTGCTAGAGTGTATATCTATAGCAATATCACTCCCTTTTATATCTTGTGCTAAGGAATAAACTACTTGTCCAGGTAAAAACTCATTTTCACTTCCGGGGAAGGCTCTATTTAAATCAATATCATATCCAGGAAAACTTCTTGTAATTGTATCTATCCCCAAAGGGTTAACCGCTGGATAGATATCTACTATTGCATTTAGTTTTTCAATATTTTCATTAAGCCATTTGGCTAACAAATAAATAACTAATTGTCCCTCTAACTCATCTCCGTGAATTCCACTAACTATAGATATTCTTTTTAGATTTTTACCTTTTTTATTTAAAGGTTCAAACCTAGTTCTTTTTATAGATAGTTTCTCTCCAACAGGAAGTTGTGAAGTGAATATTTCTGTTGTTTTCATTCTTCCTCAACTATAATTTTGTTTATTTTTCCATTTATTGAATTTAATATAGTATCATAAGATTCTCTTTCACCGTGAGGTACAAACTGAGCATCTGGGTTAAGTCTTAAAACGATACTATCTATCTCATCCATAATAACCAGTGAAAATGTTTTGTTTCTTTTTAATCTTAAATGGAAATCAACCTTCTCAACAAGTTTTCCAAGTCTAATAAAATAATCACTTTTATTTCTTTCTTGTTTTCTTGTCATTTCACCCCAGATTTCACTAATTCTAGAAGATAACTTTTCAATAAATGCACAATCTACATTTATATGATCATTATTAGCTTGTTTTAAAAGCTCAGAAACTTCTATTATTGAACCAAATGCATTTGTATCTATATAAGCTCTTGAAATAATAGCATTTTCTCTTACGTAACTTATCAAAGTATAGATATTAGCTTCGTGTTCACCAAAAGTTGCTTCATATAAAAACTCATTCGCATTTTTATATTTAATATCTATTTCCAATCTTTTAAAAAGTTTTTTACCGGCTGATTTATCCACATCTATAATCTCATCAAAGGCATTAACTATCTCCATTAGAGTTGATTCAATTCTTTCTAAATATCTTCCAAGCCAATAAATATTATTTGCTACATTAGCTGTTAATAATTGTTCCATCTTAAGCCTCCACAACCCACGTATCTTTAAATCCTCCACCTTGTGAAGAGTTTACTAAATAATTACCAGCTTCAATTGCATACCTTGTAAGTCCACAACTCCAAACCTTTGGTTCTTCTGCCATAACTACATATGCTCTAAAGTCAGCCTTTCTTTGAACAACTTCATCGTTTATCAAACAATCCTCGTCATAGAACTCTATTAACTCTTGGGCAATAAATCTTCTAGGATTTGCTTCAATAATTGTTTTTAAATCTTGTAGTTGAAGTTTTGACATAGCATGACCAAACATCACTCCATAACCACCAGCTTCTGCAACATCTTTGATAACTAATTTGTCAATATTATCAAAAATATATTTTTTGTCTTTTTCAAAATATGGTAAATAAGTAGGAGCATTTTTTAATATTGGTTCTTCATTTAAATAATATTTAATCATCTGAGGAACAAAATAGTAAATACCTTTATCATCAGCTACACCATTTCCTGGAGCATTCATAATTGCTACATTTCCTGCTAAATATGCCTCCATAATACCAGGAACACCAATTAGACTCTCTTCATTGAAAAATTTTGGGTCTAAAAACTCATCATCAAGTCTTCTATAAACTGAACCAACTTTTACTTTTTTGCCATTGTAGTTTTTAAAATATAATATCTTATTTTCAACTACTAATTCACTATTTCTTACAAGTATAGAACCTGTGATATCAGCTAAATATGCGTGTTCATAATATGCAGAATTAAATCTTCCAGGAGTTAAAACTACATTTATACCTTCACAATTTACATAATTCATTGATTCTTTTAAAATAGTTGCATAATCTTTAATTGGTTTAATATCCATTTTTTCAAAAAAATCTGGATATATCTTTCTAAAAGTATTTCTAATAGATAAGGGATAACTTGCTCCACTAGGTACTCTTAAATTATCTTCTAAGATAATCCAATCATTGGAAACACTATCTTTTACTAAATCAATACCATTTATATGTGTTCTTAGTTTTTTAGATGGGGAAAAACCTTGTAACTCTTTTAAATAACCCTTTGCTTGGTATATAAACTCTTCAGGTACAATTTTTTGTTTTACTATTTTTTTGTCTGTATATAAATCTTCTAAAAAAAGATTTAAAGCCTTTATTCTTTGACTCAAACCTTTTTCTAGTTTTTCATACTCTTTAGAGGTCATGATTCTTGGAATCACATCAAAAGGTAGAGATCTTTCAATAAAATTCCCATCTTTATATAAGTTAAAGTTTACTGCAAACTTATCCATATATTTTTTAAATTCTTTCACTTTTTGTCTATCTTGATTAGAAAAAATATCCCAAAAAGTTTCCATAACAACCTTTCTATCATCTGCCAATATACACCTCCAAGATAATCTTACTCATTTTATTACTATTTATATAAAAACGTCATAAATAATATTAAGATTCATGTTCATTTAATATACAGTTTTAGTATATTATATACAATGAACAAGAGGTTTAATTTGTTACAATTAAAAAGCTTGCAATAATTGTTATAAAATGTATTAAAATTACTATTAAATAATCATTTATGTTTGTATTAATATTGTTCATTTTTTTCTCCTTTAAATAGGAGAAAATTTTTTCTCCTATTTTTTAATTTTGTGTTTTAAATTTTTTTTGTTTATCCTCTTGCTAACATCATCGGACATCAATTTTTTTTCCTTAAGTTTAATTTCCCAAAAATTGGACATAAAAAAAGGGGAAAGAGCCAAAAGCTCTTCCCCCTTATATAAAATTTAGTTTACTAAATTTTAATCAGCGAATTTAGCCTTTTTTGCAGCTCTTTTTCTAACTGTCGGATCTAAATCTCTTTTTCTAATTCTGACAGTTTTTGGAGTAACCTCTACAAGCTCATCTTCTTCAATCCATTCTAATGCATTTTCTAATGACATCACTCTTGGTGGAATAAGCTTAATAGCATCATCACTACCACTTGCTCTTACGTTTGTAAGCGCTTTTCCTTTAATTGGGTTAACATCTAAATCGTTTGATTTTGCATGTTCACCAATAACCATCCCTACATAAACCTTATCTTGAGGTTTAATGTACATAATCCCTCTTTCTTGTAAATTGAAGATAGAATACCCTAAAGCTTCCCCAGCTTCCATAGATACAAGTGCTCCATTTTTTCTAGTTTCAACTATTCCAGAATATGGCCTAAATTCTAAAAAGGAGTGGTTCATAACACCCTCACCTTTTGTATCAGTTAAGAACTCTGTTCTTATACCAATTAAACCTCTTGCAGGAATCTCAAACTCTAATCTTGTAAATCCAGCACCCATAGGAACCATATTTGTCATATTTGCTTTTTTCTTTCCAAGCTTTTCAATGATTGTTCCTGAATACTCATCTGGCGTATCAATTACAAGGTGCTCAAATGGTTCATAAGTTACACCATTTTCCTCTTTTGTAATTACCTCTGGCCTTCCAATAGAGAACTCAAAACCTTCTCTTCTCATATTTTCAGCTAAGATTGTAATTTGAAGCTCACCTCTTCCGTTTACTTTAAATTTACCTTCACCAATTTGTGCATAATTCATAGCAATATTAGTGTTCATCTCAGCTTCAAGTCTCTCTTGAATTTTATTTGAAGTTACGAACTTACCTTCTGTACCAGCTAATGGAGAATCATTTACTGCAAATGTAACAGATAAAGTTGGCTCTTCAATGTGCATTGGATCTAGTGGCATTGGATTTGCAGGGTCACATAAAGAATCTCCAACATCAATTGTTTCAAAACCTGCAACAGCACAAATATCACCTGCACCTGCTGTTTTGATTTCGATTCTTTCTAAACCTTTAAATCCAATAAGTTTACTAACTCTACCTTTTACTTTTTCACCATCTGCTTTACATAATAAAACAGTTTCACCTTGAGAAATTGTTCCATTAAAAATTCTAGCAATACCAATTTTCCCAATGAAATTATCATAATCAAGTGTAAATACTTGAAGCTGTAAACCATTTTCATCAGCACCATCTGGAGCTGGAACATGTTCTAAAATTGTTGAAAATAATGGTTTTAAATCCATATTTCCATCATTTGGTTCAAATCTAGCATAACCATCTCTTGCTGCTGCATAAATAACAGGGAATTCTAATTGTTCCTCTGATGCATCCATTTGAGCAAATAGATCAAATACTTCATCAACTACTCTATCTGGTTCAGCAGCTGGTTTATCAATTTTATTTACAACAACAATTGGTCTATGCCCTAAAGATAAAGCTTTTTTTACAACAAATTTTGTTTGAGGCATTACACCCTCTTGTGCATCAACAAGAAGTAGAACACAGTCTACCATCTTAAGTACCCTTTCAACTTCTCCACCAAAATCGGCGTGTCCTGGGGTGTCAATGATGTTAATTCTTACTCCCTCGTAATCAATAGCAGTATTTTTAGAAAGAATTGTAATACCTCTTTCTTTCTCAATAGCATTGCTATCCATAACCCTTTCATCAACTTGAGTATGAGCTGCAAAAGTTCCTGATTGCTTTAGTAACTCATCTACAAGTGTTGTTTTACCGTGGTCAACGTGTGCGATAACGGCAATATTTCTAATATCTCTCATATGGTCTCTTTTTTAATTTCATTAAATTTCGCGGATTATATCTTAAAAATACTTAAAAACTTAATCTTTTCTAAAACTAGTTTCAGTCAAAATACACTTTTAAGCCTCTTTTATTGATTAAAATTGAAAAAAAATTGGAGTTATTATGGATTATCAAACTATTTTAGAAGAGATACAATATGAGGTACAACCGCTGTTTAATAAAGGGAAACTTCCAAACTATATACCTGCACTTGAAAAGGCAAATGGCAATGATTTTGCAATGAGTTTAATAACGCTAGATGGTGAAGAGTTTCATGTTGGTTACACACAACAAAAATTTTCAATACAAAGCATCTCAAAAGTTTTTACTTTTACCCTTGCTTTATTAGCCTATGGAAAAGAGCTTTATAATCGTGTTGGACATGAACCTTCGGGAAATCCCTTTAACTCTTTAGTTCAACTAGAATATGAAAGAGGAATTCCTAGAAATCCCTTTATCAACGCAGGTGCAATTGTTACAACAGATTGTTTAGTATCAAAATATCAAGAAAATAGTTTTAATCAAATATTTGAATTTATAAAAAAAGTTTCAAACACTTCCAATTTAGAGTTTGATGAAGAGATATTCCAATCAGAATTAGCTCATGGCTTTAGAAACATGGCTTTAATAAATATGATGAAAAGTTTTAATAATATTGAAAATCAAATAGATTTAGTTATAAAAACCTATTTTAAACAATGTTCAATTATGATGAATACAAGACAACTAGCAAACTCTGTTTTATATCTAGCAAATCATGGAGTAAATCCCCTAAACAACGAAACTATTGTAACACCTCCTCAAGCAAAAAGAATTAACTCTTTGATGTTAACATGTGGACATTATGATGCTTCAGGAGATTTTGCTTTTAAAGTAGGACTACCAGGGAAAAGTGGTGTAGGAGGAGGAATTGTAGCTATTGTTCCTAAAAAAATGGCACTTTGCGTTTATTCACCAAAACTAAATAAACAAGGTAATTCATTGATAGGAACAAAAGCTTTAGAGCTTTTTACTACAAAAACCGAACTTTCAATATTTTAATTCTGATACACTCCTAAGAGAATGTATCAGAAAATAAGTTTCCAGACCATAAAAACATTTTACGGTAATTTGAAGAACTTGGACTTCCAGCTGCTGGATAAACTTGTGTATTTGCTGAAACCATAGTTTTTGTGTTTGAATCATATTTATACACAGCTGTTAACCATGAAGCTTCATTTGATGATGTTGGACTATAACATGCAGAGTTTGTTTTTGGAGAAGAGTATGGTTGTAAATTATTAAACTCTCTTAAAATTGCATCTGCACAAACTTTTGCTTCTGAATTACCAATATGTCCCGCTTTTGGTTGAGAACTTCCTTGAGAATCTCCTATTATATGAATATCTTTTTTTATATTTGACTCATAGTTAAGAACATTTATATCTGCCCAATTTCCACTATTTACCCCTGCTAAGAATACAGTTGATGCAGCTTTTTGATTTGGTATCACGTTTAATACATCTGCTGCTAGAGTTATCGAATCTATTCCATTTTCCTCATAAACAACACTTTTTGCAGAATCATCAACATATGTAACTACACTATTAGGTCTATAATCTACACCATTTTTTGCAAAAACCGAACTAAAAGTATTCTCCTCAACAATGATTTTAGAATTTTCATCTAAAACTATAACTTTACAATTTGAATACCCTTTTGTGTTTTTTAGGTAATCAGATACTACACAGGCTCTTTCATATGGTCCAGGGGGACATCTATATGGAGCTTTTGGTATAGTCATTACAAAAGTATCCCCATTTTTCATAGAATCAATTTGATTTTTCAACAAAGTAGTCTGCTCTCCAGCTTGCCATGCATGAGGGATTTTTGTTATATCATAATCGTTTGTTTTGATAAAATCAATCCCAGAAGCTATAACTAATTTATCATAAGAAAGAGTAGAGTTATCAGCCAATGTTAATATTTTACTATCACTATTTATACCAACAACCTCTTTATGAACCATATTGATTCCATATTTACTTGAATATGTGGTGTAATTAAATGTCAAATCATTTATTGTTTTGTTATTATTTAATACCAAATTACTTAATATGGGAGATACATAAAGTGAGTTTTTCTCTACAATAGTAACTTTAACACTAGAACCTCCCCACATTTTCAAATACTTTGCACATGTTGCACCTGAAAAACCACCCCCTATAACAATGACATGAGGTATAGTTGCTGCTTTTAAACTATCTTTTGTAAAAGTAAAAAAAGCTGCAATTGAAACAAATTTCAAAAACTCTCTTCTTGATAATATTGAACTCATAATCTCTCCTTTAGTCATCATGATGTTTAGAAAGTGTTTTAAGATAACTTCCTATTAAATTTAATTCTTGTGTAGTATAACCATGTGCTTGAGCATCCATAATTGCATCTTCTCCAAATACTTCATCCATCTCATCCTCACCAGCAATACTATCCCAACTATTAGTTGAAACTCCATTTGTCCCATGACATTGAAAACATTGTGAAGCTAATAGTCTTCCATCATTTTGTGAATAACTTGTTGGCAAAGTAAGAGTAGATGAGATATTTGAGTTGTTATTTGTATCATCATTACTTGAAGTCTCATAATCGTTTTCATCATTTTCATGGTTTTTATCATCATCATTATTATTTGAAGATTCATCATCATTTTCATCGTTTTCATGATTTGAGTCATAATCATTAGAATCATCATAATCATTCCAACTATTTAAATCTACACTATCTAAATCAATTTTACTTTTTATAAAAGAAACTGTTTTGACATCATCAGATATACCTTCCATAACAATTTTAGCTTCATCCATATCACTAAAACCATTATTAGCAAAATATAATCCAACTTCTTTTTTATTTTCTAAAGTTGTCTCATCAAAACCATTATCATCATCTTTTGCACCATTAATTACTGCTTCAATAAACCTATCACGAGAAATTTTATTTAAAGACAATTCATTTTCCCAATAATTCCAGCCTAAAGTATCAGGTTCTCTGTTAAATAAGTTTTGATAAATACTTCTTATAAATTCTCTATTTGTTGTCCCATTAGGATATTTCTTTTTAGTCTCTTCTTGCTCAAAAAAACTTTGTGCTATCTGAGATAAGGTTAATCCACTTTGGTTTAACCAGTAGTTTAAACCTCCATTATCAGGTGCCCTATAAAACGTAGCAACATATAATGTTGTTATTTCATCTTGTGTTGGATTATCTTCTGATGCATTCAAAGAACACGTAATCAATAAACTGGCCAACAAAACATTTATTTTTTTACTAATCATATCTTCTCCTTTCTAGTTTAGTTTGGAAAATTTTATAATGAATACATGAATATAATATGAATTTAAAATGAATTAAAAAAGACATAAATAACTAAATATGAATTTTTTTTCATATTTCATTCATAAAATTTTCATAATCAACTACTAAAATTCCTAAATATAATATATAGGAAGGATTTTTTTGATTTCAAATGCTTTAAAAGCTTTAAAAGCTAATAGATTAAAAACAACACTTATTTATCTAAGTATCATATTTTCTATCACTTCTATATTTTTAATTAGTTCTATTTCAAATGGAATAATTGGAATGTATTCAAATATGCTTAAAAGTGATGGGGATATTATTGTTACTCAAACAAAAATCTCTGATACATTTTTTTCAAATGTTGATATAGCTTTATTAAAAAAAATAGATAAACTCTCTGGAGTTAGTGAATCATCTGCAATTATTGTTGGGGCTTCTCCTGTAGAATCATTACCTATTGTTGCAGTATATGGAGTAACAAAAAATAGATACAAAAACTATAAATTAATACAAGGCTCATATCCAAATGAAAGTGGTGCTTTAGTTGGGAAAACAATCTTTAATCAATTAAAAAACAAAAACAAAATTGAGATTGCAAACAAAAGTTTTAAAATCTCTGGTGTATTTGAAAGCTCTATTGGTTTTGAAAATGGTGGAGTTGTTTTAAATATAAAAGATGCTGGAGAGATTTTTAATAAAAGTGCTTCGATGCTTATGGTAAATACAAAATTACAAAACAACATAGATAGTATAAAAGAGCAGATTTCAAAACTTAGTTCAAAAATTGAAGTAAAAACTACTGAAAACTTTGTAGATAATTACAATCAGTTTAAGATTATTCAAACCTCATCAAACACTATTTCGTTTATCGCTTTTTGTATGGGTTTATTATCTATTGTTAGTATTATGAGTATTACAATAAATCAAAGAAAAGATGAATTTGGGATAAAAAGAGCTTTGGGAATACCTATGAGAAAAATCATTATACAAATAGTTAGTGAGAGTTTTATTTTAGGTGTTTTTAGTTTTGTTAGTTCATTTTTTATTTCACATGTTATTTTATACTTTATAAAAAATGTTCCCCACCTTCAAGGTTATGTAAATGGTGAGATTTCATCTAATCTAGCACTTTTAATATTTGTAACTTCAATTTTAATGTCTATATTAGGTTCTATTATTCCTGCTTTAAATGCAGCAAAAACTGACCCAATTATACTTATTCAAGGTAATAGATTATGATTAAAATAAATAATATTTCTCATAAATATGAAAAAGAGTTTGCTTTAGAAAATGTAAATATCCAAATAAACAAAGGTGAATTTGTATGTTTAGTTGGGGAAAGTGGCAGTGGAAAGTCAACTCTTTTATCTATAGTTTCAACACTATTAACTCCAACTTCTGGAGATTTATATTTTGATAATAAAAACTATAAAGAGATAAAAGATATAGATATATTTAGACAAAAAAATATAGGTTTTATTTTCCAGTTTCACTATCTAATTAATTATCTAACTGTAAAAGAAAATATACAAATTGCAAAAGAGGATTCAAGTGATTATGAGATAACAAAACTTTTAAGTATGTTAAATATTGAAAACTTAAAAAATAAATATCCAAATGAGATTTCAGGTGGTCAAAGACAAAGAGTAGCTATTGCTAGAGCTCTTATAAACAATCCAAAAGTTATCTTTGCAGATGAGCCAACAGGTAATTTAGATTCAAAAAACTCTTCAAATGTATTTGAGATTTTTAGAAATCTATCACAAAATGGAGTAACAATTGTTGTTGCAACACACGATTTAAAATTGGCAAATAGTGCTGATAAAATATATGAGGTAAAAGATGGAAGAGTTCAATAAGTTTATTCAACAACATTTTTATATATCTTTAGTTTTTTTAGGATTAGGATTATTTTTTGGAATAATCTATTCAATCAATCTTTTAGGATTTGCAGTTGATTCACAAACACTGCTTCCTTCAAATATTAGAAGTTTGCATATTTCACTTATGTTATATGGTTTTGTTCCTTTGATGTTGTCATATTTACCTTTTTTACTTATAAACAAAGAGGTGGGTTCTTCACAAAAAGGTTTATACTATCTAAATCTATTCACAATCTTTTGGTATATCTTTTTGATTTTTATGATAAGTTCTTTAGTTTTTGGAAACACAAGAGGTTTAGCCTTTTATGATTTTCCTTATGAGCTTAATTTTATCCTTGCTTTTGCAGGTTTATTTTATATTTTTGCAATTTATCATTTTATAAAAGAGTATGAAGTTTACCCTACATGGGTAAAGGTTTGTCTAAAAATAGTAATTATTGCACCAATTGCACTTTTAATTTTGATGAACCCAATTATTGGACAGGTTGAAAGCACTATAAGTGGTCCCCATGGTGACAATACTTTAGGGATGAGTTTGGCTTTGATTCCTATATATTATCTTATCATTAAACTTCTATCAAATAGTGAATTTAAAGCTAAATGGAACCTTTTATGGATTATTCCAACATTTTTCTATTTTTCATCTGTTTTATATAGAATATTTATAGGACATCTATCTTACAACCAAGAGTGGTTTTGCCAATGGTTAACTTTCCTTTATGTACCACTTTTATATAGATGGTACAAAGATGCGAACATAGAAAGATATGCTAAAAAATATCTTCTTATCTCTATTATGGCTTTCCTATTTGTTGATATCGAAGGAAATATTTTATTTATTCCAGAGCTTAGATGGGCATTTCATAGAAATGATTTGATAGTTGCTCATGCTCATGTTGCTATGGGTATTGGTGTATTTTTTATGGTGATTTCTATGTTTGCAAAATATATTAAACCTCTAAATGACTTTAGATTTTCAAAAGTTTATTTAGTAGGACTATTAGGAATTTTTGCAGTTTTATCACTTTCTGGTTTAACACAAGCTGGATTTGCATCAATTCCTACAAACACCATGTGGATATTAAGAACAATATTTGGTCTAGTTGCTTTTAGTAGCCTAATCTATTTTATAAAATTAAAAAAAGAGTTTACTTTAATAGAAAAATATAATCTATTCGGCGTTTTAACAGATGGTTTTGGTGGTTTGTTTTTACTCTTTTTTGCAAGCTTAATTTACCCTATATTAGGGTTTTCATTTGAGGGTAAATACGAATATATCGTATTTAGTTTTGTTTGTTTAACAGGTGTTTTTCATTTTCTAGCATTTTGTTACAAACAATATACACAAATTATTACAAATATAACTGTTATTACAAGAGTTTTTATTAGTTCAGTTTTCCTAAGCCTTTACCTTTCAAAAGGTTTAGGTATAGAAGGTTTATTAATAGCCTTGTTTGATCTATCATTTGTGATTTTTTATCTAATTTTTATTTATCAAAAGGAGGCATTATGCAAAGTTCAAAACTAAATTCTATTGCACTAATCGCTTTTATAGCATCAGAGTTGTGTTATTATCTTTTAATAGCACAAACAGGTATTATTGAACATTTTTCATCAAATATTTATGTGATTGCACCTCTACCAATAGGGGGAGTTATAGGTTCTTTATTAACGTATTTTCTAAAAATAAAAAGTGAAAAGAAGATTTTTATCTTTTTATTTTTTCAACTTTTAATAAGCTTTTTCTACCCAAATTTCTCTTCACTTATGTTATTTGTTTTAGGTATAAGTGTAGGTGGTTTAGCACCTTTGATTATAAATGAATTAAAAAAGGCAACACCTCTTGAGATGGGACTTGCTCTTGCAACTTCATATACAGTAGGTACAAGTTTATTCAACACTGAACCATCAGGAAGAGTACTAATAGCTATCATTTTGACAACAATTACTTTGATAACTTTATTTTTCCTTCCTAAAAAACAAAGTGAAATTAAAAATGGTTTATATGAATATAGTCTATTTAGTATGGTTTTATGGATATATTTAGATTCTTCTTTATTTGAAACCTTATCAAGGGATACAGCTATCTCTATTTGGAGAGATGGTTACTCTTTAGAGATTGCATTATTTCATATAATTGGTGTTTTTACAGCTATTAGATGGCAACTACAAAAAAATCACAAAGAGTTATTTATCATAATGTTATTTGCACTTAGTTATCTATTTTATTTTTTACAAGAATCGTTTATCTTATCGTTGATTTATCCTTTTGTAATCTCTTACTACAATGTAGTGATTTTACAAACATTGATAAAAAAAGATTTAAAAGTTATTGCACTATATATGATTTTTATAGGTTGGTTCGCTTCAGGTGCTGGTTTATTTACTGCATTAGAAAGCTTGACACTTTTTGTTCCAAGTATTTTCTTAATCAGTATTTTTAAAATCATCAATTCACAACAACAATTCAACAAGGAGTTACATTATGCGTAATTTAATTTTTTTCTTACTTTTAAGTGGTTTCGCTTTAGCAAATAGTTTAATTTTACAAGAGGGTAAAATTCAAGCACATACAGAAGTATTTGGTGATAGTACTATTGATCCATCTTCAACAAAAATAAATTCAAAACTTGATATGCAAAATAGTATTGAAAGTATCAAAGGGGTTATTGCTATTAAGTCTTTATCTTTAGTAAGTGATAATAAAGATAGAGATACACATATGTATAAAGTTTTAAATGTGGAAGTTAATCCAAATATCTCATTTAATATCACTTCAATATCAAAAGAGAATGAACAATATAAAATTAGTGGTTTTTTAACATTAAATGGAGTAGCAAAAAAAGTTGAAACTTTAGCATCTATAAATGAAGCTGGAAATTTAATCTCTTTAAATGGAGCTTTTTCTATTTTGCTTACTGATTTTGAGATGGAACCACCAAGTATGTTTTTTCTAACAGTTAGAGACCAAATAGATATAAAATATACTTTGGCATACAATAAAGGTTAATAGATGAAAATAGCTATCATTTTTATACTTTTAATTACATCCTTATTTTCTCAAAATTTTGGCTTAAATGGAAAAATTGAACACTTTAGTTTGCCTGACCAGTTTAATAAAATGCATACCATATCAGATGATACTCAAACATTAATTGTATCTTTTGAAAAAGATACAGGAAAAATGGTAAATGAGTTTTTAGCTTCTAAAGAAGCTGATTTCTTACAAAAACATCATGCAGTGTTTATTGCAAATATTTCAGGTATGCCATCTATTATCACAAAACTTTTTGCACTGCCAAAAATGCAAGACTATAAACATACTATACTTTTAATTTATGATGAAAATGACAAAAGGTTTTTACAAAAAGATGAGTTATCTACTGTTTATAAAATTGAAAATGGTGTGGTAAAAGATATTCAATTTGTAAAAGATAAAAAAAGTTTGGAGAAAATATTTTAAATGAAACTTCCAAACCTATCTAAGCTTAAAGTAAATGTAAATCACGAACAGTTACAAGGTTTAAAAATCTTGCATCTTAGTGATTTACATATCAATAAAAAAACTTCTATGGAGTCTATTAAAAACTTAGTTAGCATACTAAAAAATCTAAAATATGATTTTTTAGTGATTACGGGTGATATAATAGATTGCAAAGCAGTTTTTATTAAAGATAAATTAAATGCTTTAAACTCTTTAGGAAAAGATAAAAAGGTATTTTATATAAGTGGTAACCATGATTTATTTTATGGCTTGGAGGATTTAAAATATTATCTTGACAAGTTTGTTTTACTTGATAATACAAATTATCTAATTGAATATAAAAGCCAAAAAATAAATCTAGTTGGTATATCAGATAGGTTTTCAAAATTTTTTAAAATAAAAAGAGATGAGATAAAAGTTTCACAACTTCTAAATTCATCTTATCCTACAATTTTTATTGCCCATCAACCAAAAGATTATAAATTGGCTTTAAAATCAACAGCTAATCTTTTTTTATGTGGTCATACACATGGGGGACAAATCTATCCATTTGGATATTTTGTTAGATTGTTTCAACCTTTTTTGTCTGGGCTTCATTATATAAATAATATAGCTATTTATGTAAGTAAAGGTTTGGGAAACTGGGGTGTAAACTTTAGGTATAAAGCTGATGCTGAAATAACTTTACTAAAATTAACATCAAAGAGTGTAAAATAATCATATGAAGATATTAATTATAGAAGATGATGAAAAAATCATAAACTTTTTAAAAAAAGGCTTAGAAGAGGAATCATATAGTGTTGATTATTCTTTAAATGGCGACGAGGGTTTATACATGGCTAGTGTAAACGATTATGATTTGATTCTACTAGATATAATGCTTCCCATTCGTAATGGGATTGAAGTTTGCCAAAGTTTAAGAGGTTCGAATATAAGTACACCAATTATAATGCTTACAGCAAAAGATTCCATTGAGGATAAGATTAAAGGTTTAGATATTGGAGCCAATGATTATTTGGCAAAACCCTTTTCATTTGCTGAACTTCTTGCAAGAATAAGAGTACAACTAAGAAGCCAAAACCAAATACAAACTACACTTAAATTGGCAGATTTAGAATTGGATTTATTATCAAAAACTGCAAAAAGAGCTGGAGATACTATAAATCTTACAGCAAAAGAGTTCAATCTTTTAGAGTTTTTGATAAAAAATCAAAACAAAGTTTTATCTGAAACAATTATAAGTTCAACACTTAGTAATTTTGAAGATGAAAATATAAGTAACATAGTAAATGTATATATTTATAGACTTAGAAATAAAATAGATAAACCATATGAAAAAAAACTTATAAAAACTGTACGAGGTTTAGGATTTAAAATCAATGATGAGTAGATTTTCCATAAAAAGAAAACTTTTAATATACAACTTTTTAATACAATGTTTAGTTCTTCTAATATTTAGTTTATCACTATACAAAACTTTAGAGATATCTACTTTAGATAAACTACAAAGTACTTTAAAGGTTATTATTCTTGATGTTGCAGATGATATTTTAGATCATGACAAAAAACTACAAAATAAAGAGTTTGATGAAGAAAAAGAGTATAAATTTGAACCTTTATTTATCAGGCTTTTTACAGTTAATACTAAATTAAATGTTATATCAGCACCAAAATTTCCAAATGAGATAAAAAGTGATTTTACAGAATTAAAAGAATTAAAATTTGATACTATAGTTTTTGATTTACAAGAAAACTATATTATTGCAAGATTAAAGTTTTTTATGGATAAAGAAGACTATGTTTTAGAGGTTGCAACTAATAAACATAGACTAAATATCGCTTTGGAAAATCTACTTTATATTCTATTTTTTATAGTTCCTATAATTCTTATTTTATCTACTATTGGTGGATACTTTTTAATATATAAATCTTTTTTACCTATTGAAAAGATTCTTTTTGAATTAAAAAATATAAATGCTCATCAACTATCTAAAAGAGTTACAAAAGAGGACTCAAATGATGAGATAACATACCTTTGTGAAGAGATAAACAATCTTTTACAAAGACTTGAAATCTCTTTTGAGAAAATCTCACAATTTACAAGTGATGCTTCCCATGAACTTAAAACTCCCCTTACAATTATAAGGGGAGAAATAGAGATTGCTTTAAGAAAAGATCGTTCACAAGAGGAATATAAACAAAGTTTAAAAAGTTGTTTAGATGAGATTTTGGTTATTCAACAAACTGTAGATGATTTACTTTTTTTAGCAAAAATGGATACTTTGGAAAAATTAGATGAAGAGTTAATTTATCTTGATGAGATTACATCGGAGTCTGTAAAAGAGTTAACAAACTTTGCAAATAGTAAAGAGATTTCAATAGAAGTGAATATCAATGAAGCAATAGAACTTACAGGTTATTCAAAACTTCTTAAAATAGCTATAAAAAATATAATAAAAAATGGTATCACTTTTAGTAATAAAAACTCTAAAATTATTGTTTCTAACTACATAGAAGATGGAAAAAAGATTATAAGTGTACAAGATTTTGGAATTGGTATTGCAAAAGATGAACAAGAAAAAATCTTTGAAAAATTTTATAGAACAGATAAAAGTCGAAGTAAAGAATCTGGTGGTACAGGTTTAGGATTATCTATTTGCAAAAAAATCATTGATATACATAAAGGTGATATTGATATCCAGAGTATTGAAAATCAAGGTACTACTGTAAAATTTATCTTTTAATTTGTCAAGAAAATGTAAAGACAATTCACAACACTACTTGAAACTATTCTTTTATACTTACAAAAAAGTATAAAAGGAAAGTTATGAAATTAATTCTGTCAATTTTAATTTTGTTAAATATCTCTTATGGTTCTGTAGTACAAAACTATTTAGATGAGTTAAAGCAAGAGGCTAAAAAAGAAAATCCAAATTTTGTAGATTTTGATGTAACAAATGGAGAAAAAATTTTTACTTCAAAACATATTGGAAAAAAAGGTAAAGAGATCTCATGTACTTCTTGTCATGGAAATGATTTAAGAAAAAATGGACAAAACTTTTTTACAGGAAAAGTTATTAAGCCTTTATCTAGAAAAGTAAATCCTGATAGATTTAGTCAGACTAAAACAATCAAAAAATGGTTAAAAAGAAATTTTAACGATGTTTACAATAGAGAAGGAACAGCTATAGAAAAAGGTGATGTAGTAAGTTACATCTTATCAAAGGAGTAAAAAATGAAAACAGTAGTATTATTTTTAATGCTAATATCAACTATATTTGCAGATGAAGGTTGGTTTTTTGATAAAAAAAATCTTATAGACAATCAACTTTACATAGATGAATGTGCTTCATGTCATATGGGATATCAACCTCAATTTTTACCAAAAAGATCTTGGGATAAATTGATGGACAATCTAAATAATCACTTTGGAGTTGATGCAACATTTGATAAAAATGATGAGAAATTAGTTAAAGAGTATTTATTAAAAAACTCTAGTGATACATCAAATAGTTATGGATATTATTCTAAATTTGCTAGATCAATTGCAAAAGATAGTACACCTATTGCTATTAGTGAAATTCCAAAATTTAAAAAAGAGCATAGAAAAGTTCCAAAAAGATTTATAACTCAAAAAGAGGTAAAAACTATTGCAAATTGTATTGCATGTCATAAAGATGCAAAAGAGGGATTATATAAAGAGAGAAATATTTTTATCCCAAATTATGGTAGATGGGATGATTAAAAGGAGTAAATTATGAATAAATCATATATTTGGAGTCTTCCAACAAGAGCATTTCATATTTTATTGATGGTTTTCATCTTAGCTGCTTTTTTAACAGGAGAGGAAGATGAACTTTTAAATTACCATGCCGTTTTAGGTTATGGGGTTTTAATATTGATTTTATTTAGAGTTGTTTGGGGTATTATAGGACCTAAACACTCTAAATTTAAAGATTTTCCTCTATCGATTTCAAAAGCCAAAGAGTTTACAAAAAATATTTTTGATACAAAACAAAAATATATAGGACATAATCCAGCTGCTTCTTTTGTGATGGTTGCAATACTTATTACTATCTTTTTAGTTATAGTTACAGGTGCTTTAGCTTTTGGAATACAAGAAGGGAAAGGAATATTTTCATTTTTAAATGATAGTTTTTTTAGAAAAATGGAACTATTTGAAGAGATTCATGAAACCTTAACAGGTGTATTGATAGCTTTAATAGCTGCTCACTTATTAGGAGTATTATCAGATAAGCTTTTACACCCAAAACATGGCACTTTAAACTCCATCTTTAATGGTTATAAAAATACTGAAAATAACGAATCAATAAGACTAAATATATTTCAAAAAATAGTTGCTTTTGTTTTTTTAGTTCTATTTCTTGGATTTCTGATTTTTAATTTGATTCAACCTAAAAATATATTAGTTGCTTCAAAATATGAACCAATAGATTATATGACACAAAATGAACTTTTTGTAACTGAGTGTGCATCATGCCACACTCTGTATCCCTCCAAATTTATTGCCTAAACACTCTTGGGAAAAATTAATGGCAAATTTGGAAAATCATTTTGGAGATGATGCTTCACTAGATAAAGAGGATACAAAATCTATATTGGAATTTTTAGTTAAATATAGTGCTGAAACCTCTACAAAAGAAGCAAGTGTGAAATTTTTGAATTCAATAAAAAATGAAGATATAATAGCAATGTCACAAACTACTTTTTGGAAAAATGAGCATAAAGATATTCCCAAGACTGTATTTGAACATGAGAAAATAAAAAGTAAGGCTAATTGTAAAGCCTGTCATAATGACATAGAAAAAGGTTTAATAGAAGATGAAAAAATTAAAAATATTAATAATTTTATGTAGTTTAATTACATTTATCTTTGCAGATGGTAAACATTATGAATATAATGAAACTCATGTTTATAAAAATTTAGATTATCTAAAGTTAGATAAAGAGCAATATGAAAAAATAAAAAAAGTATTGATTGAGTATAAACATCATTTTAATAAATATTATGAAAAGAAAAAAAAGGAGCAGAAAAAGCTTCAAAAACTATTTGTGAATGAACAGTTTGATGTGGAAGAGTATGAAGAGGTTTCAGAAGAAATATTTGAAAAAGCTATAGAGTTAGAAGCTCATACCTTGAAAAAAATCCATAAAATATTAACCCCCACACAAAGAGAGAAGTTTTCACACTATCTAAAGGAATGGCAAGTTGAGTAAAGAGGTATTATTGATAGAAGATGATAAACAGATGCAAAACTTGATTGTGGATTATCTAAAAGATTACAATTTTGTTTGTACCGCTTTTGATAATCCTAAAGAGGCTTTAAAATCTTTTGAAGATAAAAACTATTCGATAGTGATTTTAGATTTGATGCTTCCACACATGGATGGACTAGATGTATTAAAAAAAATCAAATCTATAAAAGATATACCAGTTATTATCTCCTCAGCTAGAGGAGATATTGGAAATAAAATTGCTGGTTTTGAGCTAGGAGCTGATGATTATTTAGCTAAGCCATATGAACCAAGGGAATTGGTTCTAAGAATAGAACATATCTTAAAAAGATTTCATTCAAATCAAATCCATGTTGCTAACTTTGTGATTGATTGTGATAACAAAAGCGTTATGCTTGATGATTATCCAATTGAGTTTACAAAAATAGAGTTTGAGATATTTTTATTTTTAATTCAAAATCTAAACAAAGTATCTTCAAGGGAGCAAATACTTCATGCAACATCACTTGATGAGAATACAAAAAATAGAACAATTGATATGCACATCTCAAATATAAGATATAAAATAGGCGATGATAGTAAAGAGCCTAAATATATCAAATCTGTTTGGGGTATTGGATATAAATTTATTGGTTAATTATGTCTATATTTAAAAAATTATCTATCTTATTTGCATTAAGTTTAGTTGTAATGATAATAATTGGGGTTTGGATAGATGAAATAAACTCTAAAAGAATAGATGATTTAATCAAAGAAAAATATCTAAAAGTATCAAATGAAATCTTGGAAAATATTGATAACAAAGAGACTATTAATGATTTAATAACAAATTACAAATTAAAAAAACTAACAAACTTAGATACTAAAAATAGTGAAATCTTATTTTTTAGAAAATTAACTTTTGGATATATTAAAATTTTAAAAAATAGATTTGATGATGAGTTTATAATCGAACTTGAATACCTTGATGAGAAATTTATATTTAAAACTGCTGATGAAGAGAATATTATTGATAAAAATATTTTAAATGCCTTGGTATATTTGGATATATTTTTACTTATACTAATATTTTTATATATATTAAAACTTCTTTCCCCTCTAAAAAATATCACCATTCAAATAGAAAACTTTGCAAAAGGGGATTTAAACAGTCGAATAGATATTAAATCCAATGATGAGATAGGTGTATTAGCAAAAACTTTTAATCAAATGGCACAAAATCTTGAAGAGCTTATTAAAACAAGAGAGGAACTTTTAAGAGATATTGGGCATGAACTAAGAACACCTATTGCAAAAGGAAAGTTTGCCATAGAAAAAATAGAAGATTTTTCAAAAAAAGAGCTTTTACAAAAAATCTTTTTTGATTTAGAAAGACTAACAAATGAGTTAATTCAACTTGAAAAATTAAATTCATCAAAACTAGAGATTAGTACTTTTAGCGCAGAGACTTTAATAGTTGAATCTTTAGAAAAACTATATATAAATGATGAATCAAAAATAAACCTTATTATAAAAGAAAATTTTAAAATCAAAGCAGATTTAGAGTATTTAAGTATTGCTTTAAAAAATCTTATTGATAATGCTTTAAAATATTCAACAAAACTTCCTATAATAATTGAAGTTGATAAAAATGAAATAAGAGTGATAAATAAAGGTAATCGTTTATCAAAACAATTGGAATATTATCTAAAACCATTTACCCAAGAGTTAAGTCAAAGAGATGGTTTTGGTTTAGGACTTAGTATAGTTGAAAAAATTATAAATAAACACAATTTTAAATTGCTCTATTCTTATAAAAATGGTTCAAATATTTTTACACTTTATACATCTAATCCATGAAAAAAGTGATTCATCGTGTCCTCAACTATATTTGAAGTATCAAACTTTTTTAACATATAACTTTCAATATATCCATCTGATAGTTTTTTGAAAAGAATTGTAAGATGCATCGCCTCTTGAGGAGTTTTTTCTTTAAATATTTTCTCAAATTGTTTTGCTAAAAATTGATAAATCTTTCTAACTACATCATGATTCATAACATCTAATTTATGGAAAAAGAAAGGATCATCAATAATAGGATAGTTATCTTTTTTATCTATTTGTATAAAAATTTTATATTTTGCAGTTAAATATAGTTTTAGGTTTTCAATAGGTTCATTTGTTTCATTTTGAGTTAACTCTTTAAAAAAATTTTCAAATTTTAAAATCAAATACTCTAAATACAACTGCTCTTTTGAACCAAAAAGATTATATAGTGTTCCCACTGATATCTCTAATGTTTTTGCCAACTGGGAGATTTTTAACTGTTTATAACCATTATTATCAATATAATCGACTATTGCATCTAAATATAACTCTTTTTTAATTTTACTTATTTTCTTATCTACAACTGCTTTCAAATTACCCCATTTTTATTTCTTCAAATTCTAACTATTTTAATATAAAATCATACTAAATGAACAATATTTATTTTATTGAACTTAATTCATTATTAATTTTAATTAATATAAAATTTCATGCCAAGGGATTCAATGAAAATATTTAGAGATATAAAGACCGAAGCATTATTGGTCTATATAAAAACATTATGCAATGATTATATAAAAAAAATTGAAAATGAAGACTATAAAATTGACTTGGGAAACCCTACATACAACGAAGAGATTACCCAAGCTATATATTTTTTAAAAAACAATTTTTCAAGTTCTGTATTTGATGCTTATGAATTAAAACTATTTGTTGATTCATACCTAAAAGAGGCTCGTAAAAAAATACTACCTCCACAATACAATGCCTTATTATATTTTTATAACAATATTGTATCAGAATTTGACAAAAGTTTTAAAGCTGGTGATATATGGATACCAGAACAAGTTATATTTTCTCTTTTAAGTGAATGGATTTATGAAGAGGAAAAATCTGTTAAAAGATACCCATATCTATTGGATATAGACTATTTTAAACTGCTTGGTTATTTTGAAAATGCTAGAAATAATGAAACCCAAGATGATATGAAACAAAATATTAGATTTATGTATGAAATTTCATCTGGCGTGATAAATAAACTAAAGCATCTAAAATTAAATAAAACTACTAAATCAAAAACAAAAAGAAAAAAATGAAAACTTTTAAAACAAACCTTTTATCAGGAATTATTGTTGGTATTATTGCCCTTCCATTATCAATGGCATTGGCAATTGCCGTTGGTGTTCCCCCTCAAAATGGTTTATATACAGCTATTATTGCTGGAATTATTGCAGCTTCATTTGGTAGTAGTAAAATAAACATTTCAGGACCAACTGCTGCTTTTGTAGTAATCTTAATACCAATTGTGCAAGATTTTGGATTAAAAGGATTACTTGTATGTGGTTTACTTTCTGGATTTTTTCTTTTACTTATGGGTTTATTTAAACTTGGAAATCTAATTGAGCTAATCCCTTATCCTGTTACTGTTGGTTTTACCTCAGGGATTGCAGTAGTAATTGCAACTTTTCAAATAAAAGATTTTTTTGGTTTAACTATTGAGAGTTTTACAGGACACTTTCATCAAAAAGTTATAACTTTAATAAACTCTTTTCATACAATAGATTTAAATGAATTTGCAGTTGGACTATCTACTTTACTTATACTAATTTTCTGGCCAAAAACAAAAAGTAAAATTCCAGCTGCACTTATAGCTTTAGGTAGTGTAACTATTGCTGTAACTTTATTTAATAAATACTTTCCAAACCTTGAAATCTCTACAATATATTCAAGTTTTCAATACCAAATAGGAGATATAAAAGGAAATGGTATTCCACCAATAGCTTTACAATTTTCTTTTCCTTGGTCAGGATATACTATAGATGATTTAAACTTAGATATGTTTTACAAGTTACTTCCTCATAGTGTTGCTATAGCTATTTTAGGAGCTTTAGAATCATTACTTTGTGCTGTTATCTCTGATGGTATGACAGGAAATAGAACAAATCCAAATAAAGAGTTAATAGGTCAAGGTTTGGCAAATATTGCAGTACCTTTTTTTGGTGGTATCCCAGCAACAGCTGCAATTGCAAGAAGTGTTGCAAATATAAAATCTGGTGCTACTTCTAAAATCTCATCAATAGTTCATGCTATATTTATATTATTGGCTATTTTACTTTTTTCTTCATATCTTTCATATCTTCCAATGGCTTCTTTATCTGCTTTATTATTGATGGTTGCATGGAATATGTCAGAAGTAAAACATTTTACAAATATTATAAAAGTAGCTCCAAAACATGATGTTTATGTGTTACTTACTTGTTTTATTTTAACTGTACTTTTAGATATGCAAATTGCAGTTGGTGTAGGGATGGGATTAGCCTCAATTTTATTTATCAAAAGAACAATTGATTTATACTCTATAAAACTAGTAAATGATGAAAACTTTACTACAAATAAAGAGATTCCAGATGATGTATCAATCTATTCAATAAATGGTCCTATGTTTTTTGGAGCAGCTCAAAATGCACTAAAAGTACTACTTGATACAAAAGATGATATAAAAACTGTAATTGTAAGTTTAGAACATGTAAATATGATGGATATGACAGCTTTGGTTGCTTTTAAATCTATTGTAGATAATTTTAATAAAAACAATAAAACCCTAATAATCACAGGGGTAAATAATAGAATACAAAAAAAATTGACAAAAATGGGAATAATATTTGATGAAAAGAATTTGATTTTAAAACAAGACATCAATCTAGCTTTAAATACAGTTTTAAAAAATGATTCCATATTGTAATTAAATTTTTTCAAAATTATCGCATAATATACATATGAGTTTTTTATATATGTTTTTATCAGCTTTTTTTGAAAATTTTTTATATAAACAAATAAATAGATTAAATAATAGAAACTTTCATTCATCTATTATGTTTTTTATATCAGCATTTATCTTATTTGTTTTATATAATATTTTTTACAACTTTAACCTAAATGATTTTAACTTTTTTTATGAATGGAAATTTTATCTTCTAATATGTTTAGAACTTCTTGTTTTTTACCTTTATAGAGAAAACTATTATCACAATGAAAACAATTATACTACTATTAATATGTTTGTTTTTTCAACCATCTATTTGATGCCTATTTTAGCCTTTTTTTATAATCTAATTTTTGAGTTTAATACAAAACTAAATATAAAATATGACTCATTTTTTGAAGCTTTTCTTTTTAGTTTTGTTTTATTTATATTAACTTTAGCATATTATATTTCTAAAATAAAAAATAAAGAGATAAAAAATCTAAAATTGTTGATTTTTCTTTTAGTTGCACTACTAAATACCATGTATTTTTCTGTGAAGATGGTTCAAACATACAATGGCTTTTTATTGTATTGTTTTATACAGATATTTATATCTATATATTTTTTATATCTTTCAAAAAATGAAGTTAAAACTATTGCTTTAAAAAATATAGCTTTATATTTCATGTTGCCTTTTATCTATACATTTTATTTTTTTGCTAGTTCTTTAATCTCTGTTGAGTTTATTACAATATTTAAAAGAGTTACGCAAATCATCTCTGCAATGATTTTAGATAAAAAAATAATTGGCAAAGATAGTTTTTTGATTTTTTTGATTTTATTTATTACCCTTTTATTTTATTTATATAAGGTCTAAAATGAAAATATATCTTTAGCTGCAAAGAAAAAGCTTTAATTATTTTATAAAAATTCATAAGAAAGCAATCAAGATTAGTAATTTTAAATATCTTTAAATTTATCTCTTATTTTTAAAAACTCATCTAAATGCTCAA
>NPID01001273.1_pt1 | contig 63847 bp, 61 predicted proteins | sample 8637491 | NCBI WGS metagenome assembly NPID01 (sample SAMN07420843, study PRJNA396082) | bioreactor metagenome | isolation source: sample BA6 brine-fed electro-methanogenic bioreactor BA | place: Japan: Kochi | collected 2016-06-14 | reverse complement strand
GATTTATAGGGGGCTAAACCAAAGATAACTTAGTTTTGTTTTTCAATCAATAAATATGCAATCAATATGAAACAATTTTCATTAGTTTTTACAGCTTTAATAAGCCTATTCTTACTTTCCTGCCAGTCGCCTGAAAATAAATCACAGTTCACATTAAATGTGAATTTAAGCAATGCGGAGGGTAAACAAATCAAAATTGAAAAAAGGGTTGATGGAGAATGGATTACACTTGATTCTGCTCAAATATCACAAGGAGTTGCAACGATGACAGGCTCTTCAGATTCACCTGAACTTTATTATGTTACACTTGAGGGAACCCGTGGAGCTATCCCTGTTTTTATGGAAAACACAATAATTACCCTCACTGCAGATGCTGAAAATATTAAGGAGTATGAAGTTACCGGGTCAGAAAGCAATAATCGTTTAAAAGCATTTGAAGAAACCAACAAGGAATTCGACAAACAATTGCAAGAACACTATAATGCTTACCGCGAAGCTGCAAGCCAGGAAAACGAGGAAGCTATGGTTGCAGCCGAAGCTTTATATGATGAAACTGACAGACAGAAAAGCAATTATCTGATCGAATATGTAAAAGAAAACAATGCAGATGTTGTTTCACATTATTTGGTATATAGGAACAGTTATCAATTTGATTTAGAAGCACTTGAAGGTATTGTGATTAATTTTTCAGAAACACCTGAATCACCCTACCTTGAAGCTTTAAAAGAACGGGTTAATGTTTTAAAAAGTGTTGCTATAGGAGAACCTTTTGTTGATTTCTCGCAGGAAAACACAAACAACGAAATGATTGCATTAAGTGACCATATTGGTCCAAAAGTTTTGTTAGTAGATTTTTGGGCTTCATGGTGTCAGCCTTGTCGGGCAGAAAATCCCAATATTGTAGCAATATACAACGACTATAAGGATAAAGGTTTTGATGTATTTGGTGTTTCATTCGACACAGATCGCGACAAATGGCTGGCAGCCATCGAAGATGATCAATTAACCTGGACACATGTTTCCGATTTGGGTGGTTGGAACAATGCTGCTGGTAAACTTTATGGTGTGCAATCTATTCCGCATTCAGTTCTTCTGGACGAAAATGGCATCATCATAGCAAAGAATCTGAGAGGAGATGAGCTGCGTGAAAAAGTAGCTGAAATTATTGGTGAATAATCCAATTAGCCGTTGTTAACTATTTTGTTCGCGCCACAATTGGCTAAATGACTTTTTAGCAAATTTTGGTAAGCTACGCCTACTACCCCATTGTGAACTAAAGAAATATTTTAGTACAAGATTTTTAGTACCTGCACCGGCAATATCCACCATTTTTCTATTATTTAAAAATCTGGTGCTATTTTTCATTATGAAACGCTCCGAAGGTAATGTCCATCCTTCATCAACAGCTTGTGCACGATTCAATAAAAGTAGTTCGTGAAGGGGAATTTTTACCGGACATACTTCTGTACAGGCACCGCATAAAGAAGAAGCAAAACTTAAATGCTTATTATCTTTCATATCCTGCATATGAGGTGTAATTACTGATCCGATTGGCCCTGAATATGTTGTATCATAAGTATAACCTCCAATATTTTTGTATACCGGACAAACATTCAAACAGGCACCACACCTTATACATGACAAAGCTGCACGTTGTCTGCTTCTTTCAAGCAACTTACTGCGTCCGTTATCCAATAAAATAACAACCATCTGATTTTCGCTACCAGCTTTTTTATCAGCAGCTGTTACGATAGAATTATAGGCCGTCATGGATTGTCCGGTTCCATGCGTTGCCAGCAATGGCCAAAATAAATCAAGGTCATCAACTGAAGGAAGCATTTTTTCAATGCCTGCAATAACGATATGAAGTTTTGGAATAGCCATTGACATCAACCCATTTCCTTCGTTTTCGGTAAGCGCTATACCTCCAATGTCAGCTAAAATAAAATTAGCTCCAGTAATACCGGCTCCTGCCTGTTGAAATTCCTCCCTCAATAATTGGCGGGTGTATGAAGTAATTTGCTCTGGAGAGCTATCAGCATCAATTTGAAATTTCTCATGATACAGCGCTGCTACATCTTCTTTGGATTTGTGCATCGCTGGAGTAACAATATGATAAGGCTTTTCACCAGCCAGCTGAACGATAAACTCACCTAAATCAGTTTCCAAAGATTGAATCTTATTTTTTTCTAAATATTCATTCAGTTTAATTTCTTCTGAAGTCATTGATTTAGACTTAACTACTTTACTTACTTTTTCTTCCTTAAGTAATTTTAAAACCAATGAAGCGGCTTCTTCCGCATGTCGGGCCCATAATACCTTGCCACCATTTCGCGTAAAATTAGTTTCAAATTCAACAAGGTATTTATCAAGTTGCGATAATGTTTTATGCTTAACATTTGCAGCTCTTTGCCTGGCTGTTTCAAGTTGATCATACTGATTTTTTCCCTTGGCAACAGCTTTGTCATATTGGGCAATGTTGAAGTTTATCTTTTGACGATGATCCTTGTCAAATGCAATCTTCTCAGCATTTTTATTAAAAATATTTACTTTTTCGTTCATGCGTTTGTTGAATCAGATTTTAGATTAAATCTCTATCTTTTTTACTCTTTGTTCATGACGTCCTCCCTCAAAGCCGGTGTTCAAAAACACCTGTACCATTTCCCAGGCAAGATCAAAAGAAATAAAACGCCCCGGTAGCGATAAAATATTGGCATTGTTGTGTTCACGAGCCAGCCTGGCCAATTCAACATTCCAACACAAAGCTGCACGAACACCCTTATGTTTATTTGCTGCTAATTGTGCTCCATTTCCACTTCCACACATAATGATTCCAAGCGAATACATACCTTCTGATACTGCTTCAGCCAGGGGATGAACCATATCGGGATAGTCAACACTTTCAGAAGTATAGGTTCCAAAATCAATTACTTCATAACCAGAAACCTGCAATTTTTCTACTAAAAATGATTTCATTTCAAAACCACCATGATCGGAGGCAATTGGTATCGTCAGCGCTTTATTTGTCATCGTTCATAAAAATTAAGCACAAAATTATGCATTTTAACCAGCTTCTGGTTTTAATCATTAAAATTCAAGTAATTATGACAATAAAATTCCATCTAAAAAATATATAAATTACTGAATTACTGATGTTTAATACTTATTAACAAAACCACTGTTAATAAGATTGAAAATATGTTATTAACTTTTTAAAAATTGTGAAATAATGCATTTGATGTGTACAATTGTTAATAAAGCCTTTTTTTTCATTCTTTATCCACATGAAATTGACAAGTAATTAGCTTGAAAAATAAAAATAGTTTTAAACATTTTTAAAAATCACCCAATTTATCAATTCATATAAAGTTCGTATTATTAATCACTTATTAAAAATTTCCGGTTTATTACCGGTTCATAAAATGTGAATAACATTAATTGCAAATATTCAGTAGTTTATTTTTTAACTATTTCAACAACAATAACAGCAATAACAAATATTTATTTAATTTTTTAAAAGAATATACTATTAAATATGCTTGTTGATAAAATTGGAATTACTGTGGGCGTCTGAATTATGTTAAATTTGTTGCTGCAATAATAGTTTAAAACTGGATAGGCTATGTCAGCTTTGGTAGCAGAAATTAACGAATTACGTAAAAGGAAGAATGCTATTATTTTAGCACATTATTATCAGATTCCGGAAATTCAGGATATAGCTGATTATGTTGGAGATAGTTTAGGATTGGCACAGCAGGCTGCAAAAACCAAAGCAGATCTTATTGTTTTTGCAGGAGTGCATTTTATGGCCGAAACAGCAAAAATATTAAATCCTGATAAGCAAGTGGTGCTGCCTGATCTGGAAGCCGGATGTTCGTTAGCTGAAAGCGCTCCGCAGGATGATTTTAGGGCTTTTCTTCAAAAATATCCGGATCATAAGGTGATATCTTACATCAATTGCACAGCTGCTGTTAAGACGATGTCGGATGTGATATGCACTTCTGGGAATGCACTTCAGATTGTTGAGTCTTTTCCAAAAGATGCCAAGTTGATTTTTGCACCTGACAAAAACCTGGGAGGTTATATCAATCGTATCACAGGCCGGGATATGATTTTGTGGGATGGTACATGTGAAGTACATGATATTTTATCCACCGAAGCTGTAATTAAACTGAAAACTGAACATCCTGATGCCAAATTAATCGCTCATCCTGAATGTAAGGCACCAGTTTTGGAATTGGCAGATTTTGTAGGATCCACAACTGCTTTATTAAATTTTACAAGTAATGATAAAGGTCAGAAATATATTGTAGCAACAGAAACAGGAATATTGCATAAAATGCAGCAGGCTTCTCCTGAGAAGACATTTTTGATTGTACCTTCGGATGAAACATGCAATTGCAATGATTGTCCGTATATGAAACTCAATACTATGGAAAAACTGTTAAATGCCCTAAAAAATGAACAGCCTGCCATTGAGCTTTCAGAATCAGTTATTCGTAAAGCACGTGTTCCTATTGAACGAATGCTTGATATTTCTACCCGATTGGGTCTCATAAAATAAATTGCCTATGAAACGGTTCTTCTGCTCTTTGCCATTGATTTTTTTGCTTCTGAGTTTGATATTGCCTTCCTGCTCACCAAAAACTATTTTGTTTACACAGCAGATACGTCAAAAAGTTGAAAATGAAAGTCTAAACTTAACAGATGTGCAATTTTACAATTCACATCCAATTATTTTGCAACGCAATCTTACCTATGCTGAAACCAAAATTGCTTCAGGTGAAATACAATTTGAAAATGGTAAGTATATTGAGATTATTCAAATAAAGAAGGGAACACCCGGTGTTTGTGAAACTGCTAATGCAAATTCACTTGATGTTTCTTTTGAAGCAGGAGAAAACAGAAACCTAAAGTTTGTATTAAATCCCCGAAAAAATTATCAGATTTCTGCATTGGAATGGAAAGATCGTTTTGGACGAGTTACCTATGATTCTTTAACCTATTATTTAAAGCCAGGCAGTGAAAAAGCACTCCTGAAAGTAAAAAGAGATCATATCTTTAAATTAGATAAAAAAGAACGCGTGGCTCCTGGACGCAAAGTAGCACCCGGAAGAGATAATTAATTTACTATGAAGAAGTATTGTTGTTTTTTACTTCTTATATTCATAGTTTTTCAGCTTGATTTGATTTCACAAACAGCTGATTCAACAGTAGTTTATTTTTATCCTAACGGACAAAAATCAAGTGAAGGAACACTTGTAAACGGGCAGCCGGATGGGTATTGGCGTACTTTTTATGAAGACGGAAAATTAAAATCTGAAGGAAACCGCAAAAACTTCAAACTGGATAGTCTTTGGAAGTTTTATGATGAAAATGGTAAACTAAGCCTTGAAATTACTTATAAAGAAGGTCTAAAACATGGGGAACGCAAAACTTATTTTGCTCATGATATATTAGTGGAACGTTTTGAATCAGATGTTAAAAATGGTTTGAGTGAGCGTATTGACTATCAGGGACGAACCTTGCAGCTAATTCCTTTTGATCAGGGTTACGAACATGGAATTGCCCGTCATTTTGACACCACAGGAAATATTATCGAATTGGTTACTTATCAAAAAGGTTTTATTGTAGATCGCGAACGAATTAACAGGTATGACAGTGATAATAAGCGGCACGGACGATGGAAATGGTTTTATGAAACAGGTGATTTAAAAGAGGAGGGTGTTTATAAACACGGTTTAAAACATGGATTTTTTAAATCTTATGACCTATCTGGAAACTTGAAAGAGATAATCAAATATCAGGATGGAGAAAAAATTGATGATGCCGGAGAACTGGCTTTGCTTGAAATGCGGCGCGATTATTATCCAAGTGGCAAGGTAAAAGTGGAAGCTACTTATCGCAATGGTGTGGCTGAGGGAATTAGGAGAGAATTCGATAAGGAAGGCAATGTTGAAAAATCATTTACTTTTAAAAATGGTCGACTGATAGCAGAAGGAATAATTGCTTCGAATGGTCAGCGTCAGGGATTTTGGAAACTGTATTATCCGGATGGATCGCTTAAGGCAAAGGGAAATTATGTGGATAATCTTAGAAACGGTGAGTGGGAGTTTTATCATCCCAATGGAATTTTAGAGCAAAAGGGTAGTTATGATGAACAAGGCAGGCCTGAAGGTTTGTGGAAATGGTATTACAGTGATGGAAAACTACTGCGCGAAGAAAACTATTTAAATGGTTTGCTTGATGGGATTACTACAGAATACAGTCCAAAAGGAAAAATCATTACTCAAGGAGATTATATTGAAGGATTGGAAGAAGGTGAATGGTTTTATGAAGCTGGTGATATGCGCATGGAAGGCACTTATTCAGCAGGCATGCGTAATGGAAATTGGAAATATACTTACAACAATGGTCAATTAGCTTTTGAGGGACGCTTTGTAGATGACAACCCCAATGGAACGCATACATATTATTATCCCGATGGGAAAATCAGAGAAACAGGAAATTATGTGATGGGTCGCAAAAATGGTGATTGGAAACGTTATGGCGAAGATGGAAGTTTGATTCTTGTTATTAGCTATTCCAATGGTATTGAGCGAAAGTATGATGGCGAGAATATTCTTGAAGAAGATATTATTATGCCCGATTGATGTTTTTTTGCCTAAACAAACCATGATATTTCTTAAAATTCCATTAATTGTTAGGTACTTTCAGGAATTCTTTATTTTTGTAGCCGCAAAACCAAGAACAAAGGAGAACACTATGAAAAGAATTTTTTTAATGGCCGTTGCAGCATTATTTTTTGTTGCTTGCCAAAATCAAACCGAGAAAACAGTTGAAAACACTGTTGAAACAGAAGTTGTTGAAGGTCCAATTGCTATTACAGTTGGCAGTTTCGATGCCAAAGCCGGCGAACTGGTTGGAAAAGAAGTAGTAATTACCGGAACTGCTGATCATATCTGCAAACATGATGGTAAAAAACTCTTCATGATAGATGTGAATGAAGAAGGTCGTGTAAAAGTTACTACAGGCGAAGGTCTTCCTGCTTTCAACAGCGAATATGAAGGCTATGACTTTAAAGTAACAGGTATCGTTGACGAGATGATTGTTGACGAAGAATACCTGCGCGAATGGGAAGAAGAAGTAATTGCAGGTATTGATGAAACACGTCATTTGGGAGGTGGAGAACCTATGACTGAAGAAGAACGTGCTGCAGGTGTGCATCTAGATGATCCTGCTATGGAGCAAATTGCTAATTATCGTCAAATGATGGCAGAGCAGGGTACAGACAAATTGTCTTTTTATTCTATTGTGTGCACTGATTTCGAGGTAATAGAAGATCCAAAATAATAGTATTAAAATTTATCCATGCCTTTTAAGTGGAGAAAATGGAATCGTGCCCTGCATCGTGATTTTGGGTATTTGTTTTTTGGGATGACGGTGATTTATGCCTTGTCAGGCATTGCAATCAATCACCGTCACGATTGGAATCCAAATTATATTATCATTTCTGAAAGCATTCAAGAGGCACCTGTTTCAGGTAAACTAAATAAGGAACAGGTGCTTCATATTCTTGAAAAATATGGGGTAGCTGATGAGTATAGAAAACATTATTATCCCTATCCTGATTATCTGAAGGTTTTTTTAGATGGAGGTATTGCCGTATTGGATCAGGAAACAGGTGAGGGTTCCATTGATATTACCCGAAAACGATTATTATTCAGAGAGATGAATTATCTGCATTATAATCCAAGTATTTATTGGACATGGTTTTCTGATATTTATGCAGGTGCATTAATTTTATTGGCATTGAGTGGGCTTTTAATTCCCAGAGGTGCTGATGGCATAACAGCCCGTGGTGCATGGCTCACCTTATTGGGTATTGTCATTCCTGTTTTATTCATCATCTATTTTCTTTATTAGCTTATGACAGGATTGTGGATTGGTATTTTATTTCTAGTTTGGTATGCTTTGGCACTTGCAGTATCGGAGCGATATAATAAATCATGTCGCCTGAGTAAGCAGTGGTTGTTTTTTATTTCGTTTATTTTTAGTCCTTTAATGGGTTTATTTGTGGTATATTTGTTACGTAAGTAATAATTTACTGTTTCACAATGGATACATTTTTTGCACCAGCTGAAAGAGCTGATCAGGATACTGTTATAGATGATTATAATTTATTTACAGGTTTTGGTCAGGTAAATGAGCTTATCAACACTTTACCATTTATTGCTGCCGTGCTTAATGAACAACGTCAGGTAGTTTTTGGTAATAAGCCATTGCTTGAGGCGATGGGTTTTGAAAAGTTTGATGAAGTATTAGGATTAAGACCCGGAGAATTGATTAATTGTGTTCATTCTTCCGAAACTCCGGGGGGATGCGGTACTTCAAAAGCCTGCAGGGTTTGTGGCGCTGTAAATGCTATTCAGGATTGCCTTTCCAGTAATAAAAAAGTTGTTAGTGAATGTCGTATTTCTGCTAATTATAATGATAATGTTGTTTCTTACGATTTTAAAGTTACAGCATCTCCTTTTGTTTATTTGGATAAGCGGTTTGTTGTGCTTTCATTTGAGGATATTAGTGATGAGAAAAGACGTCAAGTTTTAGAGCGCTTGTTTTTTCATGATATTATTAATACTGCTGGTGGTTTAAGAGGATTTATTGAATTTATGGAATTCTCGGATAATCCTGAAGAGCATAAAGAATACATAAAAACAGCTTCAAGATTAAGTAATGTTTTGATCGAAGAAATTTTATCTCAACGACAATTATTGGCTGCGGAAAGAGGCGAGTTGAAAGTGAAAAAAGAAGCTGTTGAGCTAAGCGTAATAATACAAGAAGCAATTCAACAAATCTCACATCATCAGGTAGCAAAGTCTATTCCGGTTATTTTTGAAAATGACAAGGATGATAAGCTTGAAATAGAAACAGATAGTGTTTTACTGAAGCGGGTTTTATTAAACCTTCTAAAGAATGCGGTGGAAGCTTCGAAGGCTAATCAAGAGGTGCAGATAGGCTTCACAAAATCTGATAAAAATGAAGTAATTATCTCTGTTAAAAACGATACAATTATCTCGCAGGATATCCAGCTTCAGATCTTTCAACGATCATTTTCAACCAAAGGTGAAGCCAGGGGTATAGGAACCTATAGTATTAAAATGTTTACGGAACAGTACCTGGGTGGCAAAGTTTCTTTTGTTTCCAATGCTACAGAAAAAACAGTTTTCAGTATAAAACTGCCAATTTCATAGCTAAATTCCCTAAAAAACTACCACCCTAACAGATATGCAAAAATCAAAGGCGCAACAATGGTTGCGTCTGATTCGATGATGTATTTTGGTGTATCTATATCCAGCTTTCCCCAGGTTATTTTTTCGTTTGGCACGGCTCCTGAATAGCTTCCATAACTTGTTGTGGAATCAGAAATCTGACAGAAATAAGCCCAGAAAGGCACATCAGTCCATTCCAAATCCTGATACATCATGGGAACGACGCAAATAGGAAAGTCTCCTGCTATTCCACCGCCTATCTGAAAAAACCCAACGCCTTTACCGCCCGAATTGTTGCGATACCAATCTGCAAGCCAAACCATATAATCGATACCACTTTTCATGGTTGTCGATTTTAGTTCACCTTTTATGCAATAGGAAGCAAAAATATTTCCCATGGTCGAATCTTCCCATCCTGGCACAATGATCGGGATGTTTTTTTGTGCAGCTGCCAGCATCCATGAGTTTTTCGGATCAATTTCGTAATACTGCTCCAGCACACCTGATAAAAGCATTTTGTACATATACTCATGTGGAAAATAGCGTTCTCCATTGTTTTCAGCATCTTTCCAAATCTTAAATATGTGTTGTTGCAAACGACGAAAAGCTTCTTCTTCCGGAATACAAGTATCAGTTACACGATTAAATCCGTTTTCGAGTAATTCCCATTCTTCTTTCGGACTTAAATCACGATAATTTGGAACACGTTTATAGTGATTATGTGCCACCAGGTTCATTAAATCCTCTTCAAGATTTGCTCCTGTACAAGAAATAATGTGCACTTTGTCCTGGCGAATCATTTCGGCAAGGCTTACTCCAAGTTCTGCAGTGCTCATAGCTCCTGCCAATGTTACCATCATTTTACCACCATCGTTAAGATGTGATTCATACCCTTTTGCAGCATCGATCAGGGCAGCAGCATTAAAATGACGGTAGTGATGTGTAATGAATTCACTTACGGGGCCTTTTTTTGTTGACATAATACACAGGTTTAATTTATACAGAAATTAATTGGTAAAGCTAAATAGAATTTCGAATTATTCATTATTCCGTTACAACAGGAAAAATGCCGGTGGCTTCTAAAAAGTTAAATATCTTATTAATATTTGATTGATCCTCAGGATTTAATACTAAATCAGGATTGTCAGGTGTATCGTAAATTTCGTCAATTCCCGGAATATGTTTTAGCTGATTTTGTAATGCTTTTTCATAAAGGCCGGGCTTATTCTTCTTACAATACTCCATTGAGGCCTCCATATAGAACAACTTAAAGCGTTCATTACCAATAATATTGGAAATCTGTTCGCGAATTTCGGCTTTTGGCGAAATAAACGAACAAATAGTAATAATACCCTGATCGTTTAATATGCGACAAACATGGGCAACCCTGCGCATATGCTCGGCCCTGTCAGTTGGAGAATAATCCAATTCCTTTGATAGTCCGGAACGTGTAGTGCTACCATCTAAAAGCACAACAGTGGCTCCTTTGTCAAACAACTGACGTTCTAGTGTGTAGGCCAGCAGGTTTTTTCCACTACCGTGAAGTCCTGTTATCCATAATGTTACACCTTTTTGATGGTAACGTTTTTGAAGTTCGTTTTCATTGATCAAGCTATGGCCACCTTCCACCAGACGTTTTGTTTCCGGATCTGCAATGCGAGAAAATAAATCGTCAGCACTTAATTTGTCAATGATCATCCCAACAGCGCATGTATTGTTGGTTATGGGGTCAATCAACACAAAAGAACCTGTTTCGTGATTTTTGTGATAAGGATCAAATAGTAGTGGTTTATTCGTTGTAAGCACTACTCTTCCAATTTCGTTTAATTCGAAAGCATCAGATGAATGTTGTTCCAGTGTGTTTACATCGATACGATATTTTATCTGGTCGATTCGTGCACGGGTAGTTTGGGTAGTATGCTTCAGGAAGAAATTGGCATAGGGATCCATCTTTTGTTCGTTCATCCATACCATCATAGCTTCAAACTGACGCTCTATTCGTGGTAAATTATCAGGATGAACCAACATTTCTCCTCTCGAAAGGTCAATTTCATCAGCAAGGGTAACCGTTACAGCCTGAGGAGGAAATACCATTTCAGTATCGCCATCTGCACCAATAACACGGGTAACTTTAGATGTTTTTCGGGACGGAAGACTCATTACCACATCACCTTTTCGGATAATACCTGAAGCCACTTTACCTGAAAAACCTCTAAAATCAAGACTTGGACGCAAAACATATTGAATGGGCAATCGAAAATCGTTAAAGTTGCGGTCAGAAACTACATGCACCGTCTCCAGGTATTCGAGCATGCATTTTCCTTTGTACCAGGGCATATGTTCTGATGTGTCCACCACATTATCTCCATTAAGTGCAGAAAGTGGAATAAACTCAATATCTGGTATCGATAAGGGTGTGGTAAACAGTTTGTATTCCTTGCAGATATTGTCAAACACTTCCTGGCTATAGTCAACCAGGTCCATTTTATTTACTGCCAGTACAATATGTTTAATGCCAAGCAGCGAAACTAAAAAAGTATGTCGTTTGGTTTGGGTGATCACACCCTTTCGTGCATCAATCAGAATGATAGCCAGGTTAGCTGTGCTAGCTCCTGTGACCATATTTCGGGTATACTGTTCATGTCCAGGTGTATCTGCAATGATGAATTTTCTTTTACTGGTACTAAAATAGCGGTAGGCCACATCAATAGTGATGCCTTGTTCACGCTCTGCTTTTAAACCATCCAACAACAAAGCATAATCGATTTTATCACCCGCATGTCCAATTTTTTTACTGTCGCGTTCTAAAGCAGAAAGGTGATCCTCATAAATTTTTTTACTGTCGAACAAAAGGCGTCCAATTAAAGTGCTTTTTCCATCATCTACAGATCCGGCCGTAAGTAATCGCAAAAGATCTTTTTCCTGATCCTGATTGAGGAATTGTTGAATGTTAGTCATAGGCTATTAGCTTTTAGCTATTGGTCCTGCATGGCGGGAGCCATTAGCTTCTTACTTTGGTAATTAATGCGTTTACTTGTTTTTGAAGGATGCTTATTTTATTAAGAAGATCGCTTGTTTGCTCAACTTTAAAGTAATTGAGTTCATTTGTAATAAGTAATTGAGTTTCCAGTTCAAAAGATGAACCTAGCGCAATTTCAAGAAACCTGGCAAAATCAGGGTTAGTTTTTCTGGATGAACCTTCTGCAATATTCGATGGAATTGAAATCGCAGCTCTTCGAATTTGATTTGTTAATTCGTATTGTTCATAAGCTGGTAAATCTTTTGTTAATAGATAGATGTCCTTAACAATTTCCATCCCTAATATCCATATATTTAACTTTCTAAAATTTCTCATTATTGTAAAATTTCTTGTATTTAGATAGTTAGCAAATAGCTAACAGCCAAAAGCTAACAGCTAAAAGTACCCTTCCCGTTTCTTTTGTTCCATACTTCCCTCCTGATCAAAATCGATAACGCGTGTGGTGCGTTCAGATTTGGTCACGGTCATCATTTCCTCAACAATTTTTTCTATTGTATCTGCCTCTGAATCAATAGCACCCGTTAAGGGATAACAGCCCAGTGTCCTGAACCTGACTTTGCGCATAGTAGCTTTTTTTACCAATTCTTCGGGCATACGATCATCATCAACCAGGATAAGATTACCATCAACATCAACAATGGGTCGTTCTTTGGCAAAATAGAGGGGTACAATTGGGATATTTTCCAATCGGATATATTGCCAGATGTCTAGTTCGGTCCAGTTTGAAAGTGGAAATACGCGAATTGATTCACCTTTGTGAACACGTGCATTGTAAATACTCCACAATTCTGGTCTTTGATTTTTTGGATCCCATTGATGAAAACGATCACGAAAGCTATAGATGCGTTCTTTGGCGCGGCTTTTTTCTTCATCACGCCGGGCACCACCAAAGGCAGCATCAAATCGATATTTATCAAGTGCCTGAAGTAAAGCCTCAGTTTTCATTACATCTGTATGAACTTTACTACCATGTGTAAAAGGTCCAATGCCTTCTTCAACGCCTTTTTGGTTGATATGAACGATAAGATCCCATCCTTTTTCTTTGGCGTATGCATCGCGAAAAGCAGTCATTTCCCTGAATTTCCAGGTCGTATCTACATGCATTAACGGAAAAGGTACCCTGGCAGGATAAAAAGCTTTTTCGGCCAGCCGAACCATCACAGAGCTGTCTTTGCCAATGCTGTAGAGCATCACAGGGTTTTCAAATTCTGCTGCCACTTCTCGGATAATATGAATGGCTTCAGCTTCCAGTTCGCGGAGGTTATTTATAGCGTAATTATTCATAGGAAATGATATTCAGGTCATGGCATAAAAAACGCTGCAAAGGTCGGAAAAAAAGCCCGATTTTGCAGCATTTGTATGTTGTGTCAGATGTTATTAATCGGTCTTAATTATTGTCTGTTGGGCGGATAGGCAATAAATGGTGGATTTTCCATCTGCTCATTATTGTAAGTAAGTTCTTCCGATTCATTAGCAATGGCAACAACACGGCCACCAGCAGCTGAAACCATGGCATGGCCTGCTGCAATGTCCCATTCTGAAGTAATTCCGAAACGAGGATAAACATCGGCCAGTCCTTCGGCTATCATACAAAGTTTTAAGGAACTACCACGGGATACAATACGGATATTGTCGTGATTTTTCTTTATTTCATTAATGAATTGAGTCGTTTCCGGATTTAGATGCGAACGGCTTGCCACAATAGTGAAATCGTTATCCTGTCTATCAAGTGGCAGTTTGCTGGATTCCCTTCGCAGATTTTCAATTTTGCTGTTGGCTTTTACTATACCTTCAGCATGCAGCAACTTCCATGCTCCCTGATCATTGCTAAAATATAGTATATCAGTTACAGGAGCATAGATAATTCCAGCTACTGCTTTTTTATTACTGATTAAAGCAATATTTACACTGAATTCTCCATTACGATTCACAAATTCTTTTGTACCATCCAATGGGTCAACAAGCCAGTATGAATCCCAGTTTTCGCGTTGGTGAAATGGGGTTTGTCTTCCCTCTTCGCTTATAACGGGAAGCCCTGTTTTATTTAGTGCTTTTGTAATTATTTCATCGGCTTTAGTGTCGGCTTTGGTAAGGGGTGTTTGATCTGATTTAAAGTCGACACTAAACTCCGTTGCATAAATATCCATAATGGCTTTACCGGCATCTATCGCGGATTTTATGGCTATTTCAAGATAATCTTTCATTTTTATAAGTTGTTTAAAGGGTTGATTTTCTGATTTCATGTACGATTTGAATCGATTTTCTGGATTCTTCTATTCCAAATCCGGTTCCGTTTAAAATATGTTGATAGCTGGTAGTATGCAGATCAGTAAAACCGCCGCTAAATTCAATCTCTTCACCATCAACAGTAATATTACGGTAGGTTGTGAGTCCTTTTGACCATGCTTCTTCCGGCAAGTGATTTCGGTTGATACTTAACAGCCAGTTTACATTTGCTCTTTGCAGTTCCAGGCGACCTATAGCATGATCATGTGTACTTTCGTGTACAAGGTTTTGCTGACAATCACCAAAAATCCATGTCAACATATCAAAAAAATGAATACCAATATTTGTAGCTACACCGCCGCTTTTTTCGATATTACCTTTCCAGCTGTGATGATACCAGGCTCCTCTTGAAGTAATATACTGCAATTCAATATCATATTTTTTTTCTGAACGGCTTTCTTGCTCAATCTTTTCTTTTAACTTGATGATGGCCGGATGATGTCGTAATTGTAAGATGGTATAGATTTTTTTTCCGCTTTCTTTTTCAATTTCCTGCAATGCGTCAATATTCCATGGGTTAAGCACAAGAGGTTTTTCGCAAATGGCATGTGCATCATTGCGAAGCGCCATTCTAATGTGTGCATCGTGCAGATAATTTGGCGAACAAATGCTTACATAATCCACTTTCCCATTCCCTTTTCGACGTAGTTTATCCAGGTGCCGGTCGAAACGTTCTGGTTCAGTAAAAAACTGGGCATCAGGGAAAAACCCATCAATTATTCCCACACTATCAAAAGGATCCAGGGCGGCAACCAGTTGATTATGGGTATCTTTAATAGCACGCATATGGCGTGGAGCAATATATCCGGCAGCTCCTATCAAAGCAAAATTAAGTACTTGCCCGTTTTTTATCATGTGATATAAATAAAACCAGAATAATTTTAAACCATAAAAGTATTCCGGAAAATTTAAACTTCAAATAAAGCAAAAATGCTTTAATCTTATTATAGAACCTTCAAAATTGAGAATTATTTTACAATCAGTTTACTCAGGCTTAATAGTTTTAAGCATATAGGTGCACAAAACTAGAGCCTTCCGTCAATTTGATCAACCGGAAGTATTGACTTGATATCAAATACTACTGCTTTTTCAGCTTTATAGTTTTCCAGATTCAGGCTCATAAATTCGTTGTGGGCCACTGCTGCTATAATAGCCTTGTATTTTTTATCTTTTAATTCAGAAGCTTTGGTAAAAATTTCAATGCCATACTCTTCTTTTACTTCTTCAGGGTCGGCCCATGGATCGAAAACATCTACCTCACAGCCAAAAGATTTCAGTTCATTAACAACGTCAATAACACGACTGTTGCGGATATCGGGGCAGTTTTCCTTGAAAGTGATGCCCATGACCATTACCGGGCTTCCCTCAATAACCAATCCCTTTTTGATCATAAGTTTGATAACCTGATTCACCACAACAATTCCCATATTGTCGTTTAATCTTCTTCCTGCCAGAATAATTTCAGGATTATAACCTAATTCCTGCGCTTTGTGGGTGAGGTAATAAGGGTCGACACCAATACAGTGGCCACCTACAAGGCCTGGTTTAAAAGGAAGAAAGTTCCACTTTGTTCCTGCCGCTTCAAGCACTTCATTAGTATCAATACCCATGCGCTGGAAAATTACTGCCAATTCATTTACAAAAGCAATGTTAATGTCTCGTTGCGAATTTTCAATCACTTTTGCTGCTTCTGCAACCCTGATACTGCTTGCTTTAAATGTGCCAGCTACAATAATGCTTTTATACAACTGATCTACTTCTTCTGCAATTTCAGGCGTACTTCCGGAAGTTACTTTTTTAATTTTTGTTACGGTATGCACCTTATCGCCTGGATTAATACGTTCGGGTGAATAGCCACAATAGAAGTCTTGATTGTATTTTAAACCGCTGTTCTGTTCAAGCACAGGTACACAATCCTCTTCTGTTGCACCGGGATAAACTGTTGATTCGTAAATTACGATATCACCTTTTTTTAAGACTTTTCCAACAGTTTCGCTGGCTTTGATTAAAGGAGTGAGGTCAGGTCGTTTATTTTTGTCAATTGGAGTTGGAACTGTAACAATAAAAATCTGACAATCCTGAAGATCAATTAATGCTTCGCTGTATTGCAACTGAGTAGCCGCTTTCAGATCTTCATCAGTGGTTTCCAATGTTCTGTCGTGGCCATCCCGCAATTCCTTAATGCGCTGGTTGTTTATATCAAAACCTACAGTGGGTCTAATTTTTCCAAATTCTACAGCTAGTGGCAGGCCTACATAACCTAAACCAATTACAGCAATTTTTTTCTGACTCATGGATGCTTTTGTTTGATAAGTGAAAATACTTTTAATGTTGTTTTGGGTCATCAATTGATAAAACCTTTACTTAGAACATATTTTCCGAAAACCAGTACTATATATGGTTGGATTTCATGAAAATGAGCAGCAAAATTACTCATTAGAATCAGCTTTCCAAAAGTTTTATTTTTTTTATGGCTTAAATCTTATTGTAGTGTCTTTTTAATTCCTGATTACAGTACAAGCTTTTTTATGTGATAAAGGGCAAAAGTTTCGCATGAAAAAATTCCTGTACTTTTGCAGCAATTTTTTAAACATTTTTGTTCAAAAACAAAAGAAAGGAAACTGATGCTGAAAAATCTTGTCATTGTTGAATCACCTGCCAAAGCCAAGACAATTGAAGGATTTCTGGGAAAAGATTTTGTTGTTAAGTCCAGTTACGGACATGTTAGAGATTTGAGTAAAAATCAGCTAAGTGTAGACATAGAAAAGGGCTTTGAACCGCAATACGAGATTTCTGCCGATAAAAAGAAACTGGTTTCAGAATTGAAAAAGCTTGCAAAAGAGGCAGAAGTTGTTTGGTTGGCTTCTGATGAGGATCGCGAAGGAGAAGCTATTTCCTGGCATTTGTTTAATGCGTTGAACCTAAAACCAGATCAAACAAAGCGGATTGTTTTTCATGAAATTACAAAAACAGCGATTTCCAGGGCAATTGAAAACCCAAGACAGATAGATATAAACCTTGTTTCGGCTCAACAGGCACGTCGGGTGTTGGATCGTTTGGTTGGCTATGAGTTGTCGCCCCTGCTCTGGAAGAAAGTAAAACCAAGCCTTTCGGCTGGCCGTGTTCAATCAGTTGCAGTAAGGCTTATTGTAGAACGCGAAGATGAAATCAAAAACTTTAAATCCAGCAGTGCATTCAGAATCACGGCTATTTTCACATTTAAAGTAAACGACCAGCAATATCAATTGCAAGCCGAACTGCCAGAGCGATTTACCAAAGAAGTTGAAGCAAAAGATTTTTTGGAAAAGAGTGTAGGAGCCACCTATACAATAACTGCTATTGAAAAGAAGCCGGGTAAAAAATCACCTGCACCTCCATTTACTACCTCTACTTTGCAACAGGAAGCCAGTCGTAAATTAGGATTTTCTGTGGCTAACACTATGCGGGTTGCCCAGCAGTTATACGAGTCTGGTAAGATTACTTATATGCGTACAGATTCTGTGAATTTATCAGACATGGCCCTGGGAATGGCTAAAGAAGCGATTACCAGCACTTACGGAGATAAATACGTCAAAACGCGTAAATACAGTACAAAGTCCAAAGGAGCTCAGGAAGCTCATGAAGCCATCAGGCCAACTTATCTTAATCAGGCTCAGGTAAAAGGAAGTGCCGACGAGAAAAGACTTTACGAACTTATCTGGAAACGCACCATTGCTTCTCAAATGGCTGATGCTCAGCTAGAAAAAACAAATGTTAACATTTCCGTTTCAACACATAAAAAACACTTCACAGCCAGTGGGGAAGTCATTTTGTTTGATGGATTTTTAAAGGTTTATTTAGAAAGTAATGATGAAGAAAACGGTGAGGAAACAAAAAGTATGTTGCCTCCTATTAGTAAAGGTCAGTTACTTGAGCTTAAAGAGATGACAGCCCAAGAGCGTTTTACGCGTCATCCGGCCCGTTATACTGAAGCCAGCCTGGTGAAAAAAATGGAAGAACTGGGGATTGGTCGTCCATCAACCTATGCACCAACAATTTCAACTATTCAAAAAAGAGGGTATGTTGTAAAAGAAGATCGTGAGGGTATCGTTCGCAATTATCAGTTGCTGCAATTGAAAAAGGACAAGATAACAACCAAAACTGCAAAGGAAAACACTGGTTTTGAAAAAGCGAAATTATTCCCGACAGATATTGGAACACTTGTAAATAAATTTCTTTGTCAATATTTTGACGGCATAATCGACTATAATTTTACAGCTAATGTAGAGAAGGAGTTTGATGAAATCGCTGAGGGTCAAAAAGAGTGGAATCAAATGATAAGTGAGTTTTATGGCCCTTTTCACAAAAAAATAGAAAGCACTACTGAAAATGCTGGAAAATTTAGTGGAGAAAAGCTTCTTGGCATAGATCCGGCCAGTGGTAAAAATGTTTTTGTTAAAGTAGGTCGTTTTGGACCAATGGTTCAGTTGGGAGATACTGATTCAGAAGAAAAGCCTCGCTTTGCAGGACTTAGAAAGGATCAAACAATGGAAACAATCAGCCTTGAAGAGGCTTTGGAACTTTTTAGCTTTCCGCGCTCGCTTGGCAGTTTTGAAGAAAAGGAAATAACTGTTGCCATTGGTCGTTTTGGGCCTTATGTAAAACACAATAATAAGTTCTATAGTCTTCAAAAAACCGATGACCCGGCAGAAATAGATGCTGATCGTGCTATTGAACTTATTACATTGAAAAGAGAAAAAGATCAAAAAAGCATTTTACGCGAATTTGAGAAAGAACCTGAAATGAAGGTTTTGGATGGTAGATACGGTCCTTATATCAGCTATAAAAAGAAAAACTATAAAATTCCAAAAGGCACTGATCCAAAAAAACTTGATCTGGAATCTTGTATGAAAATAGTTGAAAACCCTGATAATGCACCCAAGAAAAAATTCACCAGAAGAAAAACCAATAAATCATAACAGCTTTGTTCATTGTTTTTTAAAGTTCAAAGCATTTATTTAATTAGTAATTTAGCCCGGTAAATAAGTTTTAAATTGCCTTATGGAACTTAGTCTTTTCCTCGAACCGGTTCAGGTACAGCTGCCAGAAAAGCCATGGAGACCAGGCCGAAAGCGTATAGGCGAAACAATTATTATTTATCGAGAAAAAGATGATTTTCCTGATCTTGAGGGGCTGGAGTTGGCAATAATTGGAGTTAAAGAAGAACGCAACGCCATAAGCAATGAAGGCAGCAGCAAGGCTCCGGACTATATTAGGGAAGCGTTTTACCAACTTTTTAATCATTGGCCAAAATTAAAAATAGCAGATTTAGGTGATATAAAAGCCGGATACACTATTGATGACACTTATTTTGCTTTGAGCCAGGTCGTTGCACAGTTGATTCGTGCCAATGTTGTACCAATTGTGCTGGGTGGAAGCCAGGATTTAACTTATGCGATTTACAAAGCGTATGAAAATATTGGCAGGCTCGTAAATATTGCAGCAATTGATCCAATTTTCGACCTTGGTCAGGATGAAGAAGCGCTCAATTCGAAGTCATACCTGAGCCATATCATTATGCATCAACCGAATTATCTTTTCAATTTTACCAATCTTGGTTATCAAACTTATGATGTGGATGCTGATGCTGTGGAGCTGATGAAAAACCTGCTGTTTGATGTTTACAGGCTTGGATCGCTAAAATCTGTTCCCAGTGATGCGGAACCATTATTAAGAAATGCCGATATTGTTAGTTTTGATATTTCAGCCATACGCGCTGCTGATGCACCCGGAAACAACAATGCCGAACCAAATGGATTTACTGGTGATGAAGCCTGTCGATTAGCACGTTATGCCGGCATGAGTGATAAATTGAGTGCGATAGGTTTTTTTGAGTATAATCCACTGTTCGATCAGCAAAATATTACAGCGAAACTTATGGCGCAGCTGCTCTGGTATTTTACGGAAGGATTTGTTAACCGTAAACTTGACAACCCGACTACCGACAGCCGCGATTTTGCCAAATATAATGTGCGTATTGAAGGACAAAAAGAGGATGTGATTTTTTTACGCAGCAAGAAAACAGATCGCTGGTGGATCGATTTGTCATTTGGCCGCACAGACCGCCAAAAGTACGAGCGTCATCATTTTGTGCCTTGTACAAAAGCTGATTATGAATTGGCGTTACAAGATGAATTGCCCGACAGATGGTGGCAGTATTTTCAAAAGCTGATGTAAGTAGATTGCTGTGCATACGATGTTTTATGTTTATCTTTGACATAAATCTGTCCTGAACAGTTTTATTCAGGGGCGTAACCGAAAAGCCGAAAGAGTAGGAAAACCTCAATGCCAATTATTATGAGAAAAATTCTATCAGCCATTGTTTTTGTGTTTGCATTATCAATGTTAACATCTTGCTACACCTATACTTACACTGTGGGTTCAGGACCAAAAACAGGGATGCAGGTGAAACAAATGAATCATTATTTAATTTTTGGTCTGGCTCCTGTTGGTGTTTCTGATCCCAATGTGATGGCAGGCGATGCCACAGATTATTCCGTAACGATTAAGCATACCTTCGTTGATGGATTGATCAATGCCATAACTTTTGGAATATATACACCCACTACTACTATTATTACCAAGTAGATAATTTTTTTAAAAGGCTGCCCTGAGTTTTTTGGGGCAGCATTTTTTTATGAAGAAAATCCTGATCATAGCTGGCGGTGTTTTGGTGTTTCTCTCGGTAATACCAATTATTCAGTTTGTTTTTTACTATAACGAACTTTCTGATTATGGTAAAGGTTATATCTGGGGAAATGTAATTTTGTTTTTACTAGGATCGCTTTTTCTTTTTCTTGGTATCAAAAAGAAAAAGAAATCTGCAATGGATCAAGAATAGATTGCCATTATTTCAGGCGATCAGGATTTTGATTGGCAAAAGCCGCCCAGCCACTATACGATTTTTCTGAAACAGGTTTGTTACCCTGAAAAAAATGGCAAACTGCCGCTGCTAAACCATCTGTGGCATCCATGTTTTTTGGCATTTCATCAAATTTAAGAAGTCTCTGCAGCATGGCTGCTACCTGCTCTTTAGATGAGCTCCCATTGCCAGTAATCGATTGTTTAATTTTTCGGGGCGAATACTCAAAAATAGGAATATCCTTAAACAATCCGGCAGCCATTGCAACTCCTTGTGCACGACCAAGTTTGAGCATGGATTGTACGTTTTTACCAAAAAAAGGCGCTTCAATAGCAAGTTCATCAGGCTTGTATTCGGCAATCAGTTCGAGGGTGCGTTCGAATATTTTCTTTAATTTCAAGGCCTGATTATTGTATTTACTTAGCTTCAACTCACCCATTACGAGGAGATGCATCTGATTGTTTTTTTGATGAATCAGACCATAACCCATGATGGTTGTTCCGGGGTCGATGCCAAGAATGATACGTTCTGTTTTCAAGTAATTGCCGTAATTAGCTGTGTTTAATACTATCAAAAATGCGCAAGGCAAAAGTAATTAAAATCGCCAATCTTTCGCTTCGACTGCTGATTACAGGAGCTACACTTTGGTATTTGTATGATCAGTTGATTTTAGGAGAGAAGTTTCAGACTGCTGGCGAATTATTGGCCGATCGTTTGAATGGTGGCAAGCAAATTTGGTTGTTGTTGCTGGCTGTTGCCTTGATGCCTTTGAATTTATTTTTGGAAAGTGTGAAATGGCGGTTTCAAATTCGGAAGCTGGAAAATGTACAATTAAATAAAGCCTTTACTGCTGTGCTTTCCGGAATTTCGGTAAGTATGTTTATGCCAAACAGGGTAGGCGATTATCTGGGACGGGTTTTTATCCTGGAAAAGGGAAGCCATATAAAAGGAGTTTTACTTACAATGATAGGAAGCATGGCTCAATTACTTGTAACCGTTGTAATTGGTTGTGTAGCGCTGCTGTTTTTTTTGCCACAAGTGGATTTTCAAATTTCACAAACACAGTGGTTGTATAGTGGAGTTTTGGTTTTGGTGGTCATACTTGTTTTAGCTGGTATATTTATATATTTCAATATCAATTTGTTGTATTTTATTGCCAAGGTGTTAATTCCTCAAAAGAGTCAAAAGGTTCTGCCTTATGTTGAAGTTTTCAATTATTTTAACCGTGGGCAACTGGCTTATATTCTTGTATTGTCATTTTTGAGGTATTTGATTTTTTCGCTGCAGTTTATTTTGTTTCTATGGGCTTTCGAACTTCCGGTATCTTATCTGCAAGCGATGATGCTGGTCGGGTTAAGCTATTTGTTTATTACCCTGATTCCAACAGTGGCATTAAGTGAGCTTGGAGTACGGGGGAGTGTAAGTGTTTATTTATTCTCTTTATGGTTTCAATCTGTTGATCAGAGCATTTTAAGTTATGAAGTAGGTGTTTTTGCTGCTTCTTCTGCTGTTTGGTTTGTCAATATTATTATACCAGCGCTTTTGGGTGTATTTTTTGTTTATCGCTTAAAGTTTTTCAGGAGGGAAAATGGAACACTTTGAATATTTCACTGATATCCTTCGAATAGTTGAAATCACAGGTGTACTATACTTCTTATTAATCGGACTGTATACTATAGGCTGGTTTAGTTTAAAACAAATACCTTTAAGTCAAACCGAAAATCCTCCTAAGATATCGGTAGTGGTTGCAGCCAGAAATGAGGCAGCAAAGATTAACTGTCTGCTTGAAGATTTGCGTAATCAGCTTTATTCGTCAGCTTATTTTGAGGTTATAATACTTGATGATCACTCAGAGGATAAAACAGCTGAACTGGTTGACCAGTTTATTCAATTCCATCGATTAAATAATTTTAGACTAATAAAAGTAATAGGAGAAGGAAAAAAATCTGCTATTCGTGAAGGTATTAGTCAGGCAACAGGTGATTATATTGCTGTTACTGATGCTGATTGTGCATTGCCAGAAACCTGGCTGACAACACTTTCCTTTGCAATACAAGCGCCTGAAGTTAAATTGGTTTTGGGTCCTGTTTTACTTCATCCAGCCCAAAGTTTTTTTCAACGTTTGCAGGCTTTGGAATTTATGAGTTTAATTGGCAGTACAGGAGGGGCAGCGGCTTTGAAGTGGCCGGTAATGGGTAATGGGGCAAATATGATTTTTGACAGAAATGCTGCGCTGGAAGTGGAACAGATCAGAGCAGATGATCAATTGCAATCAGGTGATGATGTGTTTCTGATGGAAGCAATCAGAAGATATTACGGGCCGCAATCGATCCGTTTCTTAAAACACAGTTCAGCAATTGTAACCACTTCTCCAACAGTTGATATCAAAAGTTTTTTAAAGCAACGAATGCGATGGGTTTCGAAAAACAGGCATTATAAAGCAGCATTTATAATTGTTCCCGCCGCCATAGTGTTTGCTTTTAATTTAATGTTGTTTGTGTTGCTTTTGTTAAGTCTTTTTTATCCTTTTATGGCTTTGGTATTTTTACTGTTTACAGGCCTTAAGCTTTTAGTCGATTTTCCGATACTTACAGCAGCAGCAACATTTTTTAAGCGGCGACAATATCTTATACTGGCTGTTCCGCTTTCATTGATTTATCCGGTTTATGTGGTTGTTTCAGGTTTTAGCGGTTTACTTTTTAACACAACATGGAAAGGACGTAGCATAAAAAAATCCCGTTAAAAAATTCAACGGGATCTTTGTATAAATAGGAGTGCAATGCTAGCTTCCTAAAGTAGCAACCATCACAGCTTTGATAGTATGCAATCTGTTTTCGGCTTCATCAAACACTATTGAAGCAGGAGATTCAAAAACCTCATCATTTACTTCCATTGCCTCTACCCCAAATTTTTGGTAAATCTGTTCTCCGATAATTGTTTCACGATTATGGAAGGCAGGCAAACAATGCAGGAATTTCACTCTTGGATTGCCCGTTTTTTCGAGCATGGCTTTATTCACCTGATAAGGCAGCATGAGCTTGATGCGTTCTTCCCACACATGATCTGGTTCGCCCATCGAAACCCACACATCGGTATACAGGAAATCAACTCCTTTTACACCTTCGTCAACACTATCAGTGAGTGTGATGGTAGCACCGGTTTCTTTAGCGATTTCGCGACAGGTGGCAACCAGTTTTTCGTCCGGCCACAAAGCTTTTGGGGCAACAGCCCTAAAATCCATTCCCATTTTGGCAGCGCCTACCATGAGTGAATTTCCCATATTGTTACGAGCATCACCCAGATACGCAAAACTCACCTGATGCAGTGGTTTGTCGCTGTGCTCCATCATTGTTAAAAAATCAGCAAGAATTTGTGTGGGGTGGAATTCGTTGGTGAGCCCGTTCCAAACAGGCACTCCAGCATATTTTCCAAGCTCTTCCACAATGTCTTGCCCAAAGCCGCGATACTCAATTCCATCGTACATACGTCCCAAAACACGGGCAGTATCTTTCATGGATTCTTTTTTTCCGATTTGCGACCCCGAAGGTCCAAGATAAGTTACACGGGCACCCTGGTCGTAAGCTGCAGTTTCAAAAGCACAGCGCGTACGGGTAGAGTCTTTTTCGAAAATCAGGGCAATGTTTTTTCCTGTGAGGCGTGGTTGCTCAGTTCCGGCATATTTGGCTTTTTTAAGATCAGCCGAAAGGTCAAGCAAAAATTTGATTTCCTGTGGAGTGAAATCAAGTAGTTTCAGAAAATTTCTGTTTCTAAGATTAAATGCCATAGTAATAATGTTAAACGTTTAAATATGATTGAATTAATGACTTCAGAGCTATTATTTGTTTGCAAAATTAAGGATATTTTGTTAAAGATTTCACAGTGTTTAAAAGCTTCAAAAATTCTGATTGCTATTTTACTTATAACTACTTTTGCACTATGATAATCATCGATAATACCATTGTTAGCAAGGATTTTTTGACAGCGAGATTTATTTGTGATTTACCCCGCTGCAAAGGTGAATGTTGTGTAGCCGGCGATGCTGGTGCACCGCTCGAAGAAGCCGAAATCAGTTTACTCGAAGATAATTTGGATGCGATTAAACCCTTTATGCGTCCCGAAGGAATACAAGTAGTTGAACAGGATGGTGTTTTTGATTATGATGAAATGGGAAAGTTTGTTACACCTTTAGTAAATGACGAAGAATGTGCTTTTGTGGATTTTCATGAAAACGGTACAGCTTTTTGTACGATTGAAAAAGCATGGAATGCCGGGAAAAGCAGTTTTCGAAAACCTGTGAGTTGTCACCTCTATCCCGTGAGGCTGGTCGAAAAGGATGGCTTTATCCATGTAAATTATCACCAGTGGAGTATTTGTGTTCCCGCCATACGTAAAGGTGAAAAGGCCGGATTGCCTTTGTATAAATTTTTGAAGGATGCTTTAATTCGCCGTTTTGGAAACAACTGGTACAAGCGACTTGAAAAAGAAGCTGCTGCAAAAGGATACTGATCCGTTAACTACTTAAAATCAACCATTCATAAGTTTTTACTTGACTTTTTTAATTCTTGTTTTACTTTTGTACAATAATAAACTAAATTACTAGTTATAAAACTATCAACTTAGTTACGATGAAAGAACTTACCAAAGCAGAAGAACAGATCATGCATGAATTGTGGAGGCTCGAAAAGGCTTTTGTGAATGACATATTAGAGCATCTTCCTTCACCCAAACCTGCATACAATACTGTTTCTACGATCATTCGCATATTGGAGCGAAAGGGGTTTGTAGGGCATGAAGCTTTCGGTAAAAGTCATCAGTATTATCCCCTGATTTCTAAAAAGGACTACTCTCAACACCTTGTTAAGCACTTAGCCGGTAATTATTTTAGTAACTCAGTAAAGCAAATGTTTTCTTTTTTCTCCAAGGAAAAAAAGCTTAGCCTGAAAGAGCTAGAAGAGTTGAAACAATTAATTGAGACTGAGATAGAGCAAAAATCAACAAAGCAATAGACATGGAAGCCCTGTTATACTGGAATATTCGTGCTGCATTTTATCTGATGATTTTTGCAGTTGCCTACTTGCTTGTTTTACGCAAGAATACCAGTGTGGCTTTTAACCGATATTACATTCTTTTGAGCAGTTTTTTGGCAATGATATTGCCTCTTTTGCCTTTGGATGCGATCAGTTTTGGCAGCAATACAGTGCTTACATCGGTTGCTTTGCCGGAAATAATCGTTACCTCCTTCTCGCGGCCGGAAATGGCGATTGAAGAGCAAAGTGGTTTTAGCTTACCAGATGTTTTGTTCCTTTTGAGTTTTGGATTTTTTTTACAGTATCTTTTTAGGCTGCTGATGATTAGTTTGCTGATTATTCGTGGAAAAAAAGAGAAAAACTTCGGTATGAAGATCGTTAAGCTTAAAAGCGATAAAATACCTTTTTCCTTTTTTCACTGGTTTTTTGTTTCAGAACCTCTTTTAAACGATCAGCGTTTTGAGGCTGTTTTGGCTCATGAAAAAGCACATGCAAATCGTTGGCATTCAATGGACATTCTATATTTTGAATTATTGCAAGCTGTTTTTTGGTATCATCCTGCCTGGTATTTTTTGCGCAGCGAACTAAAAACAATGCATGAATATGAGGCTGATCAGCTGGCAATAAGTACAGTTAACAGAGCAACATATCAAAAAACTTTGCTTGAGCTCACTACCTATGGCGATATGCTCTGGCTTACCAATCCGTTTAATGTTTCACTTATTAAAAAACGTATGCTTATGATGAATCAGATTAAGGGTAATCAGCCTGCCCGCAAATGGCTGAAACTGGCTTTGCTTCTTCCGTTTTTTCTTGCAGCAGCTTTTATTCAATCCTGTAATTTTGCAGCAGATTCAACAGAAGAAATAAAGCCACAGGAAGAGCAACTTACTACAGATTTACAGCCTGTTGAAGAACCTGCTGCTGCAATAATAGAAGAAGAAATTCCTGAAGAGGATGTTTTCGCTGTAGTTGAAGTAATGCCTGAATTCCCAGGTGGTTCAAATGCATTAATGAATTTTATTGCCAACAACATCAAATATCCCGAGCAGGCCAGGCGTGATACCATTCAGGGAAGGGTTTTTGTTAATTTCGTTATTGAGAAAGATGGCAGTGTATCTAATGTAAAAGTCCTGAGAGGTATTGGTGGTGGTTGCGATGAGGAGGCCAAACGAGTAGTAGCACTTATGCCTAACTGGACACCCGGATATCAGGAAGGCAAAGCAGTGCGTGTATCATTTAATCTTCCTATTCGATTTATGCTGAACTAAATTTTTTTCTTTTCAATAACTAAAAATTTAGTTTGAAATACTGACTGTCTTAATCATTAAGGCAGTTTTTTTAATAAACGAAACAGGCGTCTGCGGGGAGCAGCACGCCTGTGTCAATAGGAGAAAATTGAAATGTATAACCAAAACCATAGCTTAAACATGCATTTATCTAAATTGTTCGATAAAAAATAAAAAAAAGTCATTTTTTTGAATTATTATAGTATGAATACCACAAAAACGAAACAGGCGTCTGCGGGGAGCAAAACGCCTGTGTCAATAGGAGAAAATTGAAATGTATAACCAAAACCGCAAATAAAACAGTGAATCGTTTTATTTGTTCAAGGGTTCGAGCAAAATATCCACATTTACTTCAATTTTTTCTGCAATATTTGTAATTACAGCCTGTGGAATTTTAATATCATAATCGGCCACTGCTACATAAAATGTTGATTTACCGTGTATTTTACCATCTTTCACTTCAAAAGTTCCTTGTTCCGAAATTTTTTGAGTAATGCCATGAATTGTTAAATCGCCTTCGATTTTAGCTTGATAAGTACCGGTTTTTTTAAAATCAATTTCATTAAAATTTGTCACTTTACCCGTAAAGGTTGCATTAGGATATTTATGACTTTCCACATAATTTTCGTTAAAGTGTTCCTGCATCAGTGCTTTTTCAAACTGAAAGGATTTCATCAAAACACGAAAGATAAAATCGCCGGTTGAAATGTCAAGAGCAGAGTTTACCTGATTATTAAAAGCCTCAATTTTTTCGGCTGGGGCATCTGAATAGAAATGAATTTTTCCATTTTTGGTGATGTATTTTTGTGCTTGTACCTGAGTTCCAAGCGCAAGAACTGCTATGATGAGCGTTACAAATAGTTTTTTCATGGGGCTATTTTTTTTTGATTAATAAATTACACTGCCATGTTCCAGGATTACATCGGTTTGATTGTATCCGGTGCAATAACCTTTTAATGTGACATTTTGCCCGGCTGTAAAGCTTGAAAGCTGTTCATCGGGAAGCATGCTCACACGAATACCTTCATTCCCAAACATTCCTTCAGAAAGGACAAAATAAAAGATAACGTGATTATCAAAATTTTCTATTTGATCAAGTGTGCCGGTTAGCTGAATCATTTTACCAACAAAGCGTTGATTGGCTTCTGTTTCATTGTTTCTGAAAGCCTCAAAACATTCTCCGGCAGACAGACTGTGTTCCGTATCAAGTGCTGCGTAATCGGGATGTGCTTTGTTGTATACAAAAACATAAACATAGCTGGCAGCTGCAATTCCAACTACAGCTATAACGGCCATTATTTTCATCCATTTTTTCATTCCGTTGTGATTTTTAGGATTAGATATTGCGAAAGTAGGCTTGATAATAAACTTCTGAAAATCATTTTAGTTCAACAGGAAAAAACTAAAACTGAACAGGAATTATTTTCCGCTGAGCCAATCTCTGAAAAGTGGAGAGCGATCAGTACTGCTGATTGTTTCGATTGGACAGGGTGGTTTTAAAATCACTTTTATCCGTGATTTGCTGTAAGTGTGCAATTTATCGATGGCCTCGAAGCTGATGATAGTTGCGCGATTAATTCTGAAAAATTGTTGTTTGTCGAGTTGCTCTTCCAATTGTTCAAGGCTGAAATCAATTGGATATCTGCTGCCCTCTTTGAGCATGGCAAAAACGATTTTGTCTTCTATATAGAAATAGGCTGCTTCATGAGCTTCAAAAGTTTTAATCTGACTGCCCAATTTAACCATGAAACGCATTGATTTTTTAGGTTTCTGTAATGCTTCGAGGCTGGCCAGCAATTGATTAAAATCGGGTTTTCCCTGCGTTTTGCGTTGTTTTTCAAATTTTTGAATGGCTTTTTGAAGTGCTTCTTTTTTAACTGGTTTCAGCAGATAATCCAGGCTGTTGAGTTCAAAAGCTTTGATGGCATATTCATCATAAGCGGTCATAAAAATCACAGGACAACTCACCGTAATTTGTCTGAAAATCTCGAAACTATTGCCGTCAGCCAGTTGTATGTCGAGTAAAATCAAATCTGGTTCAGGATTGTTTTTCAGGTAATTAACACTGGATGCAATGCTATCAAGTGTGTTGAGCCAGATTGCTTCAGGAGCAATTTCTGTTAACAACCTTTGATGCCGACTAGCTGTAGCTTGCTCGTCTTCAATTTGTAAAACGGTAAATGCTTGTGATGTCCTCATTTGAAAATCAAAGGTAAGTAAATACAAAAATGAGTATCGTTTTTGTTAATCCGAATATGTTTGTTGGCGAAATTGAGATAACGCTCTGCTATATTTTTTATACCCAATCCGGTTGACTTTTCTATGTTTTGTTTGGGTTGTAAAGGATTGCAAAACACTAGTTCATAGGCATTTATGTTTAACGAAATTTGTAAGGGCATTACCCGGCTGGCCTGATTATGTTTAAGTGCATTTTCGGCCAACATCTGCAGGCTCATTGGTGGAATTAAGGAATTTAAAGCATTTTCATCAATTCTGATTTCCATTTTCAAGCCATCTCCGTAACGTTTTTTCTGTAATGCAAGATAGTTTTCAAGCAGTTGTAGTTCTTCTTTGAGGCTGATCAGTTCGGTATCTCTGAACTGCAAAATCTGTCTGAAATAGTCGCTTAGTTGTTCGGTATATACCAATGCTTCTCTACCATTTTCTTCAATTAAAGCCATCAGCGTGCTGAAACTGTTAAACAGAAAATGCGGATTTACCTGATTACGCAGGTTTTGGTATTCAAACTCAGCGCGTTCGCGCCGGAGTTGTTGTTCCTTTCTGATTTTTTGAATCCTTTGTCTCATCACCAAAAAACCAATCAAAATCAGTATCAATAGACCCGGAATCCAAACATACCAGCGTTTCCATAATGGCAATAAAATTTTTAAGTGCTGGCTTATTTCCGGCTGAGGTAAATAGGATGGCAGACCTGAAAGTTTAATTCTCAACATATAATTTCCAGGTTCGAGAGCATTGTAATGGATTTGGCGTTCGCGTGTCAAGCGGTATTCCTGATCATATCCATCAAGTTTGGATGCAAATTGGAGCCTTTCGGGTTGGGGATACCACAAAGCCGTATAGCTTGCGCTCAATTGGTTTTGTCTGGAATTGAGTTTTATCGTTGCTTTTTCAGACAGGTTTTCTCCAAAACTTTGCAATTCATTCAGAAATAAAGCTGCTTTTCTGTAACCTAATTCCTCCACCCGATTCAAGATTTGAAGGCCAAAAGGTGTTCCAATATAAATTGTCTTGTTTTGATCCTGACAAATCACATTCAGGCCGGGCTGAAAACTGCCTAGTCCGTAGGCATTACTCAGTGGATAAACCACACCATGGACAGTGTGAATCAGATCTATTCCGCCAGCTGTAACAGCAATAAGGAACTTATCTCCCGCTTTTTGGAGTGAGGTCACCGTCATCGAGCTGAGGCCATCGTTATTGGTGAGATGCTTTAATTGATTGTTGTGGAAGCGATAAATCCCATTATCGGATGCCGTAAACCAAATACTACCATCAGCAGCTTCTGCAATAGAATAGATAGAATTAACAGCCAGCGTATCTGGAAATGGCCGGTTGAAATAGCCGTTTTCAAAATAGAGCAAGCCTTGCCCATCAGTTCCCAGCCAGATGCGATTTTTGGAATCCTTGAAAAGGTGGTACACATAATTGGCTCCCGGATCATTTGTTTGGTCAAAGGATTGGAAACGCAGCTGATCGTTGGATTGCAAACCTCTTGAAACACCTCCCAGACTTGCAATCCACAAGGTATCTCCATGGCTTTCGAGCGAGAGAATATTGTTATTGATTAGTCCAGAGGATTCTGTGTATTGCTTAATCGTTTTATTTTTTGGATGATAACACAACAATCCCTGATCAAAAGTACCAATCCAAATGCGATGGTCGCTCGTTTGGTGCAAACAGGTAATAAAGGCGTTTTCGAAAGCTGTTCCCTGAAGGGGAAAATCGACTTTTTCAGCTGTTCCTCTTTCAAAGTGATGTAAACCTTCGGCGCTGGCAATCCATAATTTGTTTTTGTGATCAATCAAAAGTGCCTGTATTTCAGTAAATCCCGATTTGAAGCGGATCAATTGTGCTGCTGTCCAGCCAAAAGATTTTTCTGTCCCAACCCACAACCCGCCTATTTTTGAGGGCAAAACATATTTTAGATCGCCTGGCAAAACGGATTCAGGAAAATGATAAATTTCAGTTTTATTGTCAGTGGTTGAATAGGAAAGTAGTTTTTTGCCTGACTGGCTTATCCAAAGTTGGCCTTCGGCAAACTTTAGCGTTTCAATGCGCTCATCAGTCTGTTGGAGCTTTGAAACCTGTCCTGTTTGAATATCAAAATAGCCAAAACCGCCTTGTTGAAACCCCAACCAAAATCCTCGTTCAGGATCGGGTGTCATGGCTGTTACGATAAGGTCGGGAAGATTTGTAAACTGCTTAATAAGCAATGAATCAGCTTGATTATCAATACGAAAAATGCCTGCATCGGTAGCAGCCCAAATGGCATCATCATTGAAATGCAGGCGATAAATATAATCATTCAAGGCACGATTTTCACTTGTAATTTGAAATTTTTGCCTGTCCTTTGATAAACGGACAATTCCATCACCGTAAGTGCCTATCCAAAGTGTAGAATCCATATCGAAAGTAAGCGTTGAAATCGCTGAGCTGAGCTTTAGCAGATGTTCAAATCCAGTTGTTTTATTCCAAAAAAGCAAATTCCCTTCTTTTAAACCAACAAAAAATCCTGATTTGGAGAAAATAATTTGTTTTATTTCAGTTTGTTGCAAGCTGTCGGGAAGGGCAATAAAACGGTAACTCATACCATCAAACTGATATAATCCACCAATGGAGCCAATATGCAGCAAACCTTTCTCGTTTTCGGCCAGGCAAACGATTGGCTTGTTGTCCATTGATTGTCCAGGAAAATACGTTTTGGTGTAAAGTGTTTCGGCTTGCAAAAGGCCTGACCAAAAAACCAGTAGGCATAGAAAACCAAGTGTATTTTTGAAGGACAACATGAATAGATTTTGTCTTTATTGTTGGGTTTGGTGTTTCAATTTTGCTTCAATTTTAATTGCTATCACTGGAGCAATTTTTTTGGAAACCACTTTTGGAATACGGATTTTGTGGTCTTCGAGGGCAAGTTCAAAATCAGCATTCACTTTCAACTGATTTTCCTCGTATTGCAGCTTAACATTGATAATACGCTCCTGTTTGATACCATGAATATCCAGCATTCCTTTGGCGCGAATATGTTGCGTAGTTCCTGATATCCAATTTAATGGTTCAATAATTTTGGCCTGAAAAGTAGAACGTGGATACTTTTTTGATTCCATATAGTTTTCGTGGAAATGCTCTTGTTGTAGTGGGCTGTTAAAACCCTCAAAAGTGCGGTTTTCGAGTATGAAAAGCACAGCATTATTAGTGGTGTCGATGGCTCCTTTTAAATGTGATGAGCCAGCTTTGATAAGTTCGAGCGGGGCATTGGATTCAAAATCTACCCTCCCGCTTTCTGTTGTGAACACAGAAGTTTTTTGTCCGAAACTGCTCAGCATAACAAATGAAATAAATAAAGTGAATAAGTATTTCATTCTATTGGCGGTTTCAAATTTACTTCAATCATCACCGGATGATGATCGCTCATCTCAAAATTTAAATCAATGGTTGCTATACTTTCAACCAATAAATTTGGCGATACTATAAAATAATCTATGGTGGTTGAACCGGTGATTCCTTTTTGATAAGCTTCATAAAGCTGTCGATTGGTAGGTGCCTTTGGGTCAAAAGCTATTTGCCAGTCATCAGGGAAAAAGCCACTTGGAAATTGAACCGCTGAAGCAACAAAATGATGTTCAGATAAATAGTTAAGGTTTTGAATAGTTGGAGGATTCATATTCCAATCACCGCCTGCTACAACAAAATTTCCCAGTTGATATTCCATCAGCATTTCATCACGAATGGTTTGTAACTCATACTGCATTTTTTTCGGATCATCAATAAAGGCTGAGTTGTGCGTATTGAAAATCACTAATTCGTTTCCCTGACTAGTAGCAACGCTAATTTTTATAAAACAACGGTCAAGTAAAAACATCCTTTCAGGCCAGCCGGCTATCTGAGGATAGGCAAAACGTGTATTTTCAATTGATTTGTAAGCAGAAAAAGTCAGCATTCCGGCCTCCACTTTTCCCATGGGTTCGCTGATGGGCAGGGGTACAAAAGGAATTTTATAATTCACCGCCTTAATCATTTCATAATCAGGTAACAGTTGTGCAAGGTGCAGTGATTGGTCTTTGAAATAGGTTCTTTTTGCATGAAAATCCACTTCCTGAAGTAAAAAGAAATCTGCCTGGTTGTTTTGAACAATCCAACGGGAAATTTGATGCAGCCATTCACTGCTTTGTTCTTTGGTGGCTCTCATTTTTTTTCCTCCATCATAAAAGAAATCCATTGCTTTTCCAAGGCCACCATAACCAATATTCCAGCTAATCAGCCGAATACTTTCAGCAGCGATCTGTCTTTTTTGGGAGCTGCCTTCTGCTGTAATTTTTTCTTTTGAAGGAGGGCTGAAATCATAGATGTGTGCATGAAGTAAAAATCCACCTAAAACCAACAAAATGATAACAAAAACAATAGCTAAAAGCCGCCAAATTCCGGGAAGTATCTTTTTGGGGAGCATCAAAAGTAAATAGTTTAATAGGAAGCTAATTTACAATTTTATCCAAAAGTGTGAAATAATCTATCTAGCTTAACATTTTTTATGGCAGCCATTTCTCAAATTAAGCAGGAAGGCTGTACTTTCGTTGAGTTTTATGAAAGCTTTTTTGCAACTTGCTTTAGTTTTTTTCATTGTAACGGCTGTTTCATCTGTTGGCAGGGCACAGCGAAGTATGATTGTACAGGGAAAAGTTTTGTCAGCCGATAGTCTCAAACCTGTGCCAAATGTTCATATCATAAGCAAGCTTGCCCGACGAGGTACTATTACGAATAAATACGGTGAATTTGCTTTCAGGGGCTATGGAGAAGATACGTTGTTATTAACCTCTGTTGGATTTTCAAGGAAAATTGTCGGGACACATGATAGTTTAATCAATCAACCGGGCGGCCTGTATATATTATTAGAACGCGATACAGTGCAGATGCAGGAAGTTGTTGTGAGGGCATTTTACGATTGGCCAACTTTTAAGTATTTGTTTGTGCATATGGAACCGGTAAAAGCTTTTGAAATAGAAGATTTTACTGCGGAACTCGAAAACAGTTTAGTAGGAGTTAAGCCTGCTCCGCTCACTATAAAAGGACCTATTCAGGCCTTGTATGATCTGTTTAACCATATGGCCAGACTTCAGCGCCGGCTGGAGCGCAATCGTAAGGCCTATAATGAACAACTGATACGTGAAGGACGTATTCAGGATACGATTCCTGAAATTCCGGAGCACCGTCAAAAGTAAATAAACAGTAGTCATCGAACTTATTCAGAGGTATTTTGTTTGAAATGCAGGGTTTGCAAGTCCTCAACTGTCATCATTTAAAAGGACATCTATTATGACAAAATTTATACAATCAATTTTTTTCCTGTCATTGTTTTTTCATGTTTGGGTTGCTCAGGCTCAAACAATAGGAGATACATTATTTAGTTTTAACGCAGGTGCACTAACCCCTACGCCTGATCGTGGACTGGCAGGTATAGTGTTTGCGGAAGATCACTTTTGGATTACCGGTTTTGATCCGGATGACAATTACAGGCATAAGCTTTACAAGGTGTCTTCTGACGGAAATACGCTTGTGGATTATTTTGAGTATCCTTTTGGTTTTGCTGGTTGGAAAGGGCTGGCCTATGACGGCAGCTTTCTTTATGTTGCGGATGTGGATACTATCAGACAGTTATCATTAGCCGACGGGCAGGAAACCGGTGTAAAAATTCCAGGTCCGATCTATTATCAATCTGGTTTGACATATGATCCTGAATCTGATCATTTTTGGGTAAGTGGTGATGGTCAGCTGATTTATGAAATAGATCGTGATGGAACAATTGTTAATACGATAAGTTTTTTGATTGATCAGGGTGCAACAGGCCTTGCCTGGGACACCTGGACAGCCGGAGGGCCTTATCTTTGGGTTTGGTCAACCAGGGTTTATCCTGATGAAGTTCGGCCTGTAGCCTATCAGATAAATCCTGCAACAGGGCAATTTACAGGGCTTACATTTGAAGGGGTGATCATGCATCCGGGTGGCGAGATTTTTGCGGATTATTCTCTGGGTGCAACCTTATCTGACGAAATTATTGAAGGAAAGGTGGTTTTTGCGGCATTGCACGGAACAAGTTATCAGCAAAACAATGATCAGCTTGATTGGGTGGTAGGATATGATCTTGCGCCCGAAACCACAGGCGTTCCAGGCCCTGAGATATTAGTGACACCTCCTTTTATTGAAAACGATCTGCTACCAGGCGACTCTTCTTCTGTATTGCTTACAATAAGTAATCTTAGCGATTCATTTGGGCTGGATTGGTATGCTACGCTTGAGTATCCTGGCATGCCAGATTCGGCAAATATGCCCGGTGAATTATTGAACTCCTATTCTCTTACTGCGCTAACCTCCGCTGATCGATTCACAGGCATAGCTTATCTTGATAATCGACTTTATGCCCTCTCCACTCTCGCAGGTGATGAGGCCAAACTTTATGAAATTAGTAACAACCTGGATAGTATTGTTAGCGAGCAGGTTATATTTAACTATCCTACTCCTTTCAGGACTATTACAACAGACGGCCAATTCCTGTATTTTGACGGGACATATGTTATTACACAATTTGACCCTGTTGGAGATACGGTTACGGATTTCTTTATCAAGCCTTCTTCAGGTTTAAGTAGTGCGCTGGCAGTTGATCTTCAGAAAGACCACTTTTATTTGGGATATCTTAACGGGCTGTTTCGCGAAATCAATCAGGATGGAGATTTGATTAATCAATATGTTTTTCCGGATGATATTTCTGGCTTGGCATGGGATGAGTGGTCGCCGGGCGGGCCATTTTTGTGGGTAGCACACAAAGATGAAATTTCCGGCAATACTTATGCCTCCAGAATAGAACCTTTTACAGGCGATTTAACAGGACCGTCTTTTGTGATAGCCGATTCTGCTACCGAACATAAAGCGTTTTATATTTCACCTGATTTTATTGCAAATAAGCTTGTACTCTTTTCGCTCGACAGCGATGAGGAAACAGATGTTGATAGTTTAAGAATATTTGATTTGGCTGCTACTCCCGCACCCGGATGGATCAGCCTTCAAAAGCCTTCCTATGGTTTTGTTGACCCACTGGATATTGACAGCCTTTTTGTGAAATTACATGCCATTATGGAAGACACATTAATGACGGCGCAGTTGGTCATTAACAGTAATGATGTTTTGAATCCGAGAACTGTAATTCCGGTAAATTTCAGAATGCTTCCTTCTACAATAACCAGCCTTGACAACAATGTAGTATCAGACAATAAGGTATTGCTGTATCCAGTGCCGGCGGGAGAATTGTTGAATGTGCGCATTGATTCTCAGGAAGAAAGACTGGTTTATCAGATTGCAGATATTAACGGACGTGTGCTGCTGCAAGAAGAAATAAATGCCAATTCACCACTGTTTCAAATCCGAACAGATAATCTCCCATCAGGAGTGTATCAGGTTTTGATACGTGGTAAAAAGTTTTTTGCTTCAGATCGTTTCCTTGTCAGGTAATTGATTTTGTTCGTTAATCGGTTTTTTAGCATTGGCTGCAATAGTTTTCTGTAATATCAGGTTACAGGGTAGCGATAGCAATTCTCCGTCAGCTGTTCTTATGTAGAGAAAGAACAGGGTAATATTTTCTACCATACCCTCAATAGGCATGTCTTTATCTACAATTTTGATCCAGCCGCCAATATGAATCGGGTGATTAAAAAATAAAATCAAACTGGCTGTGATATTTGACAAGATAGACCACTGTGCAATAAAACCCACCGCCAGCAAGGTGAGTGTTGAGGTAAGAAACAGAAACAATTGTTGCGGATCAACACCCCAAATGGCTATCACCCCAATTACTGCCAGTATAAAGATAAAAAGGTGAACGATCTTGTAGATGATCTTTTTGCGTTCGAGGGCAAAATGAACCCGTTTATCGATGCGCTTTAATACAGCGCGGAAAATCATATTTCCCAGAAACAACAGAAGGAACAAAATAATCGTTCCAAGTATTTGAAGGTGAAGGGTGCTCATGTATTTTGGGTTTGTATTAATTGTTTTATTTTCACATTATTCTTTTTCAGCGGCACATTCAAGTGCTTTTAAAATGGTATCTTTCATTTTACTGTCTGAATTAAATTTAGAAACAGAGTAGTATGCTTGTTCAAAACTATAATTAAGTAATGGATTTTCAATTTCTTTTAAAATGAGAGCTCTATCGATTTTTTGACTTTGTTCAAGCACTTTTATAAGTAAGGCGGAATAATTCTCTAGCACTTTGAAAATTAGCTCATTACTCCATTCAGAATATTCTATGTTCGTTTTACATGAAACATCAAATGTACACAGAAAATCCTCGATTATCTGATAATTTAGGTTTTTCATATTTTCTTCAACGGTTTTCAGTTTATCAATGTCACATTTTGTGCATTCTCCCTGCGAAAAACCAGTAGAAAGAAAAACAGTTAACAGAAATATTAAAGTTACTTGTGTTTTTTTCATTTTGAATCATTTATCGTAATGATATTTACAGCTGTATATAAGCAATTCGTGTTCAAAAACCTGATAAACAAGCCTGTGTTCGCGATCAATCCGACGCGACCAAAAACCTGTTAATTCGTATTTTAATGGCTCCGGGTTTCCAAGGCCTTGGTAGGGAGTACGTTGTATTTCTTTAATCAATTGATTAATTTTCTTCAATATCTTTTTGTCTTCTTTTTGCCACGAAATATAGTCTTCCCAGGAGTTTTTCGAAAAAGTGATTCTCATCAAAAGTAGATTTTTAAACCGTGATTTAATCTTCAACTAATTCATGTTTCACTGTTTGATTGCTCCTCATTTGTCTGATCGATTCAAAAAGTCTGTCAGCATTCGCTTTGGAGCGCAATAAGTGAATGGTTTCCATGATGGAGTTATACTCATCCAAAGAAATCAATACCGTACCTTTTCCTGTTTTTCTCTTGATTATAAGGGTTTCGTTATTGTTTTCAACTTCGTCAAGATACTTTTTGAGCTCGCTTCTGAATTCTGTGAAATTTGCTGCTATCATTTTTTTTAGTTTAAAAAAGTTATTAATTCAGTACAAAAATAAGTACTTAATTAAGACTGATGCAATTTATTTCAATTTTTTTTTTGAAAGGTGTTATTTGTTAAATTAATTTGTACTTAACTCACCGCACAAGCTGCCGTTGCCACACTGATTTTGATGCCCGGAATGGTTTGCAGCACTGCTCCACAGGCTTCCAGCGTGCTACCTGTTGTGATTACATCGTCGAGGAGTAAAACATGTTTTCCTTCCAGTTTTTCTGAGTTTTTCAAGGCAAAGATTTCTTTAACATTTTCCCAGCGGGCCTGTCGCGATTTTCTGGTTTGTGTGCTGGTTGCTATAGTTCTGTAAAGTACATCCATAGCAAGCGGAACAGGAAAAGTACGGTTTATTCCTTGTGCAATCACTTCGCTTTGGTTATAGCCACGCTTGTGTTGTCTTTTGGGATGAAGCGGAACCGGAACAAGAAAGTCAACCGATTGAAACAGGGGTGCCTCACGCATACTTTCACCCATTTGTTCGCCAAGAAAATAGCCGGCTTCCCTGTTGTTTTTATATTTCAATTCATGAATCAGATGTTGGATTTTGCCATGCTTGCTAAAGAAAAACGTTGCAGTAACAGCTTCAAAAGGGATTCTCCCCCAAAAAATACGTGCCAATGGATTGTCTGACACCAACTCATAACCAGTTTTGGGCAGCGTATGCATGCAGGTAAGACAAACAGTTTTTTCTTGACGCAACAATCCAGTACCACAAGCTGCACAAACCTCTGGATAAAATAGCGATAGCAAAGCATCAAAAAGGGAGGTTATTTTCATGACCCTGTCAATCGTTAGTTGTCTCTAATTGGGAAGCATAAAAATAGCCAAAAAATCCTGTACTTTTGTGCAAAGCCAAAAAATTAACTGTTTGCAAGCTCACAATTCAGAAGTTCCTTTGCTTAGCATAAGAGGTCTCACTGTTAAGTTTCGTTCTGAAAAGTATTGGAATACGGTTATTCATGGAATAGATTTTGAAGTTTTTCGTGGGAAAACACTCGGAATTGTAGGAGAATCGGGCAGTGGTAAGTCGGTGAGTTCGCTGGCTTTGATGGGTTTGCTCGATAGCAGGAATTCAAAAGTTTCTGCTGCAGCTTATTCCTTTAAGGAACTTGATTTGGCTGGTTTTTCTGAATCAGATTTACGTCCGTTGCGGGGCAAACGGATGGCAATGATTTTTCAGGAGCCAATGAGCTCACTCAATCCAGTGCAGCGCTGTGGCAGGCAGGTAGAGGAAGCTTTACGCATTCAATTGAAAATAAAAAAGGCTGAAGCCAAAAAACGGGTGATTGAATTATTTGAACAGGTTAAGCTTCCGCGCCCCGAAGCCATGTATCGTGCCTATCCGCATCAGCTTTCGGGCGGACAGAAACAACGAGTGATGATTGCCATGGCACTGAGTTGCAATCCCGATCTGCTGATTGCTGACGAACCTACTACTGCCCTGGATGTTACAGTTCAGCAGGAGATTCTGGTTTTATTAAAGGATTTGCAGCAACAATACGGTATGGGCATGATTTTTATCACACATGATTTGGGTGTGATAGCTACCATTGCTGACGAGATTGCGGTGATGCACCAGGGAAAAATTGTTGAGAAGGGAAATGTTCAAGCGCTATTGAAAAGCCCGCAAAACCCTTATACACAAGGATTATTGGCTTGCAGACCGCCGCTGAATTATCGCCTGAAGCGACTGCCGGTTGTGCGTGAATTTATGGAGGGAAAATGGCCTGGAGGAGCAGAACAAATAAGGTCGGAATTGTTAATATCTGATACGCTTCGAAAGCAGAATCATGCGCTGCTGTATCAAAATAAAGTCATGTTAGAAGCAAAAAACCTCAACACCTGGTTTCCACTGCGCAAAGGGCTGTTAAACAGCGTCTATAATCAGGTGAAAGCTGTTGATCAGGTAAGTTTTGAGGTGTATCCGGGCGAAACGCTTGGCCTGGTGGGTGAATCGGGTTGTGGAAAAACAACATTGGGACGTACTTTACTCAGGCTTCAGGAGCCCACTTCAGGGATAATTTTGTTCAAAGGACAGCCTATTACCGGGCTTAGCGATGCGCTATTACGAAACAGACGCAAACAGATTCAGATCATTTTTCAGGATCCCTATTCCTCTTTAAATCCACGTATGAGTATAGGTAATGCCTTGTGTGAGCCGATGCGTGTGCATGGTTTGGCCCGATCTGCAGGCGAGGCACGGGAAAAAGTAAGTCAATTGCTAAAAGAGGTTGGTTTAGAAGCTGAACATTATGATCGCTATCCCCATGAGTTTTCGGGCGGACAGCGGCAGCGTATCAGTATTGCACGTGCGCTGGCTGTAGAACCGGAACTGATAATTTGCGATGAGTCAGTATCGGCACTTGATGTGTCGGTGCAGGCGCAGGTGCTCAATTTGCTCAACCGACTCAAAGCTGACAGAGGGTTGACTTATATTTTTATTTCACACGATCTGAGCGTGGTCAGGTTTATGTCGGATCGTATTTTAGTGATGAAAGACGGCCATATGGAAGAACTGTCCGAAGCAGATAGACTGTTTCAGCAACCGCAATCGGATTATACAAAGAAGCTTATCAAAGCAATACCAAAAATAGAATTATGTTAGCAATGGATACCCTGATGTAATGTTTGTACTAACAATTACAAAGCGACTTACAATATATTTCATGCTAATGGGATTACTCATTATAATTATCATTGGCAGCTACTCCTATTTTAAAGCACGTGAAGCCTTAATGCAGCGCACTTTTGATCAACTGACATCATTGCGCATAGAGAAAAAAAACAGAATAGAAAACTTCTTTCAGCAGCGTTATAACGATTTGAATAACCTTAGCCATCTTAAGGATAGCAAGGAAATAGCTGATTTATTAAACAAGGATACTAATTCTGAAATGATTCCAAATGCAAGTAGTGTTTTTAATCGGTATTTAGGAACCTATCTTCAGTTACTTGGTGTTTATAAACAATCATTTTATTTTAATGGCGAAGGTAATGGGCTTCTGTTTAGCATTAGCGACGAAAGCGATAATGTTTCTCTGATTGTTCCAGAATCTTTCGAGTTATTAAACAGGTGGATACAAGATCATACAGGGCCCCAACCCATGCTAATGGAGTACCAGACATTTAATTCGTCTGAATCGTCTGGGGTGTTAATCGCACAAAAGATAAATGAGACTGATTGTTACTTGATTTTGGATATTCCGGTTAATAACATCAACCATATCATGTTAGAAAACAGCTTAAACAATGGACTGGGTAAATCCGGAGAGAGCTATTTGGTTGGTAGTGATTACCTGATGCGCAGTTCATCACGTTTTCAGGATAATGCAGTGTTTAATACCAAGGCTGAAACAGTGGCTGTTGAGCTGGCGATGCAAGGAAATACTGGCACAACTCTGATTAATGATTACAGAAATATTGAAGTGCTGAGCGCTTTTTGTCCGGTTGATATTCCTGGTTTGGAATGGGTGTTATTAACCGAAATAGACAAGCAGGAAGCAATGGTACCAATTTATAATGTTCGCAGTAATATTTTGTATCTTTCCATTATACTTTCGTTGCTTGTATTTGGACTGGCAGCACTACTTTCAACAATAATTGCCTCTCCCATACGAAGGTTACGTGCCGAAACAGAGAAAATTACAAAGGGAGAATATGGCAATCAGATAAAAATTCAGAGAGAAGATGAAATAGGAGATTTGATTACTGCTTTCAACAGTATGAGTGTCAAGCTTAAAGAAAACGCACAGAAACTGGAGAAAGAAAAACATTTGCGGATAAGCAGTATGATTGACGGGCAGGAAATGGAGCGGCAAAGACTATCGCGGGAGATTCACGATTCACTTGGACAATCGATGTTGGCCATTAAATTAAAAGTTGATCAATTGTTGAAGCAGGCAGCTGATATTTCGGATAAAAGTAAAAATGAAATCCAACAGCTTTTTTCTTCAGCTTTGAAAGATATTCGGGGCATTACGAAAGACTTGATGCCTGCTGTGCTGAACGAATTTGGATTAGCAGAAGCTATTGCCAATCTGGCAGCAGAAAGTATGAGTGCAAGTGGAGTAGAGTTTGACTTCGAAGAAAGTAGCTATGCAGCGCAAGCTGATAAAAAGACAGAAAACTATCTTTACAGAATATGTCAGGAGGCAATCAATAATATTATTAAACACTCCAAGGCAGAAAGAGCGTCTATCAATTTGGCATCAGATGGTAAATATATATTTTTAACGATAAAAGATAATGGCTGTGGTATGCAGGTAACCAACATGCCTGGCAGCGGCAATGGTCTTTTACACATGAAAGAAAGGGCAGAACTTTTAGGTGGTTCATTTAGTCTTCTCTCTCAGCCAAACAATGGAACTACAATCAAAATACAAATACCAATCAATAAGCATTTGTCATGATAAAACTCATATTAGCTGATGACCATAAATTATTTCGCGAAGGCGTTCGTTCAATTCTGGAGAATGTTGATGAAATAAAAATAGTTGACGAAGTGGATGATGGCCGTGCATTAATAAGTAGTTTGCGTACTAATCAGGCAGATCTGATCGTGCTTGATATCAGCATGCCTGGTTTATCCGGGATTGAGGCCTGTCGCATGATTCATAAAGAGTATCCTTGTATTAAAGTTTTGATATTATCAATGCATAGCGAGGAAAGTTTTGTTCGTTCTGCTATTGAAGCGGGAGCAAGTGGTTACCTGCCCAAAGAGATTGATCACAATGAACTTGTTGAAGCAATTCAAACATTATATAATGGGGGAAATTATTTCAGCAAGGACATTTCATCCAAATTAATCAGCAGTTATTTGACAAAGGATAAACAACATCTTACACCCCGCGAAAAGGAAATTATTGTATTGGTTTGCGATGGTTTGTCCAATAAGGAAATTGCTGACAAACTATCCATTTCAGTTAGGACTGTTGATTGTCATAAAAATAATATCCTCCAAAAACTTGGATTAAAGTCTTCGGTAGATTTAGTTAAATATGCCTTGAAAAACGAATTGGTTAGCTTGTAGGATTAATTTTAATTTGTAATTCTTTACGAATTATTTTCGAAACAAGATTTCTAGGTAAACTACCTAATGGGCATTACCGAATTGCTTAATAATATTTAGGTTTTATTGCTGATTTACAGGGGCTAGGGTATTGCATATTTTTGCGATTATAACCTAAAACCTTAATGCTTTGATAAAATCTAAATTATTCATCGTTTTTGCTTTGATTCTTGGTGTGTCTGCCACAATGATGGCTCAGCAAGACAATTCAAAAGTTAGTTTAAATGCCGGAGCCGACTTTATGAGTCGTTATATCTGGCGTGGTACACAATTTGGCGGAAATGTTCCAAGCATACAGCCGGCTATTTCTTTGGCTGCCGGAAACCTTGAAATTGGTGTATGGGGTGCTTTTTCAACTGCCGGAGCCAATGTAGGTCAGGAAGTTGACCTTTACATTTCCTATTCATTTTTAAATGAAATGTTTACAGCAACCCTTACAGATTATTTCTTTCCTGCTGAAGGAGTAAACTATGATTACTTTGAATATGGTAAAGACAAAACCGGCCATATTCTCGAAGGTGCGCTGAGTTTTAATGGTACAGAGAAAATTCCATTGAGTTTGTTGTTGGCAGTAAACTTTTACGGAGCCGATGCTGCCCGTATAAATGATGATCCTAATAGTGCGGATTTTAATAAAAAAGATGGCATCCAACTCTCCTCTTATGCAGAGCTGGGCTATGCTACTGCCGTTAATGATGTGGGTTTGGATGTGTTTATGGGATTCAACCTTACAACACCCAAAGAAGCTGACCCTTCGATTGGATATGATGGCGAAGCTGGATTTTACGGGGATAAATTTGGTGTTGTAAACTTTGGTGTTACAGCCTCAAAATCAATAGCTATTACAGATAAATATTCTTTACCCATTCAGGCAAGCCTGATTACAAATCCAATGAGTAAGAAAATATTCTTCGTTTTTGGGTTTTCATTATAACCGGAACTTTATTTAACAATTTTAAAACACTAAAGTCATGTTTGAAGCTACGACTACGTTTATGATTTTATGCACCAGTTTGGTGATGTTAATGACGCCTGGTCTGGCCTTCTTTTACGGAGGTTTGGCGGGCAAGCGCAATATTCTTGGCATTATGATGCAAACTTTTGTTTCGCTGGGAATTACAACTATCATGTGGGTTACGATTGGTTATTCACTTTGTTTCAGTGGCGGAGAGGGTGGCATCATTGGCAACCTCGACTTTGCTTTTCTCAACGGAATTTCATTTGATGAGAGCTTTGGCGGAGATGGAAAATTTCCTACCTATATTTTTGTTGCCTACCAAATGATGTTTGCCATTATTACACCAGCACTCATTACGGGAGCTTTTGTAAACAGGGTGAGCTTTAAGGCCTATCTTATATTTTTAGTGCTGTGGCAACTCTTTGTTTATTATCCTTTTGTACATATGATTTGGGGTGGTGGAATCCTTGCCCAATGGGGTGTTCTTGATTTTGCTGGTGGTGTGGTTGTGCATGCTACGGCTGGTTTTGCAGCTCTTGCTTCTGTTATTTATGTTGGTCGCAGACGCGATCATCAATCAAAGCCTAATAGCATTCCGCTGGTTGCCATAGGAACAGGTTTATTGTGGTTTGGCTGGTATGGTTTTAATGCCGGAAGTGAACTCGCAGTTGACAACATCACCACACTTGCTTTCCTGAATACGGATGTGGCAGCCTCTTTTGCTGCTATTACCTGGCTTGTTATCGAATGGACACTCACCGGAAAACCTAAATTTATTGGTTTGCTGACGGGTGCTGTGGCAGGATTGGCAACAATAACTCCGGCAGCTGGATTTGTACCGCTTTGGGCAGCCATGATTATAGGTATTGCCGCTGGTGCTGTATGTTATGTTGCTGTACATTACAAAAACAAACTTGGCTGGGACGATGCCCTTGATGTATGGGGAGTTCACGGTATGGGTGGCGTAACCGGTACTATTGCTCTGGGGATTTTTGCTTCATCTGCCATTAACGGGCAGGGCGGTTTGATAGAAGGAGATACTGCTTTCTTCTTTAAAGAGCTTGTGGCTGTGGTAATTGGCGCAGCCTATGCCTTTATTTTTACCTATCTTATGCTGGCAGCAATTAATTTCATAACACCTGTAAAGGTAACCGTTGAACAAGAAGACAGTGGTCTGGATATGTCTCTACATGGTGAACAGGCTTATGATGAAGGAGCCTTATAAATAAACTAATCTGACTATAACTTTGAGCCGCATTGCCAGTTGGGTGATGCGGCTTTTTAAGTTGGGATTTTTTGTTATCTGAAATAATTGTGCAGACCATGAAAGCTTTAGCTTTTTTAAAGTTCTTCCCATGATTTATTATTATTTTTTTGAAGCGGATTCAAAAAGGGCTTCTGTTGCCATTTAATAATTCTCCAGTTATTTATTGTAATTTCGTACTTGTTGGTTTTAGAAAAAAAAAATTCTTGAACCAGCTAAAACATTAAATTTCAACTTTATGGCCAAAAAGAAATCCACATCTGGCAAGAAGAGCACATTTATAAACACCATTCTGAGTATTTTCGGTGAGCAACCTTTTAAACCTTTCAACTATAAACAGATTGCTAAGTTGCTGGGAATTAAAGATAAAGCAGGAAAAGATTTGATTGACAAAATTTTGCGTGAGCTGCTTCAGGAAGGAAAACTGCGCGAAGAAAGGCCTTATCGCTATGTGTTGAGCAAGGAAATGCTTACGCAAATTGGAGGAAAAAGTAAGCTTACCATCGGTAAGGTAGACATGAAAAGTACCGGTAAGGCCTATGTGATTCCCGAAGACGGTGGCGAAGATGTTTTTATTGCTGCCAATAATACCGGACAGGCACTGCATGAAGATGTAGTGAAGGTGGCATTGTTCCCTAAGAGAAAAAACAAAAAGACTGAAGGCCAGATTGTTGAAATACTGCAGCGCACCAAAACAGATTTTGTTGGGGTGCTTACGATCAGCCGCGATTTTGGTTTTGTGGTTCCCGACAGCCAGCATATGCCCATGGATATATTTGTGCCGAAATCTGCACTGAATAAGGCTAAAAATGGCGACAAAGTTGTGGTTCGTATTGGCGAATGGCCAGAGCAGTCGAAAAACCCTTTTGGAGAGGTGATTCATGTGTTGGGCCGTCCAGGCGAAAACAATGTGGAGATGCAGTCGATTCTGGCTGAGCATCATTATCCTTTACTGTTTCCGAATGCAGTTGAAAAGGAAGCTGCTGCTATTTCAGAGAAAGTGACATCAGCCGAAATGGCCAGCCGGAAAGACTTTCGTGAGGTTTTTACCATTACCATTGACCCTGCCGACGCCAAAGATTTTGACGATGCCTTGTCATTGCGTAAGCTGGATAATGGCAATTGGGAAGTGGGTGTGCACATTGCTGATGTATCCCATTATGTGAAGCCCGGAACTGCTCTCGACGAGGAAGCCAAAGAAAGGGGAACCTCTGTTTATCTGGTTGACCGGGTGATTCCTATGTTACCCGAAAAGCTATCCAACGGGGTTTGCTCATTGCGGCCCAATGAAGACAAACGCTGTTTTTCGGCTGTTTTTGAGATGAACGAACAAGCCGAAATCCTGGACGAATGGATAGGGAAAACCTTGATCAACTCTAACCGCCGTTATGCCTACGAAGAAGTGCAGGCTATGATTGAGGGTGGCGAAGGTGATTACAAACACGAAATCATGCTGCTGCACCGGCTGGCCGAAAAACTTCGGGCAAAAAGAATGGCTAATGGTTCAATTAATTTCCATTCCGAAGAGGTAAAGTTTATTCTCGACGAAAATGCCAAGCCGATTGATACCTACGTAAAAGTGCAACAGGAAAGCCATATGCTGATCGAAGACTTTATGTTGCTGGCCAACAGGCGTGTAGCCGAAAAAATTGGCAAAGTAAAAGGCCGGGCCAAAGCCAAAACCTTTGTATATCGCATCCATGATGAGCCTAACCCGGAAAAGCTTAACACTTTTACTCAGATGGTTTCGCGCCTGGGATACAAAATGGATATCAGCAGCCGGCAAAAACTGGTGAAATCGTACAATAGTCTCTTTGAAGCTGTTGAAGGCAAAGGTGAAAAAACACTGATCGAAACGGTGGCTATTCGTACTATGGCCAAAGCCGAATACAGCACCGAAAATATTGGCCATTATGGTTTGGCTTTTCCGTTTTATACCCACTTCACCTCCCCTATCCGACGTTATCCTGATTTACTGGTGCACCGACTGTTAGAGCGGTATTTAATTGAAAACAAACCTACTGTAAGTGCCGAAACTTACGAACCAATCTGTCAGCATGCCAGCGAAATGGAACGCAGGGCAGCCGAGATGGAACGTGATTCAGTAAAATACAAACAGGCCGAATACCTCTCGGATAAGATAGGAAAGGTGTTTGATGGCCAGATCTCCGGTGTGAGCAAATGGGGGCTTTTTGTTGAACTAAAAACCAGCAAATGCGAAGGTTTGGTTAGGTACAACGAAATGCCCGGCGACTTTTATTACCTGGATGAGGAAAACTTTAGGGTGATCGGACAAGAGTACGGTAAGATTTTCCGCCTGGGCGATCCTGTAAAGATCAAAGTAAAAAAAGTTGACCTGCTGAAGAAGCAAATGGACTTTCAGTTAATCGACACCGATCAGGCGAGGAGTTTTTAAGGGGTTGAAATTGTTGGAAAAATTGCTGTGCAGTGCTTGCCTGTATATACATTGAACTAATAAAAATTAGTTGAAGTAAGCGTATATAGCAATATCCATTTGTGCATTGTCTTCATACCAGGCAAACCCTCCGTAACGTATGTTTGGTTGGGCTTCAAAAACTACTGCTGATCCTACACTATTTATGTTGGACGAAATAACTTTTAGTGTTTCCAGGTTAAACACCTCTATAATTGCATTTTCCGGTCCTTCAATCCTTACAGAAATTGGTGTGCTGCTCGCAATGTAGTGGGAAGTTTCGCCTACAACAGAAAATGATGTTACATATGTTCCAGCATATTCTTGTGACCATCCTATACCTGGCTGAGTAGAGAAGTTTAAGGCACCTTCCAATACGATGCTGTTGCTGCCGGGTCCCCATATATCCTCAAGCAGATTGCACGAAGAGTTTAAATTAAGAGAAGAGCCGGTTTGGTCATAATCGCCACAGTCAGGATTTTGCTCCTCCTTTTCGAGACAAGAGAATAGGGTAAAAGATAAGAGAATGGTGATCAGAAAATTAGCAGTTCTTAGCATGGATGTAAATTTTGATTGTTTTAGGGTATTTAGAAAAATAATCTCATTGTACAGGGATTACAAACAATAGGTTTTGTATATTGTTCATTATTAACAGGTTTTAAAAGGTTTTTGCGTTGTTGACGCCTAATAACTATCCATGATTTCAAAATCGTTGGATTTAGGTATAAAAAAACGCTGCACCACAAAGGGCACAGCGTTTTGATCATCAGACCAAATCTGAATTTATTGAACCAAAATCTTTTGGTGACTTATTTGATTGTCACGTTGGAAGCTTATGATAAGCAAGCCTTTAGCTTCAACAGTTTTATTGATAGTATTAGAGCCGGCCTCAAATTGATCTATCATTCTTCCGGTTGCGTCCATGATACTCACCTGATCGCCCGCCTGTAGTCCTTGCAGGGTGAACGATCCTGTATTAGGATTGGGGAAAACGCTTACGCTGGCTGCCAGTGTTTCGTCCAGATCCAGAATAACGGTTTCCATGGTGGCCAACATCGAAAGTCCGCCCATATGGAAATGTCCGTCGTGCTGTGGCATGGCTGCATCGTAAGTAACTGTAAGGTCGTAGGCCATATCCTGATCTTGCAGATAGGCTTTCCAGTAAATGGTTTCTCCAAACTCAAAGCCTTCTTTTTCCGGTGTCATCGGATCGTCACCATAAGCAGTAATCATCAGCTGACCGTTTTGGTAAGCTACTGCGCCAGCACAATAAGGCATGCCATTTTCGTGATAGAACACACCCATTACATCGCCTGGCTCCATCTCAAGTCCGCTGCGCACAGCTGCTTCCACCGGAATATAAATGTTGTGGACAAAATTGGTAGGTACAAAATCCCAGCCTTCCGGCATATTAATGGTAGAATCGTTGGAAATGAAAATCGAAGCCGGCATACTTTCACCAATATCAAATACACTTGTTACTTCGTATAAAAATCCGCCCGGAGCTTCCAATATATCTGTCCAGTTTGTGGCTGTGACAGGCTGGGTATTTAAGGCATCACCATTACGATACACATTATAGCCAAGGAAGTTAGTGTTTACAGCCCGTCCTGTCTGGCCGTCAAAGCTGAATGGCCCTTTTTCAAGTGTAAGGCTGTTTGGCAGCAAAGTATTAGTCTGCGACACAGGAATTCCATCCTGATAAGTGAGTGGGGCAATGCTGTCGCCCTGCCCGATCCAAGCGCGGATGTTCCAGTTATAGGGCAGGCCATATTCGGTAAGCGTCATCCAGTCTTCGCCCGGAAGTTTTACAAGATCACCTTTGCCAACCTCTGCCGGTCCAAAGTCAACGCCTGCAGCGTAGTAATAGGGCTCACTGATTACTTCATATCCCAGCCAAAGGGTCACTTCCGGATCAATAGCGATCGGGCTTTCCAGTTCAATATCATTCCAGGCCATTGCGTCAACAGATGCAACGGTTTGCTCGAGCAAAAGATTTTCTGCATCATCACCAGTATACACTTTCAGTGTGAATGACGGTATATTGTCCCATGCATAAAAACCGAGATGTGTGATAGTTTTATCTACATAGAATTGCAGGAGATCCGACTCAAATTTTGCTGAAGCTTCAAAAGAATCAGGTCCTCCGATAGCAGTTTGGATACCTCCGTTTCCGTATTGCAGCATCAAAGGATTCACGCCCGGAGGATACCAGTTGAGGTTTACTGTATCACCTGATAATTCAGCTGTTAACGAGGATGGTGACGGCAGGTTTACAAAAGCACTCATAGGTAGGGTGTATTCAACCAAATCATAATTAAAGTGGCTTTGAATCAAAAGATTGGCCTCATAAGCACCCACTTCATTTCCCAGGAAGCTAATCACAATATTTGCGCTGTCGCCCGGAAGCAAGTGGGAGTTGTCAATGTACGGCTGGAAAAAGTAAGAATCAGATCCTGAATATACAAAAGCTGGTACAGGGGAATTATTGATCACCTGAACCGTGCGGGTAATTTGTTCGTTGATATTTACCATTCCAAAGTCAACGGTTTCCTCAGAGAAGAGCAGTCCAGCATCACCGGTTACGTTCATGTTGATAGCCAGTGATGTAAGTGGTTGGTTGAGGTTGTTGGTCATGATGTTGATCACCATATTTCGCTGACCGGGGAACATGGAAGTTGCGTCGAAGCTCAAAACAATATTTTCTGATGCTCCGGGAGCGATGCTGCCGCTATTGCTGCTAAAGCTTATGCCGTCAGGAAGCATATCTGTTTCCCATTCCAGGTCGATCAATCCGTCGTTTGTAAAGACGATATCGTAATTTTTAATTTCAACACCTCCTTCAATGGAGTCGTTGATCACATCCGGATTAAGCGTAAGGATTGGCGAGCCCACCTGAATAGTACGAAGCACCTGATTACTTTCGCCTTCTGCATAAACGGCACTCACCCCATATTCATAGGTGCCAAGTCCGATGGCTTCATCCAGATAGGTATTGTCGGTGATAAGTTCCTGAATAAGCTCACCATCGCGATACACATTATAGCCAACAAAAGCCATTGCCCTTAGCGCAGATTTCTGATAAGGGAATGCGCTATTAAAGCCTTCCGGCTGATGCTGCATGAGACTTACACCCTGATTAATATTTTTATTTTGTGCAACAGGTTGTGGCAATGCAGCTGTTGCTCCGTTGGTTTCGGTTACAAAAGCCTTGATGAGCCAGTTGTTGTCGAATCCAAACTCGGTGAGCGACTGCCATTCGCCATAGATATTGATAAGATCGCTCAGTCCTGCCACAGCACTTCCGAAATCCATGGCGGCAGGAAATTCGTTTTCATTCTGATTAATTTCTATGGCAACGTAAATCGATTCTTCTGAATCAATCATTACAGGTGAATTCAAACTTACCACATTCCATTGGTTTGGGGTATAGTCCACAATAGGCTGGCTATAGAGCAAGGTATTTAAACTGTCGCCAGTATAGAATTTTACGGCATAGGTAGTAAGTTCTGAAGCAGGATAAAAAGCTACATTCACTACCGATTGTCCGTCAAAATTGTCCAGCGTACCGGCAGGCCATCCAATAGCAATTTCGTAGGTTGTTTGCTCGCCTGTTCCCACTGAGTAGGAAAATTCATCAGAGCAATAGGCCAGCCAGGTTCCCTGATCGCCTGTTACATCAGCCCATTCCAGTTGTACGTCAGAATTATCAATCACCTCTCCGAAAAGATAGATTGGAGCTGGTACAATGCCCGAACCTGAGAGCAGCACTTCTGCGTCTTCGTTTAGCGGATCGTTGGTGTTGAAGGTGATTGTAGCACTATAATCTTCCACATTGTCAGGTGTAAAAACAAACTGCAGATAAGCTGAATGCTGCGCCGGAACAAGCAATTCGTCATTTACTGTTTCAAAGTAGGGATTATCTGACACAAAATTGTTTAAAACCAAATCTTCCAAACCCGTATTTACTACCATCAATTGCTTGATCGACGGCTGATTGAGCAATACATCGCCAAAATCCAATTCGTTGGTGTACATATAGAACCCTGGTTCGGCAATGGTTGTAAATTGCATTTGATATTCATACTCAGGAAAAGCCTGATCGTTTGTTGAGAAGATAATGCTTTCCGTGTAGGTTCCAGGCGAGTAATAGTAGGTAAAGAAATGAACATCAATTGTTTGAGATGCTCCCGGAGCAACAGAACCCTGGTACTCACTCAAGTCAATATCATAGCTTTCGGGCCAGGCTGACCAAATCAGTTCAACATCGCCGTTATTCACTATCTCAATTGGGCGAATCACAATATTGCCAACAGGCAGGGTATCAATAAATGGTTCGGGCAGAACTGTAAATTCAGGCGAACCAACCATCACGCCTGTTTGTGCCTGTGCACTCTCGTCGCTGCCATAAACAGCTGAAACGCCATATGTGTAAATTCCATTTTCAACACTGGCATCAGTATAGTTAAGATTGGTAGTATTCCCTACAACTGCGCCATTTCGATAGATGTTGTAGCTGTCAGGTAATGTTCTGAAGCTGTTTGCTCTATTAGGAGCCGGAGCAGGAGTGCCATTTTTCGTTTTCAGTTCGCCATCAGCATATACAGGGAAACTGCGTTTTACAGGCTCAGGATTAATTTGTGCCCGTGTGCCTGCATTATCACTTACAAAAGCACGAATGCTAATATTGTTGTCAAAACCATATTCTGAAAGGCTTTCCCAGAAACCCTGATAATTGATCAGGTCGCCAAATCCGGCTTCAGCAGGACCGTTATCCAGACCAACAGGATAGGTAAAATCATCTGCTTGTTGCAGCTCAACACTGATATACAGGTCTTTTGAAGCGTCGATAGCTGGTGGGGTATTCAAATAAAACAGATTCCATGCTTCCGGTACAAAATCAAAAACTTCCTGTTCATAAATCAGGGTGTTACCTTCTTCACCTTCGTATATTTTTACAGAAAGGTTGCTTACATCCTCAAACAAATAATATTCTACCTGGATGATATTGAAATTGTCAAAACCAGTAAGTTGTTCAGGTGTAAAACGCATCCCAACTGAAAAAGGAACAAGACTGGCATATCCCAGACCGGTGTAGTTGGTTCCATCCGTCCAGGCAAGTTCTGTAAGCTGCCCTTCAAATGGTTCTTCCCATTGCAGGCTTACATCATTATTATTTACAGTAGCAGTTAGTCCGTAAGGCGGGTTCTGAGCCAGCATCAATTGTGCTGATAGTAGTGTTAAAAAGAGTAAAATGAGTTTTTTCATGGTTTTTAAAATTGCTGGTTTATGTTGTAGCAGTGACAGGGCTGTAGTGCCAAACCCTTAGTCGATAGATTTAATTTTTATTATACACTTTAAGAATTAGCTGGTATTTAACAAATTAGCAATGGATTATGTTCATATGTAATACAGAAGAAAATACTTTGAGAAAAAAGCGTTAATTTTCCCCTTTATTTTGGATATGAAAAATATAAGCCTGTTTGCTGTATTTGTTTTGCTGATTGTTTTACCCGCTTGCAAGCAAGCCGAAGAACCATTGCTGGAAGTGCCTGACTGTGGCGAGTCGATTTGTGTACGTGCTTATCGTATGAATAAGCAGTATTTTAGTGATTATGAGGCACAACCGGTTTATTATCAATTATCTGATGGGTATGGTTATGCCTTGTGGCAGAATGAGCTGGGCGATACCACGCAAAGCTTTACCATTCGCGTTGGTAATTTTCAGCGGCCGGTACTCAACGGGCCGGGATTATTCAGGTTCGATCAATACGAAACGGCTTATTTTAGTGCTCAGATTATGCGTGACAGCCTGGTCAGGTATACCGGCTATTCAGGTTTTATCATAGTAGATTCCGTTTCAGAGCATTATTTTGCGGGCGAGTTTGAACTGGATGCGCAAGTGGATACTTTGAACAACTTTCTTAAGTTCAAGGGAAAGTTTGAGTTTCAGAAGTGATCAGTTAAACGGCTGGAAACTCATACTGCCACCTATCCAAGTTATGCGTGCCTTATCAAAAAGGCTGTAGGGAATGTAGCCATGGTAGGCATCCAGCATGATGGTAAAAGGTGCGCTTCCCTCCTTCCCTATTACTATGCCAGCGGCAATGCGTGTTCCGGGATAGCAACCGGTTTCCTGCTCAAACTGCATATGCAGTGCTCCTTTCCAGCGCAGCCAGTCATTGGATTTTACAGGTCTGTCCCAGCTTATTCCGGCGTCGCCCAGCAAGCGTTTCCGCTCATAGGCACTGTGAGGAATTACTCCCAAAGTCCCATAAAAGGTCCAGTGTTTTAGCTGGTAGGCAGCACTGAAATCCAACACTTCGTAAATACGAGGATTTGGCAGGTAGTTAATGATGTAGAAACGATAGATAAAATCATCGCCCAGATGAGCGGAAATATGATATAGCCTGACTCTAAATGCCCAGCGGTCGCTGTTTTTCCAGTTGTAATGTAGGCCAACCTTGTATTCGGTGTTGAAATGGTTTACCTGAAACCAATTCAGCGGATCTTCAAAAATGAATTGTGTATAAGTAGCGATCTCTACCCCAAGTTCTCTGGATTTGTCTGCTGCATTTTTCCAGCGGAAAATACTGCGGTTGATGCCGGCAGAATAATTGGCAAACATTCGGTTTGGCCAGCCATCAGGAGTATGCAGCACATAAAGCGAACCGCTGAATTGTGCTTCCCTGTAATCGAGTGTTTTTTCCGGAAAAAGGCTTCCTTTAGGCAACCATTCTGAGCTGTTTTGGCTGATCAGCTGCTTTGAAGCAAATCCCGGCAACAGTATCAGCAATAACAAAAAATATGATTTAAAATCAGGCATTACACTTGAGATTGCAGTGATTAGAAATGCTTGTCGATGATTTCTGGCAAAAAGGGCCTTCCTTGCTGGTTGATGGAGGTTCCAAGCACTTTGGCAGAAATAATGGGTTTGTTGTCCGATTGCCGGATAATCTGCTGCACAAAACCGAATCGCAGCGGCGAAATACGTTCCAGCCTGCAGCTAACTTCAAAGGTATCTCCGCTGCGAAGTGGAAAGTGATAGTCAATTTCAATGCGTTTTACTACGAGTAGTATGCCCTCTTCAGTAAGTTTTGCAAAGTCGAGCCCTATGGTTTTCAAAAACTCATGCCGTGCATGTTCCAGGTAGTGCTGGTAGTTGGCATTGTTTACAACACCCTGCATATCACATTCGTAATCGCGCACTTTTAGTGTGATGGAAAAGTTGTTTGTATTCATCAGAAGTGGTTTAGCCTTCAAAAATACGCTTTTCGGCTGTTAAGCCGGAATGTTATTTACAAATTCAGTAGTTTCGCAAGGCGTATTACAATATCTGATTCCTTGATGAACGCCTCTATCCAGTTACAAGAAGAATTATTATTGCTTTTGAAGGCACATCCTTCTCAGCAGCACATCAACAATATTGCTGACCGCATTGGAAGGAATGACAAGCTGATTATCCTTACGATTGCTTTGGGGCGCAAATATCCCGGACGGGCAGCCAATCATGCTTCCTGGGCGATGCGTAAGCTTTTCGATAAGGAACCACAACTGCTGCTGCCTTTCAAAGAGCTGCTATTTGAATGGGTACTCGAAACCGAAGCTGATAGTGTGCGCAGAAACCTGCTGCCACTTTTAACCGCGTATTTGTCCAAAACATTTGTGGAACAATCAGAACTGGTAGGTCAGGTGTATATGAAGTGTTTGGAGTGGGCTGATTCTGAACGATATGCCATAGCTGTGCGTTGTAATGCGATGCAATACCTGGCTGTAATTGCCGGCTATGAACCGGAGCTCAAACAAGAGCTTTTGCCACTTTTCGAAATGATACACCAGCATGCCGAAGGAGGTGTTTGGGTGCGTTCGCGTCAGCTGCTCGAAGGCTTCAAAAAATCAGAGCAGGCTCACAGGCGAGAAAAGCAGACACGAAAGCGTGCCCCAAAAGAGAATCGTAAGGATGGAAAAAAGGAATACCTTAAATGATCTGCGGTAGAGCTTCCGGATAACAAAAGCACTCACCGGCACCGACAAAAAGGGAGAGGTAAGAATAAAAGGCCAGGGCCCTACCCTGTTCCTGTAGTTTAATATTTTTCGTAAGCGACCGAATCTTTTTCCGGGACGACGTGCTTTCAATTTGGGATTTTTCCAGCTGATCCAGTCCGAAAAGAAGTAGAAGGCCAAAAACCCGATGGTACCTCCTGCATTCACTGTGATCAGTGTTTCGGTGAGGCTAAAACCCGCCAGAAACGCCACCGGAGGTGTCATGAGCAAACGCACACTGGCCAGCAATGCAATGGTGAGGTATTGAAGTATCAGCTCCACTTATTTTTTTTGAATGAATTGAATGAGGTTTTCTGAAGCACCTTCCAGCAGGTCGATCACCGTTTCGAAGCCTTGCGCGCCACCATAATAGGGATCGGGAACATGATCGAAACGCTTGTCAGTAAAAAAGTCGCGCATGCGCAAAACTTTGTCCATTTGTGTGGTGTTTCCGGCTTTTTGGCGCAGATCGTCATAGTTATGATCGTCCATGGCGATGAGGTAATCAAACTCCTCAAAATCGGATGAGATAACGGGACGGGAGATGCTTGTAAGCTCATACCCTCTGTTTTTGGCTGTTTGCCGCATACGCCTGTCGGCTTTTTCGCCGGCATGCCAGGCAGAGGTACCTGCTGAATCAACAGTAACGGACAAACCCGCTTCGTAGGCTTTCTGCTTAAAAATGCCTTCGGCAGCGGGAGAGCGGCAGATATTACCCAAACAAACAAAGAGAATCTTCATAAGGATGATGCTTTTGACATACAAAAATAACAAGATTGTAAGAATGACAATGGACTTGGCGTCCCGCACAGTAAAATTCATCAGACCCGCGAAAAGACAGCAGTAAAAGCCACAGCCAAAAAAATCAATTAATGCTATTGGATGGCATTTAAATAGGTGCTAAATTAGCTCCGAAAATAACCAAAGTCTTTCCCAATGCCTTCCATTGTGATTAGCTTTTTAAATTGAAAACAGAACATAGACACAAGGTAAATATATACGCAATTGCGGGTATACACTTGTTGTTAGGGCACATGCTGAAAGAGACAAATGTTGAACAAAATAATTGACGAAATTGACAAATAGTAAAGAAAATATAATTGATTTTAAACCTTTCTTAAGATGGGCTGGAGGGAAAACATGGTTAATTAAAGAATTGGATACCTATTTGCCACCTAATTTTAATAACTATCATGAGCCTTTTGTTGGTGGAGGATCTGTGTTCATTTATCTTAAATCAACAGGTAGAATATTAAATAGAGCATACTTATCTGATAAAAATGAAGATCTAATCAATGCTTTCAAGGCGGTTAAAGAAGATCCAAATTCACTAATCGAGTATCTTAAAAAGTTTAAGAACAATAAAGAATTTTATTATCATTTAAGAGAGAAAAATTTTCAAAATCAAATAGAAAAAGCAGCCCAATTCATTTTTTTGAATAGAACCTCCTTTAACGGAATCTACAGAGTTAATCTTAAAGGAAAATACAATGTTCCGTATGGTTTCAAAGAATACAAGCAATTATTTGATTTTGAAAATATTAAAAATATAAGCAAACTCCTTCAAAATGTTGAACTGGACGCTAAAGATTTTGAAGAAAATTTTGATAATATCCACCAAAATGATCTTGTTTTTCTTGATCCACCCTACACTGTTGCACATCAGAATAATGGATTTATAAAATATAACCAGAAAATTTTTGCATGGGAAGATCAAGAGAGGTTAGAAAGATATATTTCAAAAATAAAAGAAAAAAATGCCTACTTCATTTTAACAAATGCAGCTCATGAAAACATTGAAAATCTTTTTGACAATATTGGGATAAGAAAAGAGGTGAAAAGATTTAGTGTTATTGGGGGAAAGGGAGCAACCAGAAAAAAAATTAGCGAATATTTATTTACAAATTGCAATATATGAGTTATTCAGAAGAACTTCGGGAGTCACTACTTGATTCAAATGAGATTAAAAATAGATTAAAATCAAGAAAATCTCAATTTGAATTTACAAGTATTAAAAAATCAGAACTTCAAGAATTTATTGATAACGGTTGGGAAATTCAGCGTGAAAATAAAACCTCATATCGAATTAAAAAACTTAAATCTTCTGATATATGGTTCGAGGATAGAATTTGGACTCTTTTTGCGAACATGGGTTTTCAATATATGAATCCAGATCGTAATTTTAGATTAAGTTATACAAAAGATGAATCTATTCCCGGAAAACAGATTGATGTATTTGCCGCGGATGAAGAAACAATATTCATAGTTGAATGTAAGACTTCGAAAAAAAGAAGAACGGAATCATTTCAAAAAGACATTAATGAAATTAATGGAATTAGAGGTAACATAATTCCTAAAGTACAGGCTGCCTTTCCTGGCAAACAAAAGATTGTGTGGTTGTTTTGCACAGAAAATCTAATCCTTTCAAGTAATGATAAAGGGAGGTTACTAGAACATAATATTTTCCATTTAAATCAAGATGATATTCGATATTATGAACAATTAATTGATCAACTTGGAATGAGTGCAAAATATCAATTATTCGCTAGGTTTTTTGCTAATCAACAAATTCCTGAAATTAAAAATAGAGTTCCTGCCATAAAAGGTAAAATGGGAGGTTACACATATTATTCATTTTCTATTGAACCTGATACATTATTAAAATTATCATATATACTTCATCGCATAAATACATCTGATGATACTTTGAATACATATCAAAGGATGGTAAAAAAGAATCGAATAAAACAGATAAATGATTTCTTGGATGGGGATAATAATTTCTTTCCAAATTCTATAATAATAAACATCGATACTAAAAAGGGAAAAGATCTCTATTTCGAACCAGCACATGCTCCTGAACATGACTCCAAAACAAGAATTGGGGTGTTGCATTTACCTAAATCATATAAAAGTGCATATGTAATCGATGGACAGCACAGATTGTATGGTTATGGTTTAAATCAATATAAATTTTCACACACAATTCCAGTTGTTGCATTTGAGAATTTGCCTTCTGACAAACAAGCAAATCTCTTTGTTGAAATTAATCACAAACAAAAATCAGTACCTGCAAATTTGCTTAAATCATTGGATGCTGAATTAAAATGGGATTCACCAATAGCAGATGATGCCATTAGAGCCTTAAAATCTAAATTAGCGCAACTTCTTACTGAAAGAGAAGAGTCTCCTCTTTATAATAGAATAATCTTAGGAGAAGAAAAGGGGAACCAAACAAAATGTATAACTCTTACATACATTTTTGACTACGGATTAAATAAAACAAATTTGTTTGGAGAACTGAATAAAAGAGCTTTGATTCGCACAGGTCCATTATATGCTGGTGATCTTGCCGTCCAAACATTAGAAAAGTCTTTTCAATTTTTTAAACTATATTTTTCTCTAATTGAGGAGAAATTATCAAATCAATGGGAATTAGGAAATGCAGAAGGAGGTTTTGCTGCGCGTAATATTGGTATATCTTCATTTGTAGTTATTGCATGGGATATTATTGATTATTTAAGAAATGATCATAAAATTGTTTTTGAGAAATTATCACCTGATGAAATTTTTGATGAAGTAAAACCATATCTGAATCTTATTATTGATTTTATTGATAGTTTACCAAAAGAGGATCTTACAAATATGAGTAGACAGTGGGGATCAACTGGTGTTAGCAAGGTTAGACGAGAGTTTCAGCGGATAATCCATCAAAAACATAAAACTTTCCAACCATCTGGCTTATTACAATACATAAAAGAAAGTTCAGGTATTTTCAATGAGGAAACCAGAGATAATATTTTCAAAGTTCAGGAATCGGTAAAAGATTTCATTTTTGAGCAATTGAAACAAGAATTTGGCAGTGAATCAGATAAATGGTGGAGACTTGGAGTCCCAAAACAAATCCAAAAAGATTGTGCTGTTAAATCTATAGAAGTAGATCCTCCAGAACCTCCAGAGAACTTTTTACTTGTATTAGACTATCAAAAAATTGTTAAAGCTAATTGGAAACTATTTGGGGAAATATTTACGCCACCAGATTTGAAGCAAGCTAACAAAGAAGCGAAAATGTCTTGGTTTGTTAAATTTAATTCAATAAGAAACAGAGTAATGCATCCTGAAAGACAAGACGTAACAGAAGAAGAATATCTATTTATCAAGAACATTAAAGATTGGTTATTAAAAAGAATAGTTCTTTCACTGACTAAAGAAAAAAGCACGATGCCCTAACAATCTGTATATGTCACAGCCGGTTTTGATGGTAATTTTAGGTTCATCACCCGCATCAACTTCATCTCGGTTTGACTGGAAAGTAGCCCGCAGTCGGCTACGCCACATACAGGTGACCGTTAGCAAAGTTCAAAAACGACCATATACAATATAAACATTAATGGATAGAACAAAACAATTAGAGTATTGTAAAAAATGTACTAAACAGAAGTTTGACTTTAGTCAGGGTATAATTTGCGGCTTGACAAATCAAAAAGCCGATTTTGAAAATGAATGCGAACATTTTGAAATCGATAAGGCAAAAATTGTAAATGAGGCTGAAAAACTAAAGAAAGAAAAGAAAAGTAAAGTCGCATTTGGTTTTTCACCCAAACAGATTGATAATCTCCCAATTTCTGATTTGAATAAAAAGCAATTATTTGTTTTGGCATTTGAGGCGGTTAAAAAATTAAACTGGAATGTTGGCTATTTAAGCGAATCAGGATTTATTGCTTACACAAAATTCTCAATGAGTTCCTGGAGTGAAGAGGTTCAAATAAAAATTGAAGTTGGAAATATTAGTGTAAAAAGTGAATGCACGGGAAGTCAAATTATAGATTGGGGAAAGAATAGAAAAAACATAGATTCATTTTTTGCATCTTTTAATAAAACAAGAGAAGATATTGAAATTCTAAACATTGAAGAACAATATTCAGAGTTATCAAAGGAATTTGCCAGTGCAGAGGAAGATGTGTTAAAACCACCGTTGAATAGAAAAGAAAAAGTTTCGGGATTATTTTCTTTAATAACACCAACTGAAGGATATTTCATTACACCAATAATCGTAATTCTAAATATTTTGGTTTTTGCCGTGATGGCAATAACAGGAGTTCATTTATTTATGCCTTCCAATGAAAGCCTGCTTTTATGGGGAGCAAATTTCCGACCACTAACAATTGAAGGTGAATGGTGGAGGTTGCTCACAAGTACATTTCTTCACATTGGGATATTTCACTTGCTAATGAATATGTATGCCTTAGTTTACATAGGCTTGTTACTTGAACCATATTTAGGCCGGGCAAGATTTCTAAGCGCTTACCTGATTGCTGGAATTTCGGGCAGTGTTGCAAGTATATTCTGGAATGATTTAACAATTAGTGCAGGAGCCTCAGGAGCTATTTTTGGAATGTATGGAGTATTTGTAGCACTGCTTACGACCAAATTAATTGAAAAATCTGCCAGAAAATCACTTTTAATTAGTATCGGAATTTTTGTTTTTTACAATTTAGCCAATGGATTGCAAGGAGGAATTGATAATGCAGCACATATTGGCGGTTTATTAAGTGGATTAGTTATCGGCTACTCATTCTATCCAAGTTTGATTAAGACTGACAAATTTATAAAACCAATAACAATTGGGGTTTTAGCTGTTGTTTTTTCAATTGGTTCTTTTGGGATTGTAAATAACATCACAAGTGATATCGGTAAATATGATGAGGATATGCAAGTTTTTTTTGAGCTAGAGCATAAAGCACTTGGACTTTTTCGACTACCACAAACCTCGTCAGATGAACAGGTACATTTTGAGATAGAAAATAATGGAATAAAAAGCTGGGAAGAATGTTTGAAAATACTTGAAAAAATAGATACATACGATTTACCAGATGAACTCCTTTTGAGAAATGCACAATTAAAAAAGTATTGTCAATTGAGAATAAAAAGTTATAAAACCATTCAGAAAGCCATGACAGAAGGAACTAATAAGTATGATGATGAGATTATTGGCTTCAATATGGAAATTGAAAACATTATAAAAGAATTTAGCAAAACCCAATAAAAACGTTTGCCAGCACACGGTATACCGCATGCGGTTTTCATCGGTTTTCAAGCGTTTGTGGATCGTAAAAAAAAGACTTTGTAAACTAATAGGAAATCGCTTCGTAATCCCCTTACACAACAACCATAAGCCAATACATAGTTTTTAAATAGAAAAAAACCAAAACCATATGAAAAGACTATTAATTTCAATTCTTTCAATATTTATTTTCTCGCATTCATTTTCACAAGCTTTCGAATTTGAAAAACCTGATTATAAAAAGATCGGTAAGGAAATAAAAAAGAAGAAGTCGGAATTCTACTACAAAAAACTGTTTAACAGATATTTGGATGGAGACACAACATTCAGCCTGGATGAGAAAAGACACCTGTATTATGGTTTTTCATTTCAAGAAGCCTACTCCCCTTATGGCAGTTCGATCTATACTGATAGTTTGGAAGTGTTTTATGAGAAAGATACTTTAACTGAAGTTGATTTCAATGAGATTATCAGATTTTCAAAACTAGTTCTTGAAGAAAATCCATTTGATTTAAGAGCTATAAACAATTTGAATTTCTCCTATTATAGCCTTGGAGACAAAGAGTTTGAAAAGCTTTATAATTATAAATTCTTTATGATTATTGATGCAATTATGAGCTCGGGAGATGGAATAAGCGAAGAAAGTGCATTTTATGTACTTTATGTTGCACATGAATATGACTTAATAAATGCGCTGGGATTTCGCTTTGGAGGAGAGCAAAGCCTTATAAATACAGGTTATGATTATTTAACTCTTCAGGACAATGAATTCGGAATAGCGGGATTCTATTTTGAAATAAGCAGAAGTTTGGAGCACCTTGTAAGCTCCCCCAAAAATAGTACGGTTTAAAAGTAGACAAGAGAAAAAAAAAGTTTAAACTTGTATTATTATGA